>ERZ772860.1681-NODE-1681-length-14446-cov-3.827948_pt1 | contig 14446 bp, 11 predicted proteins | sample MGYA00511342_ERZ772860 | MGnify/ENA primary metagenome ERZ772860 (study PRJEB29015, sample SAMEA2737665) | human gut metagenome | biome: human gut; feature: human-associated habitat; material: faeces | place: China | collected 2012 ... | reverse complement strand
GGGAGCCCCTTCACCGACTTGGGTACATCTCCAAATGGGTGGTGCGTCCAGGATATGCAGTTGTGGAGGGGATGTTGGCGGAGAGAGTGGGATTCGAACCCACGGCTCTTTCGAGTCACCGGTTTTCAAGACCGGCTCCTTAAACCGCTCGGACATCTCTCCATGCAGTGCGAAAACACTATTACTGGCGATTATTATAACATAGAAAGAGAGGGTTGTCAATCGTTTTGTCGAATCAATTCCGGCGATTTTTTGACAGCGCCTGTGAAAGAAGCGCGTTTGAAACAGATCAAAAAATATGGTATAATAATAGAATAGTTTGGAAACCGGCCCTGCGGCTTTTTAACTGCGGCCCGCAGCCTGAGGCCGAGCGCAAGGGAGCATACCGGCGGGACAAACGCCGAGCCGGTTGGAAAAGCCACCGGAATCGGCCGAGGCCGCGCGTTTGTTCCGCGCGGGCGGTCATGGGCGTGAAGCGCGGCCGGAAAGGCTTGGAAACGCCTGCGGCGGCCGGAATTTGTCCGGAACCGGCCGGATATCATTTGATTGGATCAGGAGGAGGCATTGATCATGCCCCGCACAAAGCTGAGCGAACGGACGCTGCCGGATTATACGCGCGGCGAGGAAATTTTCAATACGGTTTCGCACATCGCAGGAGGCGCGGTCGGTCTGGCGGCGCTCGTCGCCTGCGTCGTCGTCGCCGCTCTGCACAAAAATATCTGGGGGGTTGTGAGCGGCGCGGTGTTCGGCGCGATGATGATCCTGCTGTACACGGCGTCGAGCATCTACCATGCGCTGAAACCGGGCAGCATGGCCAAGCGCGTGTTTCAGGTGCTCGACCACTGTACGATTTTTGTTCTGATCGCCGGAACGTATACGCCGCTGACGCTGGTATCGATCCGCGGCGAGAGCGTATGGCTCGGCTGGACGGTGTTCGGCGTGATCTGGGCGATGGCCGCGCTCGGAATCGCTCTGAACGCCGTCGATCTGAAACGCTACCGCGTTTTTTCGATGATCTGTTACCTCTGCATGGGCTGGTGCGTCGTGCTGACGTGGCGCGTCACGGCCCGCGCAGTGACGCCGGACGGTATGCTGCTGATGCTCCTCGGGGGTATTTTTTACACACTCGGCGCGGTCTTATACGCGATCGGCTCGAAAAAGCGGTATTTTCACTCGGTTTTCCATCTGTTTGTCGTGGCGGGCAGCGTCATGCACGCGCTCTGCATCGTGCTGTTCGTGATGTGAAGCGAATCCTTGCGGAAGAGCGGAAAATCAGTTGATTTCAGCGCGCTGAAATGGTATAATGATCTCTGTTCAGGGTTTATATGGGCTATGGCGGGTTTGCCGCAATGAGGACGAAAGAGCCGGCTCCCGGCCGTTTCCGCGAGCCCTGCTGAAATGGCCGCCGGTATCGCCGAGGGCACAGATGAAATCTAAAAAAAGAGGATGTTAAGGATGGATATGACAAGCGCAACGCAAAAAAAGATCCGTCGGATCGGCGTATTGACGAGCGGCGGCGACGCGCCCGGCATGAACGCGGCGATCCGCAGCGTCGTGCGCACCTGTATACAATACGGCGTGACGCCGGTGGGCATCCACCGCGGCTATAACGGGCTGATCAATTCCGACGTCGTCGAGCTGAACGCCCGCTCGGTCAACGGGATTACCGCGCGCGGCGGCACGATGCTCTACACCGCGCGCTGTCCGGAGTTCAAAACGCCGGAGGGCGTGGCCAAGGGAGTCAGCGCCTGCAAATACCTCGGGATTGACGGGCTGATCGCCATCGGCGGCGACGGAACCTTCCGCGGCGTGCAGGATCTGGCCAACAGCGGCGTCAACGCCGTCGGAATTCCCGGAACCATCGACAACGATATCGCCTGCTCGCACTACTCCATCGGCTTCGACACGGCGGCCAACACCGCCATCGACGCCATCGACAAGCTGGCCGATACCATGCAGTCGCACGAGCGCTGCTCGGTCGTCGAGGTGATGGGGCGCGGCGCGGGACATCTGGCGCTGTATTGCGGGCTTGCCTGCGGCGCGGCCGCGATTCTGATCCCGGAGAGGCCGTTCGACTTTGAAAAGGACATCATCGAAAAGATCCGCGAGGGACATTACAACGGCAAGCATCACTTTCTCATCATCGTCGCCGAGGGCGTCGGCCATACGGCGGAGATCGCCGAGCGCATCCGCGAGCAGACAGGAATCGAGACGCGCGTCACGATCATCGGCCACATCCAGCGCGGCGGCAGCCCCAGCGCGCGCGACAGAGTCATGGCCAGCCGGATGGGACACTATGCGGTGATGCGGCTTTTGGAGGGAAAAACCAACATCGTCGTCTGCTACCGCGATTCGCAGCTCTGCGACATCCCCGTCAACGAGGCGCTGACGATGACGAAAGATCTGGATTCGTACATGTACAAGGTCGCCTGCGACGTCGCGATCTAAACACAGCCCCGCAATATAGAAAAATATACGGAGGGATCCGCCCATGGTTGAAATCAAAGTCGTCGGAACAAAAAAAGAGCTGAGAGAGTTTTTGTCCTTCCCGACGCGCCTGTATCAAAACAACCCCTATGCCGTACCCGATCTGTACAGGGAAGAGTGCGACTATTTCAATCCACAGAAAAACCCCGCCTATGAATACTGCGAGACGCGGCTGTTTCTCGCATATGAAAACGGCCGGGTGGTCGGGCGGGTCGCCGCGATCCTCAACAAAAAGTACAACGCCAAGTGCGGCGAGGCGCGTATGCGCTTTTCCCGCTTCGACGTGGAGGAGAACTTCGAGGCGGCCAAGGCGCTGATTGAAGCGGTGGAGGACTTTGCGCGCAAAAAGGGCATGAATATCATCCACGGTCCGATCGGCTTTTCCGATCTCGACAAGCAGGGAATGCTCGTTGAGGGCTTCGACCTGCCGGACACGTCGATCACGCTGTACAACGAGCCCTATTACCCGCAGTTTTTGGAGCGCTTGGGCTATGCGAAGGAGGCCGACTGGATCGAGTTTCAGCTCAGACCGTCTGACGAGACGACGCAGCGGCTGGAACGGCTCTCTAAAAAGGTCCGTTCCATGTTCGGCATCCGTGTGCTGCGCACCAAAAAGCTCAGCGACATCAAGCCGTATGTGGACGACATCTTTGCGCTGATCAACAACGCCTACGGAAAGCTGTACGGCTATACGCCGCTGACGAAAAAAATGCAGCAGTATTACTATGACGAGTATTTTTCGCTGCTGAATTTCGACTATGTGTGTATCTGCGTGGACAGGGAAAACAAGCTGGCCGGATTCGGGCTGGCCTTTCCGTCCATCGCCGGGGCGCTCAAAAAGTCGAACGGCCGGCTGTTCCCGTTTGGGTTCGCGCGCGTGCTGCATGATTTGAAGCACGCCGACGTGCTCGAACTGGCGCTGATCGCCGTGCGCAGCGACCTGATCGGAAAGGGCGTCAACGCCGTGCTCGTCAACCATGTCAATAAGAGCGTGCTGAAAAACGGCGTCAAGCGGGTCGAAACGGGGCCGCAGCTGGAAACCAATATGGAAATCCAGAATCAATGGAAAAAAATCTGTACGGATATCAAGCAGCATAAACGCCGCCGCTGCTATGCAAAGCGCCTTGACGCGTAAGGTGTTTTTTCGGCTGTGCCCCGCGCCCGGCATTTCTCGGGGCGGGCACAGCTTTCTTTGTCCGGAGGGGGAGGGCGGCGCCGTGAAGCCCGTTTCCCGGACAGGCTTACAGAGAGAGGCGGAAGAACGCCGCTTTCCTGTGGTTTCGTGACGTCGTGCAGACGGCGATACGGCAGCGAGAGGGATCGCCTCTGCGGCGGCCGTTTTTGGGACGATATGGAAATGGGGCGTATCTTGAAAGCCGTCTGCGCCTGCGGTATGCCCCTGAAAGGGTGGATGAGGATATCCTATGAGTCTCTGTTATACCGAACCGTATTTGCTTTCGCTGTGTCCCGCTCATGAAATGAACGTCGTCTGGCTGATCCGCGGCGAGTATGAGGGATATGTCGAGTACGGCGATTCGCCGCAGCTTTTGCGGCAGCGCGCGGCGGCCGAGCGGTTTGAGATCGAAGGGTTCCGCGCGGCGGCCGGCGGGGAAGGCTATGCGGCCGAGGAAAAGGAGAATCCGCCCGTCGCCGTCTGGCAGCTGATCGCAAAGATTTCCGGCCGCCCGGCCGGAAAAACCTATTACCGGATCGTCACGCGCTGCGGAGAGACAGAGGAGAGAAGCGAGATCTTTGATTTCGATACGCCGGCGCCGGACGGGCGCGCCTCGTTTCTGCTGCTTTCGGATTTGCAGCTCAACCCGCCGTGTGAGGATACGGTGCGCCGCGCGGGGAGAGAGGCGTTTGATTTTATGCTCTATGCGGGCGATTTCGTGTTCTGGAACGCCCATATCAGCGAGTGGTTTTCTTATCCCGACGGCTATAACGACCCGGCTCATGCGGGCCGGCAGTTTTTTACGGCGATGCAGCAGAGGGACGGCGGCTGCCGCCTCATGCAGTACCGCCCGTTTTTTCCTTGCCCCGGCAACCACGATGTGGACGACTACGCCGCGACCGGCTATGGCCGGGAGACGGCGCGGGAGGAAAAAAACTGGACGTGGCGGCTGTATATGCAGCTCTTCCGGCCGCTTTATCCCACAAGCGATTACGGTGCCGGCGGGAGGCGCTGGTATTCCGCCGACTACGGCCGCGTTCACATCGTTTCGCTCTCCGTGCAGCGCTGGGCGGCGTGGGGCGCGTATGAAGCGCCGGGCTGGACCTACTATGATTCCGTCGCGGAGGGAAGCCCGCAGCTTCTCTGGCTGGAAAATGACCTCGGCGCCTGTGAGAACCGCTATAAATGGGTGATTATGCACTGGCATATGATGAACAAGGGCAACGACGTGCAGGTGCCGTTCTGCCGGCCTGTGCTCGACCGGCTGTATCCGGGCAGCGTTGAATATCCGAGCTGCGACTGCGAGGCGCAGCTCCGGCCTCTGTTTGAGCGCTTCGGCGTCAACGGCGTTTCCTTTGGCCACAGCCACGTCTATGAGCGCTATGAGGTCAACGGCGTACACTACATTGAGGCGGCTTTCCTCGGCAAATGCTGTCGCGCGGCGGGCAGGGAAGCGCCGCTGCACCCGACCGGACACGCGCCTGTCGTCGAGCAGAACCGGCTGCGCTCCTTTATGATCGTGACGGCGGGGGAGCGGCTGACGGCGCGAGCCATACTCGCCGAGGGCGGCGAGGCGGGCAAGGTGTTCGACGCGTTTGAGCTGGTCTCGGAGGCGGCCGGGCAACGGTCGAGACAGGTATACGCCCGGTAACAAACGCCGGTCAGAAAAGAGGAAAAAAGCATGATGATCGCGCATATCCGTGCGACATTTCCGTATCACGTGGAAACCGTTTGGAGGCTTGTGACCTCCAACGAGCAGTGCGCGTGGCGGAGGGATTTGAGCAGGATCGAGGTTCTGGACGGCGGCAGACGTTTTATCGAATATACGAAAAGCGGATATGCAACCGTGTTTACGATAACGGTGTTTGAGCCCTTGCGCCGGTATGCGTTTGAACTGGAAAACGGCAATATGAAGGGCCGGTGGCGCGGCGTTTTTTCCTATGCGGATCATCAGACAACGCTGGATCTGATCGAAGAAGTGACGGTAAAAAAGGCGCTGATGAGACCTTTTGCGGGGATATACCTGAAAAGGCAACAGGCGAGATATATCGCCGATCTGCGCAGAGAGCTGGGCGGCGGACAACCGGAAGCATGTTCAGCGGATGACGCGCATGGGCGCGCCGCTATCCTGCGGCGGGGAGCACGAAACGGAGGAAAGGGATTTGACACAAAAACGCGCCGGTAAAGCGCTGATGGCCGCGGCGGTAGTGATCGGCCTGTTGGCTTCTCTGGGGCTTTTGGCGCCGCGGCTCGCTGAGGAAAACCGCGACAGGCATATCCTCACGGCGATCTCTTACAGCGATCTTCTCCGGTATGCGGAGGCTGCCGGAACAGATGAGGCGGAGGCGCTCGGCCGGTTCGCATCGGCGGGCGTCGACGCGCTCGTGCTGAACGGCGGCGAGCTCGGCGCTTTGCCCGATTCGCCGGAACAGCTTGCGCGCCGCATGGGGTTGCAGGTCATTCCGTCCGGCGCGGCTGCGGAGGAGATCCCGGCCGACGCGCCGCTTTATATCCCGGATCTGTTTGAAGCGGACGGCGGTATGACGGACGCTGTGCTCGCTCGGCTGAGCGAGGCGGGGATACCGGTGGCGGTGATCGAAAATGAGGCGCAAAACGGGCACAACCTGCCGGAAGCTTTCCGGAATTATGAGGGCGGGATGGTCAAGGGATTTTATCTCTGGCCGGATAAAGCGGCTCGCTATGCCGTTTTAGGCTACGGCGGCGCGGAAGAGATTGAAAACACGCTGTTTCGGGCCGCGGCGGAGCGCGGAGCGAGCTTTCTGTGGCTCGCGCCCTTTGTGGCCGACGGGGAAATCGTTACGGATATGGCGGAATACGCGGCGCTGATCGACGGCTTGACGGATCGGCTGCAACCGTACCGGTTTGATAGGGGCGGCGTTTCGCCGACAGAGCCGTTTGAGGCAAACCCAATTCTTCTGGCTTTGGCGGCGTGGGGAGTCGCCGCGGCGGGAATCGCGCTGGCCGGACGGTTTTGGGATCTCAAAGGGTACGGCGTGCTTCTGCTCGCCGCGGCTTTGGCGTGCTCCGCCGGCTTGGCCTATGCCGCGCCGAGACTGCTGCAACAGGGCGCGGCGCTGGCTGCCGCGATTCTCGCGCCCTGCTGGTCGGTCTGGGTGTTTGCCGCGGCCGTGCGCGGCGTGGCCGGACGGTGGGAGATCGGCGCGCTGCGGCTGTTGGGGAGCGCGGCGGCGGCGCTCGCCGTCTCGTTTGCGGCGGCTCTGCTCGGCGGACTCTTCACGGCCGGGCTGATATCCGACTCCGACTTTATGCTCGGCTTAGCGGTATTCCGCGGCGTCAAGCTCAGCCAGACGCTGCCGCTGGCGTTTGCGGGCGGACTGATTTTTTGGACGATTTATCATGAAAAGGATCGCGGCCTGCGCGGGGACGTCGCGGCCATTGCGAGCGGCTTTCGCAAGCATGCGCTGCTGAAATGCCTGATTCTCGCCGTATTGCTGGCGGCGGCGATCGCGATTTTTGTGCTGCGGACGGGCAATGTGAAATTTTCAGTGCCCGACGGCGAGCAGCGGCTCCGCAACTGGCTGGAAACGGTCTTGTACGCCAGACCGCGATCAAAGGAGTTTCTCGTCGCTTATCCGGCGTTTTTGGCGATGTTTTGGGTGGCGGCGCGGCGTTTTCAGAATCTGATCCTGCCGTTCTCCGTTCTCGCGGCGATCGGCTTTGCCTCCGCGGTCAACACGTTTTGCCACGGGCGCGCGCCGTTTGTGCTGTCGGTGATCCGCGCCGATACGGGGGTGCTGCTGGGGGCGCTGTTGGGAATTGCACTGTTTTTCTGCGCGGAAACCGTTTATAGAGCGGTTATGCGGAGAAAGAACGGACCGCAGACGGGAGAGGAAAAAGCGCTGCGGCCGGAGAACGCCGGTTAGCGCGGAGAAACAGGATTTCGGCGCGGTATGACTGATGGCCGGGCCGACGAAACCGGCGTTTGAAGGTGTTTCAGGGCGGTCTTGAACCGGACAGATGAGAATATGCTTTCTTGGCGGTTGGTAACCCGGGTCGGCGCGACGCCTTTTAAGGGCTCGTGAATCGATCGGAATTTGAAAGCCTCTGATGAAAGAGAAAACGGCGGGAGGGTTTTTTCCTCCCGCCGTTTTTGTTATTTGGATACAATCACCGCGACGCGCGCGTCCGGCGCGTTGCGCCGCACCGAGGCAATGCCGTTTTCACAGCCGCTTTTGGAGAGATAATCCTCGGAGACGGCGATGATTTCGCCGTTTTTGGCGCGCAGCCGAAAACGGTAGCGCCCCGCCGCGTCCTGATACAGCTCGTAACGCGGATTGCGCACGCTTTGCGGCGTTTCGCCGTCGAGGTACAGCGTCTCCGCCGCAGCGTTGCGGACGACGGAGCACACGCCTTTTTTGCAGCCCGCGAGCGTTTGGTAGACCTCCGAGGTCGCGATCGTTTCGCCGTTGGCCGCTTTGAGACAGAAGACAAAGCCCGTCTGCGTTTTTCGGATCACAAAGCGTCCCATGAGCCCCTCCGTGTGTTTCTGAATGCGGGAAAACGGGATTCTGCGGCACGGGCCGCCGCCTCGCCGCGTGCGGCGGGATTAGAATTTCGTTTTTTCCGCCAGATACGCCGTCAACTCCGCGATGGCAATGCGCTCCTGCGTCATGGTGTCGCGGTCGCGCACGGTGACGCAGCCGTCGGTTTCCGACTCGAAGTCATAGGTCACGCAGAACGGCGTGCCGATCTCATCCTGGCGGCGGTAGCGCTTGCCGATGGATCCGGCGTCGTCGTAGTCGACGGCGAAGTCGGCGGCGAGCATGTCGAACACCTCGCCGGCCTTGTCGGCGAGCTTTTTGGACAGCGGAAGCACCGCGGCCTTGTAGGGGGCGAGAGCCGGATGCAGGCGCAGCACCACGCGCACGTCGCCCTCGGCAATCTCTTCCTCGTCATAGGCGTCGCAGAGGAAAGCGAGCGCGGCGCGGTCGGCGCCGAGCGACGGCTCGATAACGTAAGGGATGTATTTCTGGTTTTCCTCCTGGTCGAAATAATCCATCTCGACGCCGGAATGCTCCTGATGCGCTTTGAGGTCGAAGTCCGTCCGGTCGGCCACGCCCCACAGCTCGCCCCAGCCAAACGGGAACAGGAACTCAAAGTCCGTCGTCGCTTTGGAATAGTGCGACAGCTCCTCCTTGGCGTGGTCGCGCAGGCGGAGATTTTCCTCTTTCATCCCCAAAGCGAGCAGCCAGTCGCGGCAATAGCCGCGCCAGAAAGAGAACCATTCAAGGTCGGTCCCGGGCTTGCAGAAGAATTCCAGCTCCATCTGCTCGAACTCGCGGGTACGGAACGTAAAATTGCCCGGCGTAATCTCGTTGCGGAAGCTTTTGCCGACCTGGCAGACGCCGAAGGGGAGCTTGCGGCGCGTGCTGCGCGCGATGTTTTTGAAATTGACAAAGATCCCCTGAGCCGTTTCGGGGCGGAGATAGACCTCGTTCTGCGACTCCTCGGTGACGCCCTGGTGCGTCTTGAACATCATGTTGAACTTGCGGATCGGCGTGAATTCCGATTTGCCGCAGCCCGGGCAGGTGACGCCGTGCTCGGCGATGTAGCTGGTGAGCTGGTCGTTGGTGAAGGCCTCGATGGACAGCTCAATCCCGTGCTCGGCGTTCCAGTCCTCGATGAGCTTGTCCGCGCGGTGGCGCATTTTGCAGCTCTTGCAGTCGATGAGCGGGTCGTTAAAGTTGACGACGTGGCCCGAGGCGACCCACGTCTCGCGGTTCATCAGGATTGCGCAGTCTACGCCGACGTTGTAGCGGCACTCCTGCACGAATTTTTTCCACCATGCGCGTTTGACGTTGTTTTTAAACTCCACGCCCAGAGGGCCGTAGTCCCATGTGTTGGCAAGGCCGCCGTATATCTCGCTGCCGCTGAAAATAAAGCCCCTGTTTTTGCAGAGCGCGACGATTTTATCCATAGTTTTCTCTGTGTTCAGCATCGATCCTGTTCCTTTCGGAGTGTTTTTTTACCATACGCCTCGGAAACACCGGGGATCTGGATTCCCCGGAAAAAGCGCCCGCGGCGAGGGGAGAGGGCATACGCCGCCGAAGCTGCGGCAAAACCGCGAAAAACGGAGAGCGACGGCCATTTTGATACGTTATCTTATATTATACCGCAGAAAAAAAACTTGTCAAGTCAGAATCGGTGTGTTATAATAGAGATAACGTCCGATCGGCCAGAGACGGCGGGTTGGATAAAGCGAATACGGGGTGTAGCGCAGCTGGTAGCGCGCCTGCTTTGGGAGCAGGATGCCGTGGGTTCGAGTCCCGCCACTCCGACCATGTGAAGCAGCTTTGCTTTTCGAACAGTTTTATCAAAAAGCAGAGCTGCTTTCTGCTTGTAAGCGTTGCAATACCTTGCTTTCCCATTTGAGCTGCAATGTTCGTCTGTCCGAAAAAACGCAAAAATCAAAAAGAAAATATTGATTGAAGTCGGCTTTTTAGACACAGGATTTCTCATATATCCTGTGTCTTTTCTTTTCCATAGAGTTCTTCGAAGCGTGCCGGAGACTTGTAGGCCAAGGTCTGCCGCATAGATGGAACGAAGGGTATAACCTCATTATAGAAGCAGATGTATTCGTCCACACTTTTTCGGAAATCTGCCTCCGAGGAATATTCCCGGCGGTAGGCTTCTTCTTTCTTAAACGTGGCAAAAAAGGTTTCCGCCACCGCATTGTCATAAGGATGCCCTGAGTTAGAAAAGGACTGTTTGACACCGCAGGAGCGGAGCAAAGACATAAAGGTGTCAGATATGTACTGCCCGCCCCGGTCGCTGTGAAAAGTCAACTCATTAGGGTGACCGCGATCCTCAAACGCACTCTTGAAAGTCGCTGTCACAAGGTGGGTGCTGCTCTTTCTTGAAACACGATAACCCACTACTCGCCGGGAAAATAGGTCAATAATCACACAAAGATACACAGCGTAGTCCTTGATTTTGAAATAGGTAATATCGCTGACCCATATCTCATTTTTTCGCTTGGCCTTGAACTCCTGATTAAGCAAGTTGCGCTTCTGATACTGCTGGCGTTTCTTGTAGTTGCTCTTGGCGTTTTTCAGAATGCTCACCAGCCCCCAGCTCATTCATGATTTTTCGGATGCGCCCTTTGCCAACACGGATACCGTTTTCGGCAAGAACAATCCGGATCTTCTCAGCACCGTACCTCTGCTTGCTGTCATCAAAAATCTGCTGGATCTGTAACATGAGGTTTTGCTGTTCTTCTATGTACTTAGTGCGGTCTGCCTTGCGGAAGATGTGATTATAAAATGTCCCACGGGATACGTTCAATGCCTCACATAACTCATGGACGTTGTACTGCTCAAATTGTTCATGTAGCCGTGCCAATATTGTCAGTCGCTTTTGCAGTGGCACTTCCTCAATGATGGCAGATAAGCGGATAATCTGCAGAACATGCTCAAGCCGTTGGCTTTTCCGCTGAAGTGTGGTATAATCTGCAATAGAAATGTCGGTATCAACCTGTCCACATTCTTTCATCCAGCGGTAAAGCGTGCTTTTGGCTATTTGGTATCTTTGGCTGGCCGTTTCAATGGGTAGACCCTTTTGAACAGCAAGAGCAACTTGGATTTTGAATTCCGGTGAGTATTGTTTTGGCATAATAAGTCCCCTTTGGCTTGGTGCCTTTTATCATAACAAATAGATTGATAGTTTTTGGTTGTATTTTATTAGAAAAAATAGGAGGAAAGAAGATGGCGCTTACAAATTCATACACCGTTGTAAATGGGCAGCTTGCAGATTTTTTCCAAAAACTACAGGATGGGCAAGCTCCTGATAAATTCACACAGCAACATTTGAAAGATATTGGCTTCACCTCTACAAATCATAGAGCGTTTATTCAGATACTTAAGGCACTTAGTTTTTTGACGCCGGATGGGACACCCACCCAGAGATACCACGACTATCGAAACCGTGCGATTTGTAAAAAGGTAATGGGTGCTGCAATCAGAGAAGCATATTCAGATTTGTTTGTCATTAAAGAAAAACCAACCGCCAGCGATAAAGATATAATACAAGGAAAATTCAAAAGTACATTTAATACAACGGACCTAGTTGCAGAGAGACAGACGAAAACCTTTTTTGCGCTTCTTGAACTGGCAGACTTAGATACACAGGACACAACTGAACATTCTTCAATACATAGTGAATGTTTGGAACCAGAACAACCTATCGAAGAAGAATCGCTAGCGGCAAATAAGCCTTCTGTAAATTCCCCTAAGTTGCCACAGATGCCAAGTTTGCATTATAATATCGAAATTCATTTACCAGCGACAAAAGACATCGAGGTATATAATGCGATATTTAAATCAATAAAGGAGCATTTGTTCGAGTGAGTAATAGCTATACTTATTTGAGAGACTTTTTGTTTCGTGGGCTAATGTTAGAGTCGGAGGCTGAACACTTCCAGACTGCCGGCATTCAAATAGGTGCATCTTCCTCCAATTCTGATCAACACTTGCTTGCAGAGTCGCTGGCCCCATTCAGTGTATTGAGGCGAAATAACGCCTTGGAGATGGCACGATTGTACGCACTGCTACATTGTTTTGAAAACGAAGTTCGTTCCTTAATTCGTGATACATTACTAGAAAAGGATGGACCCGATTGGTGGTCCCATCTTTCAGCCCGAGTTAAAAATCACGCTGAAAATAGGCAGAAAACAGCCTTTAAGGATAGTTGGTTAGAGGGAGAGAAAGAGGATTCCCTAGGTTTCGTGGATTTTGGTATGTTGGCAACTATTATAGGAGAAAAATGGGAGTGCTTTGAAGATATAATTCCTTCTCAACGATGGCTTATGCAACGCATGGAGGAGCTTGAGAAAGCTAGAAATTTCATTGCGCATAACCGAATGTTACTGCCAAGTGAGTTTCAACGAATATATATGTATATCGCTGACTGGAACAGAGTAATTGGTCTATAAATGTGTAAATACTGTCTGTGACTGCCTTAATATTGGTATGAGTAAGTTTTTCCAAGTCCTATAATTTTACTCCGACCAAATGAACCACCTATTGAAATCTGAACCCCTGAGGTTTGGACATCAATAGGTGGTTTTACTATAAAGCCTTATTTCAGGCGGTTTCTAACCGTTTTTTCTTTTAGCTTCAAACTGGACACAAAATCAAAAAAAGTGAAAAGCAGGGCGGTCCGCCCGGGGAGATCTCACCGGAGGAGCAAAAGCTCCAGACATCGGAGGCCACTCGGTGTTCGCCAAACAGCGCAAATAAAAAACTGTACGGAGCTTCTGAATGCCCAGAGCCTCCGGGCGGCCGCTGTTCTTTGAAGCTTCTGTGTCCAGAGCACGGCAGAAAAGCTCTTTTCAGTGGACAGCAAATCTTCCATATGATATAATGAATGATATAATGCAATAAAAAGAAAGCCGTCGCTTTGTCTGGCGTTTACATAACGCAAAAGGAAGGTGAAACTGAAACATGCAGAAAAAGGGAATACACCGAAAGCACAAAATCTTCATATTGTCTGTTGGCTGTCTCATTTTCATGCTTTCCGTTGTGAGTATTTTTACCATATTTCAGCATCGCCTAAACGAGCGGTTCCACACCGCTTTGAACAGCGGATTGGAGAAAAATACCAAAGAACAAACAGCCCATGCTGAATCGGTGGTCTTTGATCTTCAACGGCTGTTGCATATGCTGTCATCCTCAGGAGCCGCTGCATACGCAGACGGGTGTGAGCTGGCGATCCAGAACAGCGCGATTCAAATCGACTATCTAAGCGCAGTGCAGGTTCTGACGATGTGCGCCGAATCAGAGGACTCCCACAGTCAAAAGGCATACGCAGAGCAACTGCTGGCCGGAAAAGAAGTAATGACCGATTTGGGCGAGTATCCGTTTACCACTGACCCATCCTCGTTTGTACTGTTGCAGCCCGTATCCGGCAGCGACGGTCTGTCCGGAGTGCTACGCGCCCGTATTGACGCGGCTCTTCTGACTGGCGGAAGTGTCGATTCCGCTTCGCTGTTTCAAAAAACATATACGGTCCTGACCAGAACGGACGGAAGTATTGTCTATGCGGATACCCCCTATCCAAACGATGCGAATCTGTTTTCATCCGCATTTCAGGGAGGGATCGACTCTGCCGAAGTCCGGTTCATCCAGCAGGAATTTGACAAAAACGAGGCAAAAACCATCCGTTTTTCCGGAAAAGGCAACAGCTATTATATGTCATGGGAAACGTTGAGCTTTCACGACTGGCGGATCGTCAGATTCGCGCGTTCCCCTGATGTGGTCCTTCAGACGGAAATGATCGTGAGAGGTATGGTTTTTGCCGGGATATGCCTGATCGCTCTGACCGCGTTTTTCTGCGTAAGCCTAATCATGCTGCTGCTGCGACAGAAGCGCCGACTCGAAACACAGCAGCGGCGGTACGACGCTCTGGCCCAGTTCAATGATACGCTGCTGTTTGAATACGACGTCTTTACAAACCGGGTGACCTTTACGCCCAATGCGCGGGAACGGCTGGCTCTGGACGCCAAGTGCCTGAAAGGGGGGTCAGGGGAATACTATATGCAGTATCTGCTTCATCCGGACGATTTGGAGAACATTCGCACAACCATTCAGCCTTCCCAGCTTCGGCTTGGCGAAACCTACTATCTGGAAGCGCGGCTTCGGTGCCGGGACGGAGAATACGGTTGGTTTGGCTGCCAGTTCAAATCCATTGAAGAACGGGACGAAGGAGCCAGTCAGATCGTCGGAAAACTTGTGGATATCAGCGACC
>ERZ772860.1678-NODE-1678-length-14464-cov-4.647304_pt1 | contig 14464 bp, 13 predicted proteins | sample MGYA00511342_ERZ772860 | MGnify/ENA primary metagenome ERZ772860 (study PRJEB29015, sample SAMEA2737665) | human gut metagenome | biome: human gut; feature: human-associated habitat; material: faeces | place: China | collected 2012 ... | reverse complement strand
CACCGAGGGTTGAGGACACCGCGCAAGCGGTACCGCAAACCCGAAGCCCGCAACCCGCAGGGGAGCGGGCCGCTAAAAAGAAGGCCCGGGGCTTTCTTTCATCCCGGTCCATCCGGCACTACTATACCATGTTTGCGCCGGCAATTCAACCGGCGGCCTGCCGCAGTACGGAAGGCCGCCTGCGGGTTCAGTTTACACCATTTTCGTTGCGAAGCCACGAAAGCACGTGTTCTGCCGAGCGGCGCAGCGCTTCCAACTGATTCGCAGCGCCGAAGTGTTCCACCGAGAAAGAACCCTTGTAGTCTCCCTGGATCAGGGTACGGGTCAGTTCGTCCAGGCCCAGCCAGCCCTCGCCCACAGGGCAGGGATACATCCGTTCCCCCGACAGATCGGCCAGCCAGTTGTCGTCCTTGGCGTTGGCAAAGGCCGCATCCCGGCTGCGATCCTTCAGATGGACGTGGCACAGCCACGGGCCCAGCAGGTGCAGGCCGTCCATGGCGTTTTCCATAGAATAGGCGAAATTGCCCGTATCGAAGGTAAAGCCCAGTCCTTCCACATTTTGCAGAAAGAACCACAGCCCCATGGCGGTGGAACAGGGCGAGGCGGCGTTGTCGTAGTCCTCAAGCGTAACCGTCACGCCGCAGCTCCGGGCGATCTCCACCATGCGGCAAAGCTCCTCCGCCATCCGGCGGCGGATCGCTGCCGGGTCGTCGCCCTTTCGAACGAATCCGGGGACGCACAGCACCTTTTTCGCCCCGAAGGATACTGCCCGTTCCAGATGCCGCCGAATCTGCCGCTCGTTTTCCTCCCGCGGGGCATAGCCGAAATCGTAGTTTTCATAGACGGACGCAACCTTCAGGCCGCAGTCGTCAAACCACTGCCGGCGTTCCTCCGTCAGCTGACGGCAGTCGCACTCCAATCCGCCGTAGCCCATGGCCTTGACCTGCCGCAGCGCCTCCGGCTCGGTCAGGTCCCGCTGGGCGCAGGCTTCCAGTATATGAGCGTGAAAAGCGTTCAGTTGAGCCATAACAAAAGTTTCCTCCTTATGATTTGTGTTTTATGGGTATTTCTCCCGCGTTCAAAAGCCGTTCATCACTGCTTTTTTCTGCAAAAGTGCTGATTCAACGGCATTATAGCATTTTTTCGGCCGAATGCCTATGATTTTGCCTGCAGGGCGACGTCATTGGTCTGGTTGACGGCAACGGCACCAAAATGGTATCTTATACTTACGATGCTTGGGGTAAGATGATCAGCAAGACTGGCACCTTGGCAACTACATTGGGCACGCTGCAGCCCTTCAGGTATCGCGGGTATATCTTTGACGAAGAAACCGGTCTGTACTATCTGCGTAGCAGGTACTACAATCCGAATCTGTGCCGTTTCATCAATGCGGACGATGGAGAGGCATATGTTGATGCTATCGCTACTGAACAGTGTGCTGAACCAGTTAAGGCTTACAACTTCGAAGTTGAAGATTTTCACACTTATTTTGTTGGGACGGGTTGCATTTTGGTTCACAATATGTGTGCCAAAGTATCGAATCACGGCAACTCTCTCAATATTACAAAACCAGCTAAAGGATATATCTTGAAAGAACGTGGAACCGGAAAGATCATGAAATTCGGCGAAACCACTCTCGGTAAAAGACGATATACTGTAAAATTTCTCGATGCCAACAAGGTGGATATGGTATTCGTAAAATCTGGGACAAACCGAGCAATGCACACTTGGCAGCATGATATGATTGTCAATTACGCTAAGAGACACGGGGTTAGGCCTCCCATGAATCATAACTGGTATTAAGGAGGAGAACAATGTGGCCGGAATAGTCTTTTCTACAGAATCATGGCATCCAGCAGCAGAGCGTATTTCTGAATGTTTCGCATATTTTGATGCAAGGATGAAGGTCATTGATCTGTCTAAATACTGCGATGCTTTGGATACCATTGGTATTATTCCTTTTTCTGGACCCAATAAGCATATGTCTGATTGGAAAGAGCGAAAATATGTAAGTTGGTCAAGGAGAGAGGCCGACATTCGCTTAAGAATCGATTTTGATACATTCGTTAAATCATCTCGAGAGACACAGAGAGATATTGTTAAAGAAATCATTATCAAGTCGCTTGAGATCATTAAGCATAAGTGCGATGCAAAGAAACTGAGATTTGATCTTGACGATATGCTATACGATATGTTCCCTGACGAATAATGAATAGTCCTGTACATCATTTCTATTGATGTATCCTAGGCGGAGCTTCTTTCGAAGCTCCGCCTCAGCCTGTCGAAAAACCCCAAGTTGGCCGCCCGCGCCCGCAAACAGCGCTACGCTGGTTTGCGGGGAAAGTGCTGCGGCACAAGGGTTAGGGGCTCTGCCCCTATAACCCCGGCAGGAGGCAGTGCCTCCTGCACCTCCACTTTTTGACACTCTGAAGACGGCGTAACTGCCGCCTCTTCTGTGCGGTGTTGTCGCAAAGAAAGGAAGGAACGACCCATGCAGAGGCAGTGGTGGCAGGGCAAAACGGCTTATCAGATCTATCCGAAAAGCTTTTGCGATTCCAACGGCGACGGAATCGGCGATATTCCCGGCATTATCAGCAAGCTGGATGAATTGCAGGAGCTTGGGGTGGAAATTCTTTGGCTTTCCCCGGTGTATTGCTCGCCCATGGCGGATCAGGGCTATGATATTTCCGACTATTACAACATCGACCCCCGCTTCGGCACCATGGAGGACATGGATCGCCTGATCGCCGAGGGGAAAAAGCGCGGCATGTCCATCGTGATGGATCTGGTGGTAAATCACTGCTCCGATGAGCACGAGTGGTTCCGCAAGGCCTGCGAGGATCCCGACGGGCCCTACGGCCAGTATTTCTACATCCGTCCCTGGCACGAGGGCGAGAAGCTGCCCAACAACTGGCGCAGCTATTTCGGCGGCAGCGTGTGGGAAAAGCTCCCCGGCCACGACGACCGCATCTATCTGCATCTGTTCCACAAAAAGCAGCCCGACCTGAACTGGGAAAACCCCGCCCTGCGCGAGGAAATCTACAAAATGGTCAACTGGTGGCTGGACAAGGGCGTGGCGGGCTTCCGCATCGACGCGATCATCAATATCAAGAAGCCCATCCCGCTGACGGTGGACTATCCCGCCGACCGGCCCGATGGCCTGTGCTCCGCCCATCGGATGCTGCGGGACGCGGTGGGTCTGACGGATATGCTCAATGAGCTGGCCGACCGCACCTTCCGTCCCCACAACGCCTTTACCATTGCCGAGCTGTTCGACTGGCGGCGGGAGGACCTGGAGCGCTACATCGGCGATCACGGCTGCTTCGACTCCATCTTCGACTTTGCTGAGACCGTGCTGAACGGTTCCCAGAAGGGCTGGTACGATCAGAAGCCCGTCACGCCCGAGCAGTACAAGCAGACGGTGTTCGGCGTGCAGCGGGAAGTGGCCGATATCGGCTACATGGCCAATGTCATCGAGAACCACGACGAACCCCGGGGCGTCAGCCGCTACATTCCCGAGGGAGAATGCACGCTGGAGGCCAAGAAGATGCTGGGCGGCCTGAGCTTTATGCTGCGCGGTCTGCCGTTCCTCTATCAGGGACAGGAACTGGGACTGGAAAATGTGCAGTTCACCGATATTTCGCAGGTGGACGACATCAGCACCAAGGATGAATATCAGGTGGCGCTGAACGCGGGATGCACCAGGGAAGAGGCGCTGAAAGCCATCAACCGCTATTCCCGCGACCACGCCCGTCTGCCCTATCCGTGGAACGACGGGCCTCAGGGCGGCTTCACCACGGGTACGCCGTGGCTGATGGCCAACCCGGCTTATCCCACTCTGAATCTGGCGGCGGAAAAGCAGGACGAAAATTCCGTCTGGCACTTCTACCGCAGGCTGATCCGGCTGCGCAAGAACCCGGAATACCACGAAACCGTGGTGTACGGCGCGTTTGAGGCGTATCTGGAAGATCAGCACAACCTGATGGCCTATTTCCGCAAGGGCGACAAAACGCTGCTGGTGGCGGGCAATTATCAGCCCCAGCCCCAGACGATGAAGCTGCCCGCGTCCATCCGCAAAGTGTTGGTGAACAACCTGCCCACACTGGAAGAAAAGGACGGAAGCGTCGTGCTGGCGGGCTATCAGTTCCTGGTGCTGGAAATCTGAACAACGAAACAACACAGAGAGGTACATTCGAAATGAGACCCATGAACGCTCTTGAAAAGGTCGTGCGGGCGCAGGTGGATGTCTGTCTGCAAAAGCGGCTGGGCGGATCCGCTCGTCAATGGGACACGCGCTTTCACATGATGCCGCCCATTGGCTGGCTGAATGACCCCTGCGGCCTGTGCGACGATCACGGCGTATACCGGGCATGGTTCCAGTTTGCGCCCTTCGATGCGGCGGGCGCTTTGAAGTGCTGGGGCGAATACCACAGCGAAGATCTGGTACACTGGCATTTTGACGGCGTGCCGCTGGTACCGGACACCGCGTGGGACTGCCACGGTGTGTACACGGGTTCCACCGTGGTGGAGGACGACCGGCTGGCGGTGATCTACACCGGCAACGTGAAGGTAGACGGCCAGCACGATTTTATCCACACAGGCCGGGAGGCGAATGTGATCCGCATTGACCGCTACCCGGACGGCACCTGGTCTCCCAAGCGTCTGCTGCTGTCCTGGCAGGACTATCCCTCCTTCTGCACCCGCCATGTCCGCGACCCCAAGGTGTGGCGGCAGGGCCATGAATGGTTCATGGTCACCGGCGCACGGCGGCAGGACGATCAGGGCATGGTGCTGCTGTGGCGCTCCGACGACGGCGAACAGTGGCATTTCAAGTCCGTCATCACCTCGGAGAAGGCCTTCGGCTATATGTGGGAGTGTCCGGATCTGTTCCGGCTGGACGGCCACTGGTTCCTGTCCTTCTCGCCTCAGGGCGTGACCCGGGAGCAGGACCGCCGCCAGAACATCTATCTGTCCGGCTACATCCCCATGAAGGGCGGGGAAGACCCCCGCACCGCAGAGTTGGACGGCGACTTCGTGGATTGGGATTACGGATTTGACTTCTATGCGCCCCAGACCTTTGAGACCCGGGACGGCCGCCGCATTCTGTTCGGTTGGGCCGGTATGGCAGACGCGGACGCGGAGTATACCGTGCCCACCACCGCCGAGGGCTGGCAGCATATGCTCACCGTGCCCCGGGAAGTGACGCTGCACGAAGGCCGTCTGCGCCAGAACCCCGTGAAGGAGCTGGACGCGATGCGGCTGCAGCAGCTCCCCTGCAAGGCCGGAGAGACGGCTGTGGTGCCCGACACGGTGTTCGACCTGGAGATCGGCGGCATGAAGGGGTCCTTCGAGCTGCGGCTGAACGAAAGCTGCGTGTTGAGCTTCGACGGCAAGCTGGTCAGCCTCCGCTTTGAGGATGAACTGGGCTCTGGCCGCCAGTGCCGCCGGGCCGAAGCTTCCGACGTGCGCAATGTGCGCGTACTGGCGGACACCTCCATTCTGGAAATTTATGTCAACGACGGTGAGACCGTCTTTACCTCCCGCTGGTTCCCGAAGGAAGCGCAGCGCACGGTGCTGCTGAAGGGTCAGGGAGACTGCCGTCTGTGGCAGCTGCAGAAGGAAAACTTTATTCAGCTGTAAAAAGGAAATTCAAAACCGGGACTGTTCTGTGTACTGGCGGGATGGCCCTGGTTTTGGTTTATCGGAAAATTTCTGTTTTTTCAACGGGGCAGACGCGTTTTACGGGGAAAACCTGTTCCGTTGCGAATACAGATGGAGAAAATCGCTGCAGGAGCAGCGCATTTTGGGGAGCCTTTTCTCTGAAAACTCGTTTGATAGAAAGGAAAAGGCGTATCGTCCTCATGGACGCACGTACACATGCGCCACAGCCCCTATGAGCCGCCCATCCTGCAGAATGGGACTGCCGGACATGCCCTGCACGATGTCGCCGGTCTTTTGCAGCAGACGCTCGTTCGTGACCCGCAGCACCATACTGCGCTGGGCGGCGAGGACTGGCGGGTCACTTCGACGATCTCGATGGCGTATTCCTGCATGGAGGAGCCGTCTGCTGTCTCTTTTGGGTCCTCTCATGGTTCAAACGCCTCTTTCCGCTTTGCATTGCACGAAAGCATTGTTTGCAGAAAGAGGCGTTTTGAATGATGGGAGTCAGTTCGCCTGAAAAATCATAAATGCAGAACCAGCGCTTTTCGGTATTGCGAAGGGCTTGATCCCGTTTTCTGGCGAAAGCGGCGGCTGAAGTACAGTGCGTCTCCGAAGCCCAGCCGGGCGGCGATCTCACTCACGCCGAGGGTGGTGGTACGCAGCAGGCGACAGGCCTCCCGCATTTGCAGATCGTAGTGATATTGCAGGGGGCTCATGCCCGTGTTTTTCCGAAAAATCTCCGCCAAATGCTTGTAGCTGAGATAAAAGCGGGCTTCCAGCGCTTCAGAACGGAAAGCTTCGTCGCAGTGCTCCTGCAAATACCGGGCGAGCTCGTCCGCAAGGGAAGGCGGCTCCTCCGCGGCGCTTGACTCCCAAAGGGCGCAGGCCGTCAGCAGCTCGTGAAGGCGCAGCGGGTCGTTCCACGGGTCTGTGCTGCGGCCGTCCTCGAAGCGGCCGACATAATCCCGGATCATTCGTTCCAGCCGGGAACCAGCCAGCCCGGTCAGCTTTTTGGGCAGCGCCAGCGCTCCGATCTGCCCCGCCCGGCGGTCAGATGGGTCAAAAGGCGGTTCGCCGCAGGGGGACAGTTCGAAGTGGAGGTAGTACCATGAGGTTCCCGCCGGAATCTGCCGCTGCCCCCAGTGATGCACCCCGCTTTTCAGAAACAGCAGCTCGCCCGGCTGGACATCGTAGGGCACGCCGTCCTCGGTCACGTAGATCGTGCCGCTGGTAACGTAGATCAGCACATGAAAAGGGGCGATCCGATCCACATGCACAAAGGGCGAGGCGATCACCAGATATTCTGCCGCCCGGAGCCGCGGCAGCTCCCGGTTGCTGAAAAGAATTTCGTTCATCGGTAAAATCTCCATGTTTATAGGGAAAAATGCCATGTTTTATCCCTTTCGGCAGGATGATAATACAGGTACGGGAAAATGTCAATGCAGATAAAGGAGAGAGCAAAATGAAGGTACAGCGGCAGATCAACCCCAAAAGCTATCAAAGCGCCAACGGATTTATTTATCATTACCAGCAGCTGGTGAAGGACGTGGTGATCCCCTACCAGTATCAGGTGCTGAACGATCAGGTGGAGGGCGTGGAAAAAAGCCACGTGGTCGCCAACTTTCGCAACGCCGGACGGATGCTCCGGGGCGAGGATCCGGGGGACGGCTTCTATGGCATGATCTTTCAGGACAGCGACGCGGCCAAGTGGCTGGAAGCGGTGGCCAGCGCCCTGACCCGCTTCCCGGACGCACAGCTGGAAAAAGAAGCCGACGAGCTGATCGAGCTGATCGCCCAGGCGCAGGACAAGGACGGCTATCTGGACACCCGCTTTACCCTGAAGGATCGGGACAAGCGCTGGACGAACCTGTGCGAGGGGCACGAGCTGTACTGCATGGGCCACATGATGGAGGCCGCCGCGGCGTACTTTGAGGCCACGGGCAAGCGGACGCTGCTGGACGTAATGATTCGCAACGCGGAATACCTGTATCAGCGGTTTGTGGTGGAGGGCCAGCCGGGTTACCCGGGCCACCCGGAAGTGGAACTGGCGCTGCTGAAGCTGTACCGCGTCACCGGCAACGAGCACTGCCTGAAGCTGGCGGAGCATTTTATCGACGTGCGCGGCGTGGACAGCCACTTCTATCGGGAGGAAGCGAAGAAGCGGGACTGGACGGAGTGGCATATGAACGTGGAGGACACCCAGTATATGCAGTGCGATAAGCCCGTCCGGGAGCTGAGCGACGCGACGGGGCACAGCGTCCGCGCCATGTATCTGTACACCGCCATGGCTGATCTGGCCTCCCAGACAGAAGACCCAGCGCTAAAAGCCGCCTGCCGCCGCCTGTGGGAAAGCACGACCCATCGGCGGATGTACGTCACCGGCGGCATCGGCTCCACCTGTCAGGGAGAGGCCTTCACCGTGGATTACGATCTGCCCAACGACACCGCTTATACGGAGACCTGCGCCGGAATCGGCCTGATGTTCTTTGCGTCCCGGATGCTGGAAATGGACGCGGACGCGGAATACGCCGACGTGATGGAACGGGCCTTCTACAACGCGGTGCTGGCGGGAATGCAGCTGGACGGTAAGCGTTTCTTCTATGTGAACCCGCTGGAAGTGATTCCCGGCGTGTCCGGCAAGGCGGTTACCCACCTGCACGACCTGCCTGTGCGTCCCGGCTGGTACTCCTGCGCCTGCTGCCCGCCCAATGTGGCGCGGCTGCTGAGTTCCTTCGGTCAGTATGCCTACGGCCAGAACGAGACCACTGCGTTCTGCCACCTGTACGCCGAGGGCGAGGTGCGGTTCGACAATGGGCTGCGGCTTCAGTGCGAGACCGGCTATCCCTATGAGATGGAAGTGCGTTTCCGGGCGCTGGAAGGCAAGGGACAGCTGGCCGTCCGCTTGCCGGGCTGGAGCCGCCATACGACGCTGGTATGGAACGGCGCGCCTGCCGAGTATGAGACCCGCAAGGGCTATGCCTATGTGGAGCTTCAGCCCGGCGACGAGCTGGTGCTTCGGCTGGACGGCAGCGTTCATCAGGTCTATGCCAACCCCAAGGTCTTTGAGGACACGGGCTGCGCGGCATTGCAGCGGGGGCCGCTGGTATACTGCTTCGAAGAAGTGGACAACGGCGATGTGCGTCGCCTCTCTCTGCGTCCGGAGAGCCAGTGGAAGACTCTTCCGTTGGCTCCGGGGCTGCTGGGCGGCATTGTTCCCCTGCAGGGCGAAGGACTCCGTACAGCGGCCATGGAGGGCCTGTACGCCTATGAGCGGCCTGCCCGCACCCCGGCGACCCTGACCGCCGTGCCCTACTATACCTGGGGTAACCGGGGCGAAGGCAGCATGAGAGTCTGGCTGCCGGAAGCATAAAAATCCAACCCAAACGCCCTTCCGCGGGAAATGCGGAAGGGCGTTCATGCGTGAAAAAGAGAAGGCGCGGGAGGAAGAGTCCTTCTGCGGGGACTTCTTAGGGACGGCTTCTGTCGCAGTACTTTCCCCGTGGGCCACCTGATAAGGGAAAGCAGCCCCGAAAAGGAAGGTGGGCGGAGAGCAGTTTCGCAACGCCGAAGCCCCTCCTCCGCGGGGCAGGCTGCGAAGCAATGCTTACGGGGGCTGGCAGCCTTTTGGACAAATGAAACCGCCCTTCCGCTGAAAATGCGGAAGGGCGGTTTATTTGAAAAGAAAGATCAGATGGTGTGCTTGACTCGCTCGGATTCTTCAGCACGCTTGGCGTTGTTGAAGCGATCCAGATTGCCCACCAGATAGCCGGTGATGCGGCGGATGCGCTCAAAGGCATGACCATCCTCGTGGCGGCCGCACTTGGGACAGCTGTCGCCGATGATGCCGTTGTAGCCGCAGACGGGGTCGCGGTCCACCGGGTGGTTGATGGAGCCATAACCGATGCCCTGATCGTGCATGTAGCGGACGACCTTTTCAAACGCGTCCAGATTCTTGGTGGGGTCGCCGTCCATCTCGATGTAGCTGATGTGACCGGCGTTGGTCAGGGCGTGATAGGGGGCCTCGATGGCGATCTTCTCAAAGGCGCTGATGGGATAGTACACCGGCACATGGAAGGAGTTGGTGTAGTATTCCCGATCGGTCACGCCGGGGATGATGCCATACTTTTCCTTGTCGATGCGGACAAAACGGCCGCTCAGACCCTCGGCGGGGGTGGCCAGACAGGTGTAGTTCAGCTTCTCCCGCTGGCTGCACTCGTCGCAGAATTTGCGGATGAAGCCCACGATCTCCAAGCCCAGATTCTGGCTGGCGGGATCCTCGCCGTGATGCTTACCGCGCAGGGCCACCAGCGCTTCCGCCAGGCCGATGAAGCCGATGGACAGGGTGCCGTGCTTGAGCACCTCCCGGACGGAATCCGTCCATCCCAGCTTTTCGGAGTCGATCCACACGCCCTCGCCCATCAGGAAGGGGAAGTTGTAGACCTTCTTGTTGGAGATGATCTCCAAGCGCTCCAGCAGCTGGTCGTGCACCAGATTGCACAGGCGTTCCAGTTCTTCGAAGAACCAGCCGATGTCGCCCTTGGCCTTGATGGCGATGCGGGGCAGGTTGATGGAGGTGAAGCTCAGGTTGCCGCGGCGGGGGCAGACTTCCCGGGTGGGATCATACACATTGCCAATGACGCGGGTGCGGCAGCCCATGTAGGCGATCTCGGTCTCGGGATGGCCTTCTTTGTAATACTTCTTGTTGAAGGGCGCGTCCACAAAGCTGAAGTTGGGGAACAGGCGCTTGGCGCTGGTGCGGATGGCCAGCCGGTACAGGTCGTAGTTGGGGTCGCCGGGGTTGAAGCTGACGCCCTCCTTCACGCGGAAGATCTGGATGGGGAAAATAGGCGTTTCGCCGTTGCCCAGACCGGCCTCGGTGGCCAGCATCACGTTGCGCATCACCATGCGGCCCTCGGGAGAGGTATCCATGCCGTAGTTGATGGAGGAGAAGGGCACCTGCGCGCCGGCACGGCTGTTCATGGTGTTCAGGTTGTGGATCAGGGCTTCCATGGCCTGATAGGTGGCCTTGTCGGTCTCCTTCTCCGCGTGCTCCCGGACGAAGGAAACGATCTTGTTCAGCTCATCCTGAGAAGCATCGGGCAGAAGCTCCGCCACCTTTTCCGCCACCAGACGATCCACGTCCGCATTGGGGGCCAGCGAAATCTGCTCGCTCAGCTCGTCTACGATAGCACGGGCCTTATCTGCCGAATCCTCCACGCCGCCCAGCAGCTCCAGCGCCCGATCCAGATTGTCCCGGAAACGCTTGCGGTAGGTCTTCTTGACGCCGGGGGCCATGCCGTAATCGAAATTCACGATGCTCTGGCCGCCGTGCTGGTCGTTCTGGTTGGCCTGAATGGCAATGCAGGCCAGCGCGGAATAGCTGTAGATATCGTTGGGCTCCCGCAGCACGCCGTGACCGGTGGAGAAGCCGCCGTGGAACAGATCCAGCAGGTCGATCTGGCAGCAGGTGGTGGTCAGGGTGTAGAAATCCAAGTCGTGGATATGGATGTCCCCGTCATGATGGGCAGCAGAAAAACGGGGATCCAGCACGTACATTTCATAGAACTGCTTCGCGCCTTCGCTGCCGAACTTGAGCATACTGCCCATGGCGGTATCGCCGTTGATGTTGGCGTTTTCGCGCTTGATGTCACTGTCCACCGCGTCCTTGCTGGCGATGTCCTCGAACACCTTCATCAGGCGGGTGTTCATCTCGCGCACACGGCTGCGTTCGGCGCGGTACAGGATGTACGCCTTGGCAGAGCGCACGAAGCCCTTTTCGATCAGCACGCGTTCCACCACGTCCTGCACCTGCTCCACGGAAGGCACAGAAGGGATGTTCTCGTCGTTTTCCAACTGAGAGACGACCAGCGCCGCAAGCTCCTGAGCCGTTTCATCGCTTTTCTGACTGCCGCTTCCCATAAAACAATGGGCAATAGCGTGCTCAATTTTGCTCGGGTCAAAGGGCACGACACGTCCGTCCCTCTTCTTGATGGAAATGATCATGATCTCAGGGCTCCTTCTATTTTCAAGTATGGAATTTGTGGCTCGGCTTCCGACAGAAATCGTCACCAGCCGGAAACAAACAACATTATATGGTGGATTTGACCTTTCGTCAATACTAAATATAGCATACAATCCCTCTATATGTGGGGGGAGTGGAAAACGGGGCGCGCGCAAATTCAGACGTCGTCTAAGGTTCCAAAGCTTTTCCACATGATTTCCACGGGCAAAAAATTTTTTCAACAATTAAACCACAATTCACCCACAATTTTTCCATGAAAGGCGCAAAGCAAGGCGGCGCGGGAGATCGCGGCGGTTCGGGCTTTCCGAAGGCGTTATAAGCGGGCTTTCGGCAGGCTCCAGTGGAAGCGGGCGGAGCAGAAGCGGATGACGACGATCAGCGCGAAGCCGATGACGGTCGCACCGTCCAGCCCTACCAGCGGTTTCAGCGCCGCGAAGGCGATGGCTCCCAGCAGCGCGGCACAGGCATACACGTGCTTGACGAAGATATAGGGCCGGTCGCCCGCGAACAGGTCGCGCATCACGCCGCCGCCCACGCCGGTAATCACCGCCACAAACAGCACCAGAAACAGGTTTTCCTCATAGCCCGCGCCGATGGCGACCCGGGCACCGTACACCGTAAAAATGCCCAGCCCGGCAGAGTCGGAGATCAGCATCAGCGCGTCGTACAGCTTGCGGCTGTGGAACAGCACCCGCCGCACCACCGGGGAAAACACGAACAGCGACGTGACAATGGACATCAGCACATATTTGGGATCCAGAAACGTGGCGGGCGGGGTCAGCCCCAACAGCAGATCCCGCAAAATGCCGCCGCCCACGGCGGTGGTCACGCCCAGCACGCACACGCCGAAGATATCCATATTTTTCTTCAGCCCGGTCATCGCGCCGGAAAGGGCGAACGACACCGTGCCTACGATCTCCAGAATCAGGATGAACAGTTCCATGACGAGGCCTCCTTGATGAGGGTCAAACAGGTATCAATATAAGGCGGCGAATGGGGCATGTCAAGGGGAAAAGAAAGGCTGGACGCGGAACTCCGGCTTTTCCCCACCTTGACGGAAAGCCGGGAAAATGTTACCATAACCCAAGCGCACGCTCGTTATCACACGCATAGAATGAAAAGGGCGGTATGGGCTCCGAATGGGGCTTGAGCCGCGCATTTCCTTGGCGCGGCCTGATTTTTGCCGTCCGGGAGAGTGAAATGCGTGAAACGCGGAGATATTTATATGGCGCGGCTGGATCCTGTCGTCGGCAGCGAGCAGGGCGGACGGCGGCCGGTGCTGATCGTCCAGAATGACCTGGGAAACCGCCGCGCGCCTACGGTGATCGCGGTGCCGCTGACCGCCAGCCCCCGCAAGCCGCCTTTGCCGACCCATGTGCGGCTGGAAATGGGGGAGGGCGGGCTGCGCCAGCCGTCCACCGTGCTGTGCGAACAGGTGCGCACGCTGGAAAAAACAAGGCTGGATCGGCGGCTGGGAACCCTTCCGCCGGGCAGGCTGGAACAGGTAGAGGAAGCGCTGCGGCATTCGCTGGATATGCGTCCCTATCCCTTGGAACAGGGAGAAAGAGAGGAACAAAACCCATGAAGGAATGGTTCACCAAAGAACGGATCACTGCCTGGGGGCAGATCTTACTGGGCTGTCTGCTGGGAGCCATGGCCTATCCGTGGTTTCTGGTGCCCAATCACATTGCCCCCGGCGGCGTGACTGGTCTGGCGACCGTGCTCAACTATCTGTTCGGCTGGCCCGTAGGCACAGCCAGCCTTTTGATGAACATCCCGCTGTTTCTGATCGGCTATCGCTCCATGGGGCGCACCTTTGCCGTGCGTTCGCTGGGCGCGACGGTGATCTTTTCCCTGCTGATCGACTTTCTGCCCCTGCAGCCCATGACCCACGATCCGCTGCTGGGCTCCCTTTTCGGCGGCGTGCTGCTGGGCGTTGGTTTGGGCTTCGTCATCAAGGGCGGGGCCACCACCGGCGGCACGGACATGGCCGCCCGGGTGATTCACCAAAGGATCCCTTATCTCTCCGTGGGCGTGATCCTGTTCATCATCGACTGTCTGGTGGTGCTGCTGGCCGGCTTCCAGATTCAGGCGGAGTACGCCCTGTACGCCTTCATCTGCCTCTATTCCTCCTCCAAACTCATCGATGTGGTGATGAACGGTCTGACCACGGAAAAGGCCTGTTTTATCAACTCCCTGCACGGGAAGGAGATCAAACAGGCTCTGATGGACGAGATCGGCCGGGGCGTGACCATGCTGGACGCCAAGGGCGGGTTCAGCGGGCAGGAGCGTCCCGTGGTGCTCTGTGTGGTCAGCGCGCAGGAGTTGGGGCGGCTGAAGAATATCGTTCATCGGATGGATCCGCAGGCGTTTGTGTTTATCAGCGACGCGCACGAGGTGCTGGGGGAAGGGTTTAAGCCGATGGAGTAAGGAAAAAGTTAAAAGAGTTGCACCGGTGGGGGAACCTGCCGGTGTTTTTTGCGCAGAAAAGAGGGAAGCTTTTTGGGGTGCCTACAGGCGCACATCCCTTGCCCTGGATGGGGCCTGACGCGCCGACTACGGCGCGGATTGGGACTTGTCGTCCCATGGGTTATTCACCAACTTCGGTGCCCGAAGGTTTCCAAAGGACGAGCGGAAAGCCCTTTGGTGCGCCCGTAGGCGCATACCCGTTGCCCCGGCGGGGCATGACGCGCCGACTACGGCGCGAAAGGTGGGGCTGCTGCCCCGAGGGGGGCAGTACTTTCTTTCGAAGCGAAAGAAAGTACCAAAGAAAGCCAGCGG
>ERZ772860.1677-NODE-1677-length-14471-cov-4.051124_pt1 | contig 14471 bp, 11 predicted proteins | sample MGYA00511342_ERZ772860 | MGnify/ENA primary metagenome ERZ772860 (study PRJEB29015, sample SAMEA2737665) | human gut metagenome | biome: human gut; feature: human-associated habitat; material: faeces | place: China | collected 2012 ... | reverse complement strand
ACAACCTGAAGGGTTCTGCCATCGTCGTAGCCGGCGGTTATGGCGTAGGAAGCAACCGCCCGAGGCGTGAGCCGGCCGGCGGTGCGCTGCTTTCGGCCTTGCCGCGCCGCCCCGTTTCGCCGATTGCCCCGCCGTTTCGCCGCTCTGAGCCGGCCGGAGCAAACGAATCCGCTCCCTGCCGGCCCGCGTGTTTCGCGCCGGAGCGCTGCGGGCGGTCATGCCGCCTGCCGCGGGAGAATATAGATCCATATAGACCGTTTTACACAGGCGCCGCATTCCGATTGATTCCCGAAAGGATGAAACCATACATATGAGTAAAAATATCGGGCTTGTCTCGCTCGGCTGTTCCAAAAACCTCGTCGACAGCGAGCAGATGCTCTTTCTTCTTGACCAGGCGGGCTTTACGCTGACGGCCGACCTCGACGAGGCCGACGCCGTCGTCGTCAACACCTGCGGCTTTATCGACGACGCGAAGTCGGAGGCCATCGAGAATATTTTGGAGCTCTGCGAGATCAAGCGCGAAAAGGACAGCCGCCTCAAAGCCGTCGTTGTGACCGGCTGCCTCTCGGAGCGTTACCGCGAACAGCTCTATGAGGAGCTCCCCGAAATCGACGCGGTGCTCGGGTGCAGCGCGCACGCGCAGATCGTCGAGGCGGTCGAGGCGGCGCTCGGCGGCGAGCGTCCCCTGATCTTCGGCGAGAAGGACGCGCCGGTCGCCGAGATCGGGCGCATCCCCTGTATGCCGCCGCATACGGCGTATGTCAAAATCGCCGAGGGCTGCGACAACCGCTGTTCATACTGCACCATCCCCTCCATCCGCGGCCCGCTCCGCTCCCGCCGCGAGGAGGATATTTTGGACGAATGCCGCAGCCTCGCCGCCGACGGCGCCGTCGAGCTGATCATCATCGCCCAGGACATCACCAAATACGGGCTCGACCTTTACGGCGAGCCGCGTCTGCCCGGCCTGCTTCGCAAAATCTGCGCGATCGAATCCGTCCGCTGGGTGCGGCTTCACTATGCAAACCCCGACGGCATCAGCGGCGAGCTGATCGACGTCATCGCGGAGAACGAAAAAATCCTCCGCTATCTCGATATCCCCATCCAGCATATCGACACGGAGCTCCTGTCGGCGATGAACCGCCATTATACGGGCGAGGACGTCGTCCGCCTGTTTGAAACGCTGCGGCGGCGTCTGCCGGGGCTGGTGCTGCGCACGAGCCTGATCGTCGGCTTTCCCGGCGAGACGGAGGAAAAGTTTGAGGCGCTCTGTACGTTTCTGCGCGCCGCCAAGATCGAGCGCGCCGGCGTTTTCGCCTTTTCCCCGCAGGAGGGGACGGACGCGGCGGCGCTTCCCGGCCAGGTAGACGAGGACGAGCGGCAGCGCCGCGCCTCGCTCGTCACCCTGTTGCAGGGCGAGATCATGGACGCCTATAACGAGGCGCTGGCCGGAAAGACGCTCGAAGTGCTCTGCGAGGGCTACGACCGGCTTTCCGAGGTCTGGTTCGGCCGCAGCTTCGCGGATTCGCCCGAGATCGACGGAAAGGTGTTTTTTACCGCCGAAAAGGGCTCGGTCCGCGACGGGCAGCTCTGCCTTGTTGCGGTCGACGAGCTTGTAGACGGCGAGCCGGTCGGCCACGCCGTCGGCGGGCTTTCCGACGGCGCGTCCGCCGCCGTTCACAAGGACTAAACGCACAGCTCCGCGCGCCGGAACCGCAGGGCCGATCGTTCCGGCGGCTTTCATCCGCCCTGAGTATTTGAGAGAGGATCGTGGTACGAAAATGTCCACCGCCAATATCATCACGGTAATCCGGCTCGCGCTGATCCCGTTTTTTGTCCTGTTCATGGAGCTCGACGGATCATGGGCGCTGTTTACCGCCGCCTGTATTTTTGCGCTCGCCTCCATTACCGATCATTTGGACGGCTACATCGCCCGAAAGTACAACCAGATCACCGACCTCGGCAAGATTCTTGACCCTTTGGCCGACAAGCTTCTTGTCTTCGCGGCGTTTGTGCTCTTCGTCGCCGACGGGCTGATGCACCCGCTGGCCATTCTGATCATCCTCGCGCGCGAGCTGACGATCACCTCGATCCGCGTCGTCGCCGCATCGAACGGCCGCGTCGTCGGCGCGGCCTTTTCGGGCAAGCTGAAAACCGTCGTGCAGATCGCGGTGATCCTGATCGTGCTGATCCTGCCGCTGCTGCCGGAGATCGGGATCGACGTTTTCACGGAGCACTATGTGCTGATCGCCAACATCCTGTGCTGGCTCACCGCCGCGGTGACGCTCTGGTCGGGCATCGACTACTGTCTGCACGGCCTTTCGCTGAAAAACCTCAAAAAATAAGCCGGAGGAAACGCTTTTTATGTCTGAACTCGTTTTATATAACTCCCTGACGCACAGCCGCGAGCCCTTCCGGCCCGCCGAACCCGGCAGGGTCAGCCTGTATACCTGCGGCCCGACCGTTTATCATTACGCCCACATCGGCAACCTCCGCACCTATATCATGGAGGACGTGCTCGACAAATTCCTCCGCTATTCGGGGTACGACGTCAAGCGCGTGATGAACATCACCGACGTCGGCCACCTCGCCTCCGACGCCGACACCGGCGAGGACAAGATGCTCAAAGGCGCGAAGCGCGAGCACAAATCCGTCATGGAGATCGCAAAATTCTACACCGACGCCTTTTTCGCCGACTGTGAAAAGCTTCATATCCGCCGCCCCGACGTCGTCGAGCCGGCGACGAACTGCATCGCCGAATATATCGCGCTCGTGCAGGCGCTGCTCGACAAAGACTACGCCTATCTCGCCGGCGGCAACGTCTACTTCGACACCGCGAAGCTCGACCGCTACTACGTCTTCAACGATCACGACGCCGACGATCTCGCCGTCGGCGTGCGCGAGGGCGTCGAGGAGGACGGGAACAAGCGCAACAAAAACGACTTTGTGCTCTGGTTTACCAAGTCGAAGTTTGAGGATCAGGCGCTGAAATGGGAGTCCCCGTGGGGGACGGGCTATCCCGGCTGGCACATCGAGTGCTCGGCGATCAGCATCAAGCACTGCGGCGAGCACCTGGATATCCACTGCGGCGGCATCGACAACGCCTTTCCCCACCACACCAACGAGATCGCGCAGTCGGAGGCGTATCTGGGCCACAAATGGTGCAACTATTGGTTCCATGTGCTGCACCTGAATACCAACGCCGGCAAAATGGCGAAGTCGTCGGGCGAGTTTCTCACCGTCTCCCTGCTGGAATCCAAGGGCTACGACCCGCTCGCCTACCGCTTCTTCTGTATGCAGTCGCATTACCGCAAGTCGCTGCTGTTTTCCTATGAGAATTTAGACAACGCCGCGGCGGCCTACGCCAAGCTGGTCGCCCGCATCGCGGCGCTGCGCCCCGAAAGCGGCGCGGCGGACGAGGCGGAGGAGGCCGCGCTCCGCGCCCGCTTTACCGACGCTTTGAATAACGATCTCAACACCTCTCTCGCCGTTACCGCGCTCTACGACGTGCTCAAATCTAAGACCGGCGACGCGGTGAAGCTGCGCCTGATCGCCGAATTCGACGAGGTTTTGTCGCTCGGCCTGATCGAAGCCGCCGCGGCTGTGCGCGCCGAGCAGGAAAAGCAGGCGCAGCCTGACAGCGGGCTTGACGGCGAGCTGGCCGCCTATGTAAACGCGCAGGTCGAGGCGCGCGCGGCCGCAAAAAAGGCGAAAAATTACGCCGAGGCCGACCGCATCCGCGACGAGCTGAAAAGCCGCGGCATTCTCCTCGAAGACACGCCAAACGGCGTGAAAATCGTTCGAATCGGAGAAAAATAGAATCTACCGGCGGGCAGAGAGCGTTTCTCTGTCCGCTGTCGCGCAGAGGACTCCGGCCGAGCCGGTCTGACGGATGGACCCCGGCTTTCGCCCGGCCTTTCCTCCGCTTCGGTTGGCATCCCCCGCGGCGCCGCGCGCCGGTATGATGCTCCCGCCGCCTTGGCTCGCCGAAGGATACAAGGAGTCAGGAGTTTTAGAGGATGAAAAAGATTTTATTTGGGATTGCGCTGATTTTGTTTGGCTTTCACTGTTCGTACGTTGCCATTCATGCCAACTGGGGCATTGTTCAGCTGTTTGGAATCCTTTTCTCCGTGATTGGCATGTTTGTTGTGATTTTTGGCGTCCTCCCGAAAAACAAAGAGTAACAGAGCGCCGAGACAGGATGACGCCGTGTGGGCGCGAGTCCCATTCGCCCGCGGGCGGTTCATAGCCGCTCTGTGGGGGGGCTTCAAGAAACGCCTTGAAACCGCCGTTTTTTCTGAGCGGACACGCGCGACACCGTTTGCTGCGCTCGCGCGGCCTTTCCCCGACGGGCCGTCCTGTCTGTTGCGGCGGCTGTAAAAATCCGGGGGGGCTTAGCCAATGACCGCTCTGCCGGTATTTTTCAAAACGACGTCTTTTTCTGCCAAGCGAAATGGACAACGTATGGATGTCGATGAACATAAGAGGGAATGTCGATGGATCGATGGAAAAGCGCACTGAAAAAAGTATTCTATCCGCCTCTGTGGGTGACATTGCTGCTCATCCCCATCTCCGTCCTGCTGCTGGTCTTCGGTTTATCCGATTCCTTCAAAGCCACGGCGCTGGCCTATATCTCCTATCTGGTTTCGGCATACGCCCTGACCGCCGCGGCGCTTTGCTTTCCGAAGCTGATCCGCTCCGTCAAAGAAGGGTTTTGGAATTTGCCGGTCGTCAAACATCTCAATCGGAACCCCATCGGGCATCTGTTGTTAAATGACGTCGCATTCAGGGGAACGGCCTCGATTTATCAGGGACTGATCGTTAACACCGTTTACGCCATATTCAGAGGCGTTGCGGCGGTTCTCTATCGTTCCGTCTGGTTTGCGGCCATCGCGGCGTATTACCTGATGCTCGGAGCCGTCCGTCTGTCCCTTGTGTATCATATACGCCATTTAAAACAATACCACCGCCCCGAGGACAGAGAATTGTTTGAATGGAAAGGATACCGCATTTGCGGGCTGCTCATGTTGCTCCTGAATACGGGAATGTCAGGCATGACCGTGCTGATGATCCGCGATAATCTGCACTATGAATACCCCGGTTACGTGATTTATCTGTCGGCTATGTATACCTTCTATACGGCGATCACAGCGACTGTCCATGTCTTCAAATTTCGAAAGTTCAAAAGCCCTCTTCTCTCCGCATCCAAAGCCATTGCCTTTACGGGCGCCATGATGTCCGTCATGGCTTTACAAACGGCGATGATTGCGGAGTTCGGCGCCGAAGAGGCGGTCTTCCGCCGGATAGCCAATACGATCACCGGTTCCGTGGTGTGTGTTTCTTCGGTTATGATCGCGGTCTTTATGGTGATACGCGCCACCAAAAACATCAAAAAACGGAGTTCGCGCCGAACGCAGACCTCGTTTTCTCCTGATCACAGCAGCAGGACCCGCTCTGCCGCTGATCCACGCCGCCGTTTTTGATTTCGTCGCTTTCTGATCAGCCGGCCGGCCTTTTCAGCGTCGCAGGGATATTTCTCTCTCAACGATCTTCCGCGCGCTTTTGAAAGGCCGTAAAACCCCGGCCCGATTTTGAAAGCCGCGATTTGAAAGGAGCCTCTCTATGTCCGATATCCGCCATGAGCTGTTGGAATACATCCGCTCGCTCCGCATCATCTCGACGCACAACCACCACCTCAACGACGAGGATTACCGCGGCGTCGGCCTGCGCGAGCTCCTCGAACACAGCTACGTCAACTGGGCGGCGCGGCCGCCTCAGATCGGCGACACGGCCGCTTGGGAGCGCTATCTGCTCAAAAACGGGACGAACAGCTTTTTCCGCTGGCTGTTCGCCGCTCTGGAACAGGTCTACGGCATTCCCGTCCGCGCCGACGCCGTCCCCGCGCTCGACGACGCCGTCAGGGCCGCCTACGCCGACCCGCAGCACCACCTGCGGCTGCTCACCGACACCTGCCGCTTCGACGCGGTCGTTAACGAGCGTCAGCCGCGCCCCGGCGACGACCTCGGCCACCCGTCGCTGTTTAAGCCGAGCTTCCGCTGCGACTGCTTTTTCTCGGGCTATCTGGCCGGCAAGCCGGAGCCGAACGGCTTTTTTGCCCGTTCGCTGTTTGCCGACAGGGAATGCGCGACTATGCGGAGCTATCTCGACGAGATGCGCCGCGCCGTGGCGCGCAAAAAGGCCGGCGGCTGCGCGGCGCTGAAAGTGGCGATCGCCTATGAGCGGCCGATCGTCTTTGAGAACACCGATCTCGTCCGCGCCGGAAAAGCGCTCAACAACCCGAACGCCACGGAGCAGGAGATCCTCGATTTCGGCGACGTCGTCATGGATGAGCTGGCGTCCGCAGCCGCAGAGCTGCGGCTGCCTCTGCAAATCCACACCGGCACGGGGCAGTACGAGCGGACGAACCCGATCGGGCTTTTGAAGCTGATCCGCCGCCACCCCGACACGGTTTTTCATCTCCTGCACGGCGGCTTCCCCTGGACGGACGACACCTATGCGCTGCTGCTCGCCGCGCCCAACGTCTTTTCCGACACCTGCTGGATTCCCTATCTCTCGACCTTTGCGGCGCGCGGCTACCTCGTCACCGCGCTCGAAGTCGCCGACGCGCACCGGCTCACGTGGGGCTGCGACACATGGATGCCCGAGGACAGCGTCGGCGCGCTCCTCGCCATGGAGCACGTTTTGTCCCGCGCGCTCGCGGACATGATCGAAGACGGGGCGATCGATATGCCCTATGCCCGCTACATTGCCAAGCGCATTCTGCACGATAACGCTCAGGAGCTGTTTGCGCTCTGAGCGCGGACAGGCGGCGGAAAAAACAGACTGCGGCCGCGCCCTTTGTCATGCGGGCGCAGCGGACGGGGAACACGCGGGCGGTTCTGGATGGAATAACGGCATAGCCATTTGCGGCTATGCCGTTTTTTTCTTTCCCCGTTTTTCCGATCATGCCCGAGGAGGTAAGCTCCTGCGCTGAAAAGAGCTTCGATCGACGGCCTTTACCGGCGACGGCGCTCGCCGCCGCTTTCCTGCCGTTTCCGCATTTTTGACCAATTCAAAAAGCCGTAGAGATCGTTGACCAAAAATACCGTGAAGCAAATCACCACCGATAGGTAGGATCTGTCCGAAAGTGCGGCCAATATCCACAAAACAATCAGCACCACATCATTGGCCGCATAGCCGACGGCATAATAGGCGCTTCTCCTGAACGTCAGATAGACCGCCAGAAAGCTTGTTGTGACGGATATTGTGCTTAGAATCAGATTTGCCGTATCAAACGCTTTGAGAACAAAGTAAAATGCGCCGGTGATGACGGCGGCTAACGCCAGCATCAAAATGATTTCGCGCCCTTTTAACCGGTTCACCCGCACTTCCGGCCTGCCGCCGTCGTATGGATTGCGGAGCCATGAGATCAGAGAGAAAACGGCCATCGGCGCGGTCATTCCCAAATAAGTCATCATTTCTCCGTAATAGGAAAACGTAAAAGAAACGACGCCATATAAAATGCTGAATGCGACCATCAAAAGCTGACCGAACGGATGGCCCTTTGCATTGAAGATTAAAGAGGTGACGCCGATCAAAGAAGCGATCAGAGTCAGCGGATTTTCTCTGTCAAAAAGAAAAAAGGAGATCAAAATCATCCCGGCAGAAGCCATCCATAAAGCCCATTCCCCTTTTGTAAAGTATGAAAGCCAAACATTCCCTTTCTTTGCCATTTTCAAAGTCCTCCAAAAAAAATAAGCATCCGCATACACATCTTCCAAGACCTAACGATGTGTAGCGAATGCTTTCGCATGTTTCTACCCGGTGGCAGAATCTTTTTGGGAATTATAGCACATATAGCGGGCAAAGTCAATCGCTCTCTTCAAATTGCCTGCTCTGTATTTTCGAACGAACGGTTTCTGTATTCCCCGCCGCCTCCGTATGCGCCGTTTTGCTCACAAAGGCGCGACCGGCGCCTTTGAAAATAGCGGCGGATTTATCTTTTATATTCCTTCGTCCTGATGACGTAGGAGGAAATCGCGCCGATGAATTCGGCGTTGCTCGGCTTCTGCGTGATCGGATAGCCGACGATCTTGTCGTAAAGGTCGCGGTTGCCGTGCGTCCAGAACGCGGAGATCGCCATCCTGATATTCTTTTCCACATTGACCGGAGAAATATCGTATTCCTTGGCAATGTGGGGATAGATCCGTTTTGTGATCATTGAAACCGCAGTATCGTCCTCCACGGCGATTTCGATTGCGTAAATCAGCATACGATACCCCTTATATTTTGCCGATATTCCCAGCTTGTCCAACAACGCTCTCATAACCATACCTCCGGACAGACGACCCCGTTTTTTCCATAATACCATATTTTCCGACAAAACGCGATTTCACAATGCTAATTTTGACTTTATTCGACTAAAATAGATTAAATCCGAAAAATGGAAGGGCGGCCGAAGTTTCCACGGTCGCCCTTCCATTTCGAAACGGTTCTTCCTTTTACTCCTCGTCGAGAATAAACTTGGAGATATATTGGATGGTAAAGCGCACGCCCCAGTCCTCGCGGTTGCCGCGCCTCCATACGGAAGAATGGGGCTCGATGCTCATCACCGCCTTATAGTCATGCAGATACAGCAGATCCATCACCGCGCCCCACGGCGTCATATCCATGCCCGCCGGAGGATCGTCCACATGCCGGCCGTTGATCCGAACCGTGCCCTTGATGTGGAAGTGGTAGAAACGCTTTCCATAGTCGAGCATTTCCTGCAAGGTGTCGCCGCCGCGGTTGATACAGTGCGAGGTGTCGTATTTGATCCCAAGCCCTTCGACCTTCGGCAGCACGATATCCCAGCCGCGCCGGTCAAAAATCACGTTGCCCCAGTCGCAGTTATACACCGCGATTTTCACGCCGCGCGCCGCGCCGTAATCGACGAGCTTTTGAAAATAGTCCGCGGCGAGGAGAGCGTTGTCGATAAAGCTCATCTCTTTCACTCCGTTGCAGCCGCAGACGAAGACCGGACAGCCCACCGCCGCGGCCATATCGATCAGCGCGAGGTCGGAGCGGTATTCCTCGTCGTTGACCGTCCCGTCCGGCAGCAGCCGTTCCGTGCCCCAGCGGCCGATCGAGGAAACCGCGACGCCGTATTTTTTGCTGTATCCGGCGATCTCCTCCGCGCGCGCCGCGTGTTCAAAGGCGTTTTGGCCGACGTTGATGCAAAATTCAATATAGCCGAGGCCGAGCGACTGAACATATTGGAAATCCTTTTCGCTCTCGCCGCCGATGATTCCGAGCTTCATATGGGATACCCCCTTCTTTTTTTAGAGACTGCAAGCGGCGCGTTTCGGCCCTTTCAGCGCCGCTTTGTTTGAAACGACGCCGGGCCGTCCGCCTTTGCTTTTCTCCGTCATCATTTTACCATATTAGCTTCAAAAAAGCAATCGTTTTTCGCATCCTTTTAAGTCTGTACAAATGTTTTGTCCACCTTTTGATAAAAAAGCGTCAAAGCAAAAAAAACGTTTTTCAGCCGTTCCGGATGAAAAAGGCCGGGCATCCGGCAGCGGGCGCGGGATCCGGAGCGGCGCCAAAAATGCGGCCGGTTGACACGGATTGGAAAATATAGTATACTATATTCTGGAATATCGGTTTTTTTCTGAATTTCGCCGCCGCTTCCGCCGTTTGCGCGGCCGCGGCTTTCCGCGGTTCAGCGCCGCGCGCCCAAATAGCCGCGGCGGCCGAACTGCGCCGCTCAGAATTTTGTTCTCCGCGGCGCGCGATTTGATTTTTGAAGGGTGAACAAGCAAATGGCGGTCAAATCCTCCGCAGGCTATGGCAACGAAAGCATCAAACAGTTGAAGGGGCCCGACCGGGTGCGCAAGCGCCCCGCCGTCATCTTCGGGTCGGACGGGATCGAGGGGTGCGAGCACTCCTTTTTTGAGATCCTCTCCAACTCCATCGACGAGGCGCGGCAGGGCTTCGGCAGCGTCATCACCGTCACGCGCTTCGCCGACCACTCCATCGAGGTCGAGGACGGCGGCCGCGGCTGTCCGGTCGACTGGAACCCCATTGAAAAGCGCTACAACTGGGATCTCGTCTACTGCGAGCTTTACGCCGGCGGCAAATACCACAACAGCGAGAGCGCCAGCTATGAGTATTCGCTCGGCCTCAACGGCCTCGGCTCCTGCGCGACGCAGTATTCCTCGGAATATATGGACGTCGTCAGCTGTTACGACGGGTTTCAGTACACGCTGCACTTTAAAAAGGGCGTCAACGTCACCAAAGCCGAGGGCAAGCTCATCAAAGAGCCTGCCGGACGCAAAAAAAACGGCACGATTCACCGCTGGCGGCCCGATTTAGAGGTCTTTACCGACATCGCCATCCCGCTTGACTATTACGTCGACACGCTGAAAAAGCAGGCGGTCGTCAACGCCGGCGTCAAATTCGTGCTCAGAAACGAGCTGGAAAACGGCAAATTTGAGACCAGTGAATTTCTCTATGAAAACGGCATCTCCGGCTATGTCGAGGAGCTCGCCTCGCTCGACGCTCTGACGCCGGTGCATTTCTGTCAGTCGGAGCGGCGCGGGCGCGACCGCGCGGACAAGCCCGAATACAAGGTGCGGCTCTCCGCCGCTTTCTGCATGACGCGCGCGGCGCCCTCGATCACTTATTTCCACAACTCCTCGTGGCTCGAGCACGGCGGCGCGCCGGAAAAGGCCGTCAAAAGCGCTTTTGTCTCCGCGATCGACGCCTATCTCAAACAGAACGGCAAATATCCCAAGGGCGCGACGAAGATCAATTTTAACGACGTCGCCGACAGCCTGGTTCTCGTCACCAGCTCGTTTTCAACGGTCACGTCGTATGAAAACCAGACCAAAAAGGCGATCACCAACAAGTTTATTCAGGACGCGATGACCGATTTTCTGCGCACGTCGCTGGAAGTCTACTTCATCGAAAACAAAGCCGACGCCGACAAGATCGCCGATCAGGTGCTGCGGAACAAGCAGATCCGCGAATCGGCCGAGGCGGCGCGGCAGAATACGCGCAAAAAGCTCTCCGGCAACATGGACATCACCAGCCGCGTCGAAAAGTTCGTCGACTGCCGCAGCCGCGACACCTCGCAGCGCGAGCTCTATATCGTCGAGGGCGATTCGGCGCTCGGCTCCTGCAAATTAGGGCGCGACGCGGAGTTTCAGGGCATCATGCCCGTGCGCGGCAAAATCCTCAACTGCCTCAAATCCGAGCCGTCGAAAATCTTTAAGAGCGAAATCATCACCAATCTTCTCAAAGTGCTCGGCTGCGGCGTCGAGCTGACCTCGCGTTCCAAGGAGCTGGGGGCCTTTGACCTCGCCTCGCTGCGTTGGAGCAAGGTCATCATCTGCACCGACGCCGACGAGGACGGCTTTCATATCCGCACGCTGATCCTGACCATGCTCTACCGCCTCGTCCCGACGCTGATCACCGAGGGCTTTGTCTACATCGCCGAGACGCCGCTCTACGAGATCACCTGCAAAAACGACACCTATTTCGCCTATGACGACCATGAAAAGGCCGCAATCCTCGAAAAAATCGGCGACAAAAAATATACCATCCAGCGCTCGAAAGGGCTCGGAGAGAACGAGCCGGAGATGATGTGGGAGACGACGATGTCGCCCGCGACGCGGCGGCTGATTTTGGTCACGCCCGAGGAGAGCGAGCGCACTTCCGAGATGTTCGATCTCCTGCTCGGCAACAACTTGCAGGGGCGCAAGGATTTTATCGCCCTCAACGGCGCGGCGTATTTAGACCTCGCCGACATCTCGTAGCGGCTTTTCCGGGCAAAGTCCCCGCGATTTCGCTTGCGCAACGATATCCCGATTGACAAGGAAGGTCCGATATGGCCAAGAAAAAAGAGACGCGGCAGAGCACCCTGCCGCCTAAGCCGGCGACGCCGATGCCGATCACGCGGACGCTGGAAACCAATTTTATGCCCTATGCGATGAGCATTATCGTCTCCCGCGCCTTGCCGGAGATCGACGGCTTCAAGCCCTCGCACCGAAAGCTCCTCTACACGATGTATAAAATGGGGCTGCTGACAGGCGCGCGCACCAAGTCGGCCAACGTCGTCGGCGCGACGATGAAGCTCAATCCCCACGGCGACGGCCCGATTTATGAGACGCTGGTGCGCCTCAGCCGCGGCTGCGAGGCGCTTCTGCACCCCTTTGTCGACTCCAAGGGCAACTTCGGCAAGGCGTATTCGCGCGACATGGCCTACGCCGCCTCGCGCTACACCGAGGTCAAGTTAGAGCCGATCTGCGCCGAGCTCTTCCGAAACATCGACGCCGACGCCGTCGACTTTATCGACAATTACGACAACACCATGAAGGAGCCGGCCTTGCTGCCGACGACGTTTCCCAACATCCTCGTCAGCGCCAATTTAGGCATCGCCGCGGGCATGGCCAGCAACATTTGCAGCTTCAACCTCGCCGAGGTCTGCGAGACGGCCGCCGCGCTCATCAGGGATCCCGACGCCGACCTGCTGGAAACGCTCAAAGCGCCCGATTTTCCGTCCGGCGGCGAGCTGCTCTACGACCGCGCCGCGCTCGACGAGATCTACAAAACCGGACGCGGCAGCGTCCGCGTCCGCGCGGTCTGGAAGCATGACCCCAAGCAGAACTGCGTTGAGATCACCGAGATCCCCTACACCACGACGATCGAAGCCGTCATTGAAAAGGTGGCGGAGCTGATCAAAAACGGCAAGATCCGCGAAATCTCCGACATGCGCGACGAAACCGATAAGCAGGGCTTAAAGCTGACCATCGATTTGAAACGCGGCGTCGACCCGGAAAAGCTGATGGCGCGGCTGATGAAAATGACGCCGCTCTGCGACAGCTTTTCCTGCAATTTCAACATCCTCATCGCGGGGACGCCGCGCGTTTTGGGCGTGCGCGAAATTTTGGAGGAGTGGACGGCGTGGCGAACCGAGTGCATCCGCCGTACCGTATACCATCAGATGCAGAAGAAGAAGGAACGCCTCCACCTGCTGCGCGGGCTTTCCAAGATTCTGCTCGATATCGACAAAGCCATCGCCATCATCCGCAATACCGAGGAGGACGCGCTCGTCGTTCCCAACCTGATGATCGGCTTCGGCATCGACGAAGCCCAGGCGGAATTCATCGCCGAAATCAAGCTCCGAAACATCAACAAGGCCTATATCCTCTCGCGCACGGCGGAAATCGAGGCGCTCGAACGCGACATCGCCGACGCCGAGGAGACGCTCGCCAGCAAGAAAAAGCAGCGCGCCATCATCGTCTCCGAGCTCAGGGAGGCCGCCAAAAAATACGGTATGCCGCGCCGGACAAAAATCGTCTACGAGCACGAGAGCGACGCATTTGACGACGCCGAAGAGGCCGTGGAGGATTATCCCGTCCACTATTTTCTCTCGCGCGACGGCTATTTCAAGAAAATCACGCCCCAGTCGCTGCGCATGAGCGGCGAGAACAAGCTCAAAGAAGGCGACGAGCTCGTCTTTACGCAGGAGGGCTCGAACGCCGACGAGCTGCTGTTCTTCACCAGCCGCCAGCAGGTCTATAAGGTCAAGTGCGACGAGATGCCCGAAAACAAAGCCGGCGCGCTGGGCCTTTACCTGCCGCAGCACCTCGGCATGGATTCCGGCGAGGAGGTCTGCGGCATGGCCGTCGCCTCCAAGGGCGACTACGGCGGCAGCCTGCTGTTTGCCTACGCCGACGGGAAGTGCGCGCGCGTGCTCTTTGAAAGCTATGCGACCAAGACCAACCGCAAGCGGCTGATCAACGCCTATTCCGACAAGTCGCCGCTCGTCGGTCTGCTGCGCCTGAGCGAGGACGCCGAGCTTGTCCTCTATTCGAGCGCCGACCGGGCGCTGATCTTCTCGACCGCGCAGCTCACCCCCAAGCCGACGCGCGACTCGGCCGGCGTCAGGGTGATGGCGCTGAAACCCAAGCAGTCCGTCGTCCGCCTCGCGACGGCCGGACAGACGGCGATCCAGAACTGCGCCCGTTACCGCGCCCGCACGCTTCCCGCCGCCGGCGCGATTTTAAAGCCGGAGGACAACGGCATCGTCCAGACTGAGCTGGAATAAAGCGGGAGAAGCCGCGTGCGACGGAAGCGCCGTTTACGCGAATCCGGTTTCAGCCATCTCTTCGCCGGGGAAGCCCCGGCAGCATCGCGCAAAAGGCACATCCGGGGTGAAAAGACGGGCGGAGCCGCGCCCAACCGGTTGCACCGGGGGTTCAACTCCCGCACCGTTTCGAGCATCCGGTTCCGGCAGGCTAAATGTTATTCAGGGCCGCGTGTACGGCGGCTTCCGCCGCCGCCGCGAGGCTGCCGGCGCAGGCGCGCAGGCGCGTATAGGCCTCATACCGCGCGATCAGCGCCCCCGCTGACGCCGCGGCCGTCTGCGCCAGCAGGCCGACCGCCTCGTCGCAGGCGCGGGCGGCCTCGGCCGCGCACAGCCGCGC
>ERZ772860.1675-NODE-1675-length-14474-cov-24.258409_pt1 | contig 14474 bp, 9 predicted proteins | sample MGYA00511342_ERZ772860 | MGnify/ENA primary metagenome ERZ772860 (study PRJEB29015, sample SAMEA2737665) | human gut metagenome | biome: human gut; feature: human-associated habitat; material: faeces | place: China | collected 2012 ... | reverse complement strand
AAATCACAAAAAATACGAGCCTTACACGGAGCAACATCTACCAATATGGAGCAGCAAAAAGGCTTAATCAAATCGGTTTCCGGCACGCTTAACAAAAAGATTGTCATGTAGACAACATCATAGTATAATTGCAGTAAAAATATGGAAGCTTTATGAGATTGCTGATTATTTAAGTACTGCTAGTAAGATGCGTTTGATGGCTATAGCGTAGATGACGCTGTAGCAGTCACAGATTGCTACAGGCGTACTAGCAAGTCATAATATTACTGCTAACGTGCGTTACCACAAAGGAGTGTGTAAAATGGATGTTGTTATTGAGACGACCGACGAAGAAAGAAAACTTGCGGAAAAGTATGCAGAAATGCATGGTAGCTCATTAGAGGAGTTGTTTAAGAGCGCCTTGTTTGAGCGTATAGAGGTGGAAAAAGCTACATCTATCAAAGAAGCAAGGGCTGAAAAGAGCTTACGCAAAACTGCACTGGCTAATCCAGATTTGCCCGTCGATTTTATTAAGGATATTTTGGCTGCCAAAGAAATGCCCACAGAGCCTTTTAATTTTGACAACGACGAGGCAACTACGAGAAATCCAAAGGCAACATTGGAAGACCTTTTTGAAGGCTATGACGGACAGTACACCTGTGAAGAAATCAGCCTGAAACCAATAGGCAAGGAATATCAGCCTTCCGACGCTGGCGAACCGAAAGGAGATTGATGACATGGAAACCTTTGATGACTATTTAAAATTTGTACGCACCGCCAACAGTACTATTTTCTATCGGCTTATCCCTTGACCTAAAAAGATTACTAAAAATATTCATGCCATCACGCTCCTTTTTTGGGCATAAGAAAAGCACCTACTAAAAAGTAGATGCTCCTCTCTTTACCTTACAATTCTACGATTCGTTTAACGATTTTCATAGTCTTAGGCGCTTCATCATCGTACTCATAGCAAGATGCTGAAGTGAAATATTTTGTTTTTAGGTCCCTTGGCATGTCTTTTTGCTTTGTGACAACATAACCGAAGGGAGCAATTATCGTTTTAACCATTCTACCTACAGCTGTTTTAGTAAAACCATCTGTAAAATCTACCAAGCAGTTGTTTTTAGCATCATGCCACTGCTCAATATCCAATACCACTCCTGCCAGTGCAGGTTTACCGCTATCGGCGTATTCGACCATTTTTAAAATGTACTCGTCGGTACTTAACAAAGCAAACAATTCCTGCATATCCTTGTTAGTCTGATATTTGGAGCAGTTTTTGTTTAAGTCAATGAAATCGCTAAATTTTGCTTTCATAGCAAACGCCTCCTTTAATACAACTTTCCACTATTCAGATATGTAATATTGGGTATGTGTATATAGTATCACGAAACGCTCACCTTGTCAACTGTTTTTACATATCTAATTTCAGATATTTATATAAATAAAATACCTCGTCCATCATATACCGAGGCTCCATCATCATTTCCACAGCGAATTGCACGGTCTAGCGCCATTATCGTGGCGATAGCGCCGTCAATCTTCTCTGTGGATTTTTCTTTATCTGCCTTGATATTTCCGGCAGGGTCAGTACGGATGAAGATATTGTCCATATTCCATCTGAGCACCGGATGCCCACCATGGGCAATCCGTTGCTCCAAGGTCAGCTTCATCAGCTCTTTGGTCGGTGGACTCATATCTTTGAAGCCCTGGCCAAGCGGTTCTATTTTTTTGCACGTCATTATATTTTACGCTTACATTACTTCTCTGATGTTGAACATAATCTGAAATGTGCTGCCGCAAAGGGCAGAGGGTTTCGAACATAGCTTTTTCATTCTTTCTTTGATTTAACTATTGACATTTAAAGCAAAATATGGCATAATTCAATCAACGAAACAATTGATTAAATTATGATTGTTTAAAGAAAGAGGGTTGATATTTATGACTACAGAAAAAACTATCAAGGGCGGTTTCAGAGAAGGTGCAGGACGCAAGAAAGAGCTTCCGGAAGGTGCGAAGGCTACTTATTTCAACATTACTGAAGAGGAGCGTAAAGCGTGCAAGAAGCTGATTGCGGAAATGCGTAAAAGGAATGCTGCAGAGATCTCTAAAGAGGATCAGGCTCTTAAAATTATAGAAGATGTAAGCAAATCGGTTGCTCAAGCTCTATATGAGATTATCAAGCTTTATGGTGGGCGTGGCAAAGGCTTCCGTGAGGCTGAGAGCATGGGCAAGTTTCTTGGTGTTGTAGCTTTCAAGGATGCTGTACAAATCTTTGAAAATGAAGAATACAACGCGCAAGAAGGCAAAACCACAAAATCTGTTAAAGCCTAACCACACAAACGTTAGAGCGCATACCACAACTTTTGGGGGACACCCATTATCTACAACTTGGTAGAAACCGCAAAGGAGAACCGCTTGGATCCATTTAAGTATTTAGTCCATGTTCTTTCTGCTGCCCAAAAAATAGACCTGTCTCAAAAGGACAGCGTTGATTTGCTGCTACCAGAAAATGCACCAGCTGAGTGCAGCGTAAATTTCAAGAAATAAAGATTTATACCAGGACCGCTATGCGGTCCTGATTTTTTTGATACACTGTGGATTTGACGCTTACGATAATATCACAATGGGCGTTAAATTCCGAAAAAAGCTGGATTTTTAGCTTGAAATGGGCTAAAAAACGCTAGCTAATCATTTCATATATTCATTATTTGGTATCCCATAAGCATACTTTCTAAATAGGGTTTAAGTAGTGTTCGGTAATATAGGTAATGAGATTTTTGAAATGTTTAAAAATTGTTTTGGCGTTTTTGAAACAAGATGCTATAATAAGATTAATTAGAAACGGGTTAGATGCCAGGAGTGGAGGTGTCATATGGCTAATGTTGCGTATGTCCGTGTATCAAGCCAACAACAAGATCTCGGACGGCAGAAGTATTTATTTTCTGAGCGGAATATAAAAATTGACAAGGTTTTTGAGGAAAAAATTTCTGGCAAAAACATGGACCGAGAAGTGTTTATGCAAATGATGGATTGGGTTCGCGAAGGAGATGTCCTCTACATTGAATCTTTCTCGCGATTGGCAAGGAATACCAGAGATTTGCTGGATATAGTGGAGCGCTTAAAAAGTAAATCGGTTAAGCTTGTTTCGCTTAAGGAAAACTTTGATACTACTACTCCGCAAGGGAAGTTAATGCTTGGCGTTTTCGCCTGTCTTTATGAATTTGAGCGAGAATGTATGTTAGAGCGCCAAAAGGAATCTTATGAAGCAAGGCGTTCTGCCGGATTACCCGTTGGTAGACCTAAAATTAAAATCTCTAAGACATTTAAGAAAAACTATGAGAGGTGGGCTGCGGATCCAAAGGCTTATACAGCTACTCAATTTATGAAAGACGAAAAGTTGTCTAGGACGACTTTTTATAGGTTGCTCAACGAATATAAGGAATCATTAAACTCTTCTAAAAATAATCTGTGGGAAGGAAGCTCTTTATGAAAAATGTCATTGCGTCTTGCGTACCTAGAAAAAGCATTGTTGAAGGTACCTTTAATCCCGAAGTTTTCACTGCAACTTTGGGGCCAGTTGTAAACTATTACCGTAATGGTAGTAGCACTTTGGACAGCGTTTATACCAATGCAGAAACTTTTTTTAGAGATGCCACTTATGTTACTGATGGCTTAAGAAGTACTGTAAACAATATTTTCCGTCGTATAGCAGGTGATACAACTGCTCCCTCTATTCAACGCTTGGAGACCGCTTTTGGTGGCGGTAAAACCCATACATTAATTGCATGCGTGCATATTGCTAATAGGGGCAAAGAGATTGCGGGAGTAGTTAGCGATATTATTGACAGCCAATATCTGCCTGATCCTGGTACTGTTACTGTTGTTGGTATTGCTGGTGATGAGATTAAGACTAGCCAAACTGTTGCAGGCAAGGTCGTTCCGTATACTCTTTGGGGCGAAATGGCTTTGCAGATTGGTGGGCAAGAACTTTATAATGCAGTAAAAAAAGATGCCGAAAGCTATTCTGCACCGGGCAGTGATTATTTTGAGACGGTTTTAGGCAACAGAAAACTTTTGATTGTGTTTGACGAGTTGGCTCAATATGCCTCCAGATTAGAGGTGCTTAATAATTCTAGCGACCAGCTTGCTGCATTCCTAATGACATTGAATACCTATGTTCGTAACAGACCTGGTATAGCTGTTGTAGTAACACTTGCCGGTAGTGTTGACGCTTTTGCCAAGGAAACAGAAAAGATTGGTAAAGTCCTTAATACTATGACCAGTAAACGACTGACACAAGATGATGTTATGGGCGTTACTGCTACTGCAACAAAAAATCTTAAAAGCGTTGTAATGCGTGATGCCAGTGCAGTCACTCCTGTACAAGCCAATGAAATTTCTGCGGTGCTGGCTAAGCGCTTATTTGAAAGTGTTGATACAGATAATGCTAAAGAAGTAGCCAAAGCATATAAGGATACATATACTAAAAACAAAGGCATGCTGCCTCAAGAAGCAACAAGCATGAATTTTGAAGATCGTATGGTGCAATACTATCCGTTCCATCCGACTTTGATTGATTTTCTCAATAACAAGCTTGCTTTGGCAGAAAACTTTCAAGGTACCCGTGGCGTTTTGCGTACTCTTGCTATGGCAGTACGTAGTATTTGGAAAGCACAAAAGAATATTTTGCTGATTCATGTTAGCGATATAGATTTGCATAATGCGAGCATCGTTGATGAAATCTTGGGCAGAACCGGCAGCAGTGATTTAAAACAAGTGCTGACTGCAGATGTTGGATCTGTGGAAACAGAAAGCCATATTAAGGGCGGTAAGAGCAATGCTCAATATGAAGATGAAAACAATCCTCATCCTGATGGAATAGCCATGTTTGAAAATACATGGAAAGTAGTTTTCCTTAATAGCTTAGTTGGTAGATCCCAAGGTTTAAGCTCTAACGTATTTGGCGTGTCTGAGCAGGATGCGATTTTCCAAACTGCTACTCCGGAGCTGCTTCCGTCCCAAGTACGTATGGCGTTGGAAAAGATTACTGATGTAGCGTATTACCTTCGTTGTGAACATGGTAAATACTTTGCACACCTTGAGCCTACAATCAATAGTGTCTTAGCGCGTATTCGTGGAACCATAGAATACAGCAAGGTTCTTGGTAAGCTGAGAAGTGTTGCCAATAACTTAGTTACTAATGCAGGTATTTTTGCTGTAGAGCATAATGTAACGAAGCCCGATGACATTAGGGATGATTATGAGAAACCTGTTGTAGGTGTAGTTAGCCTAGAGGTAGAAGGCCCGCTTAATGTAGAAAACTTCTATAAATTCAAGGCTGGAGGGCAGTTCCGCGCAAGAAAGAATTTGCTGATGCTCCTTGTCCCTAAGACTATCAAGCTGCAGGGATTATCTCAGTCTGAGTATGAGAATGTAGATCTTTTTGATGAATTTGCTAATAACCATAATGACGAAAAGGAAAAGGAAAGAGTAGAAGATTTGGCTCGTCAAGTTTTAGCAATTAATATTCTGCAGGATAATCCTGAAGAGTATGGTATTAGCTCTTCTAAGCTGCAAGATCCTGATTTTCGTAACCGCCAAAGCAGTAGACCGCAAGAATTAGCTATTGCTGTTGCCAATCTTTATACTAATTTCGTTTACTATAGCGTTGATGGTATTGTGCGCAGAGAAATTAAGACTGGTTCTGGCGAAAGCACTTTGACTTTGATTCAGAAAAAACTTGTTGATGACAACGAGTTGATTCTACAAAAAACAGATAAGTATGGTACTGCTATTCTCCGCGATCTTTCTGATAACTATATCTTTAAGACAGCTAAGACCATTGAATGTAAGTATATTCTAGATAATTTCTATAGCATCGGTAATTGGCCGGTATTGGCTAATAAGAGCATCTTGGATAGCATGCTTCGCGAAGGTGTAGAATCTGGGCTGTGGGCAATTTATAAGAAGTGGAGCGATCCTACTCAAGCTCGTCCTACGGAGATTTATTTCTCTGATAAGCCTGTGCCGATGAATATAGATATTATTAATCTTGAATATAAAGCAACAACAGTTGATTTTGCTAAAAAGAGTGGTTGGCTTGATGTAGATAAGCCTTCTCCGGAGAAGGTTAAAGAGGCCATTAGTAAGCTGTTAGCCAATAATGGTGCTGTTGCTGTAGATGATATTGTTAAGCAAGTCAAATTAAGCTTGGCAAAGGCTGAAGATAATCAAATTTATGATGGTGTGCAGGATTTGGCAACCAACAAAGGATATGCTATTTACAGAGGCAAGGTAGACCAGGTAGATAGACCTAAAGAGGAAGATTGTTTCGAAGGATATAATGTTCCCGGTCATCATATTGAAGGCACGGATGTTCTTATCAGTAAAAGTGAGCAGTCTCAAAGAGGATGGTTTACTAATCCTGCTAGAGGTGTGCATGTTCAAGGTAGTGACGGCGACAATAAAGTACAAAAAGTAGTAGAACTGCTTGGCTCTTTAGGCAGTAGTTATCGACGTGGTAAATCTAAGAGCGAGGTTGATTCACTTGATTTGTATGATTTAAGACTTCCTAGCAGTGGGACAATGCGTATAACTCTTGCCAATGCTACTGCGCAAGATTTTAAAATGCTTGATGAGCTTTTGAATGATGTAAAGAACAAGTTGAAAGTTAGTGGTATTACAGGTGTAGACGTGGAAATTAAAGATCCGCAAGATGGCTGCGAATTTGCTGAGGCTATCAAAAAATTGCAATAGGGAGTGTTGAAATGGACGTAACAAATGAAAAATATCTAGATATGCTGCGTAACATGAACAACTTAATGGATGTTGCTCCCTGGATTATGCAGGTTAAGGAGAACAGCGATGGTGTGGTATTTGTACTGCAAGAACGCCAAAAGGACGATAATGGGCAAACCGTATGGCATAAGTGGGGCGAAATAGCATGGAGTAAGGTGCGCTCCTGCAAGGAGCCTATTCGTTATATCTTGAGTAGCGTATTGGACGCATTAGGAAATCCTTTAGGCCTTCAGGCTTTGATCTCGTCTGATATTACCTATAGAGGGGATGTTCCTTTGAACAGGGAAGCTGGAACAAAGATGGCTTTAATTGCTATTCTTACTGCTTCCGTACAAATAGAGCCTAAGATAGAGCTGCTTGGTTGGCGTATAGAGCGCTTTTCTGCAGAAGAAGCATTCTATTGGTTTGGCAAAGCAACTATTCCTGTATACGGCAAAAAAGCCATGAATTGGTCTGTTATAGGCATGCGTACCATGCTTGCCGGACCTACCGACCAAAAAGTAAAGTATGATGACCTGTTAGAAAAGCTGAGGAGATAAGATGATGTATGAAAAAAGGCTTATAGAAGGCAAATTCCCTTGCGGACAAGTTGGTGCAGAAACTAGACGTGAACGTGATACAGGTCTTTCTCCTGCTCCAAATAGATTACATGTTTGGTGGGCTCGTAGACCTTTAACTCCTAGTCGTGCCGCTGTTTTGGGAAGCATCCTTCCTGCAGATGTAAATCCGGATGATTTTCTGCGCAATTTAGGTATTGTAAAAAAACAAGTTGTAATCAATAGTCGTAGATGGACCTTGGTTGGGAAAAACTTGGAATTGATTCGCAACGATGGATACGGCGAATATATTCCTTACTCCGAAAAATTTGATACTGCTCTTGCCAAAGAGAATGAACGCAGAAAGACAGTAAGAGAGGCATTAGGAAAGCTGTGTCAGGCTGACCCGGTTTATAGAACTTCTCCCTTGATCGAAAGGTGGTTGGATGAAAACCAGCATTTGAGTGGGGAGTGGCTTTTTGGTAAGACCAGCTTTAAGGTCGAAACTGTTGTTGCTGATCCGGTGGAGGTTAACAGTAGAATTGCTTTAAAGGATTCAGCTGAAGTTAAAACTATTCTAGGGAATGATTTTTCAATCTCTCCAGAGGACATGTACGGTTATAGTAGAGCATATCAAAATAAAATTTCGGTCAAATTCAATAATTATACAGTGCTTGACTGTACCGCAGGTGGCGGTTCGATTCCTTTTGAGGCATTGAGACTTGGCTGTAACGTTATAGCAAATGACTTAAATCCAGTCGCAAGTGCCATTGAGAAAGCAACGTTAGAATATCCATTAAAGTACGGTAAAGATTTGCTTGTTGAGCTAGAAAAGTATGGAACTCAATTATGTGAGACTGTCGAAAGTAAGTTATCTGATTTTTACCCTGAGCAAGAGAAGGAAGCAATTAATGATTTTCTTTATCACCGTACTGTTACCTGTCCTCATTGTGGCGAGCGCGCTCCTTTATTGAATGCTTACGCTTTGCAGAAAAAAGCAGATGGCTGGATGGTTGTCCCACGCATAGATGGCGTAAAAGGGCATAGAAAAGTTCATTTTGAACCTGTACGCTTGGTTAAAGGCAAGGGCCCCAATGGTGAAAATCCGGAGGACGGCAGCGTGAAACGCGGTGTTGGTACCTGTTTGCACTGTGGTCAGATTATAGATTCAGAAGAAATCAAAAGACAGGCGCAGGGCGTTTCCGAATATGGCACTTGGTCCGATGATTTGTACTGTGTAGTTGCTAAAAGACTGGTTCCTAAACTTGATAAACAAGGGGAACCGATGATTATCAAAACAGGACCTTTAAAAGGTCAGGTCAAGATGGCGGAAGAATTGTACTTCCGCGAACCGGTAGAGGCTGATTTTGCAGCGTTAGAACGTGCAGAACAGGCTTTAAAAGATAATTGGGAACGTTGGGAAGAGATGAACTTGATTCCAACGGAACGTGTGCCTGAAGGTAATGATGCACGTCCTCAGATGTATGGTTCGTATAGATGGTGTGACATGTTTACTCCGCGCCAGCTACTGGCACATTTGACGGGGATGGAAACATTGCAGGAGCTAATCCCTAAACTGGAGAATGAACTTGGTGAAGAAAAAGGCCATGCAGTTGCTCACTATTTACAGTATATGCTAGATAAAGGCATCGACTATAATAGCAGACAGACTAGATGGATTCCTCAAAGAACAAGTGTATCTGGTACTTTTGGCAGACACGATTTTTCTTTGAAATGGACATTTGGTGAATTGGTATATACTGGCAGAAATAGTGGCTTGGCTTGGGGAAAAAGCCAAGTAGAGGATGCTTATAGTGGCATTTGTGATCTTCTTCATGGAGTTAATGATAGTCAAATAATGATAAGCAATGGTTCTGCTTCCAGTATTGAAGTTGAAGATAATTCTGTGGATGTAATTTGTCTTGATCCCCCGTATTATAATAACGTGCAGTACGCAGAGTTATCGGACTATTTTTATGTATGGCAGAAGCGAACCTTTAGAGATATTTATCCTGATTGGTTTAATCGCAGATTGACAAATAAAGAAGATGAAGCTGTGGCTAATCCTGTAAGGGATGGTTCTGCCAAAGAAGCAAATAGAGTGTATGAAGAGCGGATGAGTGAGATATTTGCTGAGTGTCGTCGTGTAATTAAAGATGAGGGCATTATGACTATGATGTTCACTCATAAATCTCAGGAAGCATGGGAAACATTGACCAAAGCTCTGATTGTCAATGGCTGGATAATCACCTCTGCTTTCCCGGTCGATTCTGAATTTGCGGCCTCTATGCATCAAAAAGATATGGCTGCTGCAGCAAGCTCTATTTTCATTGCCTGCCGTAAGCGTTCTTTAGAAGATAAGCCTGCTGCTATTTGGAAAGGCTTTGGTAATAGCGGTGTTCTGCCCAAGCTGCGTAAAGCTGTTAGGGATAGCTTGAAAGAATTTGAGCCTTTACACTTGAACCCTGTAGATGAAATGGTTGCCAGCTATGGCAGTGCTTTAAAAGTTTTATCTGAAAACTGGCCCGTAATGGATGGCGATCAACAAGTAACGCCTATTGCAGCCATGCGTGAAGCTAGTACCGTAGTTGCTCAATATCAGCTTACTAGATTGACTAGTGGGAGACTATCCGTTGAAGATGTTAATGCAGAAGCAGGCATTGCCTTGACACTGTTTGGCATTTACGGCATGAGCGTATTCTCTTACGATGATGCACTCAGCTTATCTAGATCTCTTAATATCAGCTTAGTCAACAAAACTGCCGGATACGTAGTTGATAACCAATCCTTAGGCATTAATGACGAACGCACAGGCAAAACTAGTAGAGATGAAGAATTTGAAGGCTACTTTGCACCTGTAGTCCGCAAAACCAATAAACTGCGTCTTGCAATGCCAGAAGAACGTGCTAAGAAACGTTTGGAAGCACCGCAAACAGAGTGGGATATAATGCAAGGCCTGATAATGGCATATCGTGAAGGCGAAGCACCATTGGCGCATGCTTATCTGGAAAAATATGCACAAGGCCATGAAGATAAGGTTATTGGCGTGTTGAAAGTTTGGGCAGATGGTTGTGGTAGCGAAGAACTCAAGAAGGAAGCACAACGCATCCTGTTTAACTTGAAATAACTTGTTAGTGCAGGGGTAACAACTCCTGCACTTTTTTTGAATGGTGGTAAAGCGTATGGAAACACAGAGCCTGAAAGAAATAGCATGGGAAGCAGATTATCGTAGCTCCAGTGTTAAAGATAACGGAGAACCGGTTGACATCCTGCACGATTTTTATATTCCTGCATTGGAACGTAGCGTAAAATATGATCGTGTAGCAGGCTATTTTCGCTCTACTTCTTTGGCAGCAGCTTCGCAAGGATTTACTAGCTTTTTAAAGAACGATGGGCAGATGCGCCTTATTGTCGGAGCTGATATGGCTTTGGAGGATGTAGCTGCAATTTTAGAGGGTAATTCTCAAAGATTATCCGATAAACTAATGCAGGAACTTGATGACGAAGATGCATGGACCGATGAAGTAAAAAACGGTGTTGCTCTGCTGTCTGAAATGGTTGCCAAAGGAAGATTGGAAGTAAAAGTAGGATTTAGAATTAATTCTAACACTGGCAAACCACTTTCTTTAGATGATAATGAAGATGGATACGTCCATGAAAAATGGTTCATTATGACTGATGCCGAGGGGAATAGTATTAGTTGTAGCGGGTCTCTCAATGAATCTAAAACAGCATTGACCATTAACGCGGAGAATATTCATGTAACCTGTGCATGGGACGGACCAAAATTCCAAAAAACAGTAGAAACAGCAAAGAAAGATTTTGAGGCTTTTTGGGCAAATAAAAACCCACATATGAAAGTTTACACCTTGCCTGAAGCAGTAAAGAAAAAATTAGTCAGACTTAAAAATTTACGGAACAAGCCTACGGAAATAGATGGAACGGTCATTAACATCAAACCTAAACTTAGCAATGAAGAACTTTTGCAGTTTGCTGTGCTTAAAGATGCACCGAAGATGGCTAATGGTATCTATGTCGGTATGTATTCTGCACCTGTAGAAGCATGGCCTCATCAGGAAGTAGTTGCACGTAGATTAGTAGAGACTTTTCCATATTCATACATGATGTGTGATGAAGTAGGCCTCGGCAAAACAATTGAAGCAGCTTTAGCGATGCGTAGCTTGATTCTTTCCGGAAGAGCTAAAAGAGTACTTGTAATAGCGCCGGCAGGACTGACGGAACAGTGGCATCGCGAACTTGCGGATAAAGCATTGTTGCCTTTCGCGCGTAGTTGGAATCAATATGGTACAGGTATTGTTAGCGAGTGGACTTATCCATACGCAAGAGATTGCAACCACGATAACCTTTACGCGGAACCTTTAAATGTTGTTTCTAGCGGCTTGGCTCAGCGACCGGAGCGCAGACAGCAATTAAATGCAGCAGGAAATTTTGATATTGTCCTTTTGGACGAAGCACATTATGCACGTAGAAGTAATCCTGCTAAAGGAACGTCCGGTATGGCGCAATATAACCGCCTTTATAAACTTCTAAGTGAAAATGTGCGCAAGCACACTAAAGCGTTATGGATGGCGACAGCTACACCTATGCAGTTAGATGCAGTAGAGGCGTATGATTTACTCCGTTTGGCTGGTCGTTCCGGGCCCTTTATGGAGGACTCGTCCTTGTGCATGGGATATTTTGAATTACTGTATAATATCACTAAAGGCGAAGACCTTACTCAACAGCAGTGGTCCTTTATGGGACAAAGCTTTGTTCAAATAGAAATGCTAGACCACTATTTATGGGAGTTCTTGAATGCTACAGTAATAGATGGTCGCAATAAGAACGTTTTGAAAGATATGCCTTTTAAGCAACCCAAAAGAATCGATGTGAAAAATCTTAAGAAACCTCTTTTTTCAGCTTCTCCGTTAGCAAGAGTTATGCAAAGACATACAAGATCCTTGTTGGAGCTTTATAGTGCAAAAGGCAAGCTCAAAAGTAATCTTGCCAAACGAAAAATTCGTCCTATAGCTGCTATTAAATTTACAGATGAAGAAGCGGATTTTTATGCTTCGCTAGAAGAGTATTGCATAGAATTGCGGAAACAGATGTCAAGGTACAACAAAGAAGCTAAAGATGCACTTGCTTTCTTGTTGAATTTCTTGCAGTTGCGCTTTGCCTCTAGCTTATACGCTATCCAGAAGACTTTGGAACGACGTTTGAAGAAGGTTAAGAATACGCTTTTGTTGGGAGCAAGAACGTTTGAAACTGAAGATGAACTAAGAGAAGCAATAGAGGCTTTGAAGGACATCAAGGATGATGATGGTTACGATGAAAGTGACTTCAGCGATATTACCCTTGACGTGCTACTCAAAGACCGCACTAAAGGAGATTTGGAGTGGGAAGCCAACAAGTTAGAAAAAATGCTTGGGAAGCTAAATAATATTACAGGCACTCCTTCTAAAATCAGTCGTCTGCTAGAAGAAATAGAAATACGCAAAGATGGTGAGCGTGTTAAACAGCTTGTAATCTTCACGCGTTTTTATGATTCCTTGTCTAGTATTCGCCAGTACTTATCCATAAAGGAGCCTAGGTTGAGAGTAGGCGTATATTCCGGTAGCAAAGTGTGCTACTATGATGGAGAAAAAGGCAAGGATGTTGAAACGAGTCGCGATCATGTAAAAAGACTTTTCCGCGCCGGTGAAATAGATATCCTATTATGTACCGATGCTGCTGCCGAAGGTTTGAACTTGCAATCAGCGGATTTCCTGATAAATTTCGATTTAGGTTGGAATCCAATGAAAATCGAGCAGCGTATAGGACGTATAGACCGTATCGGACAGAAGTACCCTAAGATAGAAGTTCTCAATATGTGCTATCTTGATAGTGCTGAGGAAATCGTATATGGTAGGTTACTTCGTCGTTTGACAGAGGCAAACTATATTGTTGGTACGCAACAAGTTTCTATGCTTCCTGTAACGCCTGATGATTTCCGAAAGCTGCAATCAGAAGAACTTTCTTTGGATGAACTAACTAAAGAGGCAGAGAAAAAACTGGAGGAAGAAAAGAAGCAAGTAGCATCTATGGAAATATCTGCTCAAGATATTTATGACATCTACGATAAGTTGAGCAAAAATGCGCAACAAAAAACTATGCCTGCAACAGTTGAAAATATGTGGGATGCTTTCTCCAATTCCGCCTATTTGGTTCAGTCTGGTATGATGTCTGTCGATGGCGATATGATTACACGTGTAGATGGCGAGAATAGTGTGTCTTATACTAAGGACAGAAGCAAGTTGTCGGATACGGCTAAATATCTTTCTTGGGGGAGCAGATTAGCAGATGAAGTCTTTGCTTATACGGGGAACAAGCTGCAAGATGCAAAATGGCTCAGACGGATTGAAGTATCTAGCGGAAATATTTCCCTGGTTGGTTACGCTGTAGCTACTTTGTCCGGAGTGCAATTTGTAGATAGCTATGCTCAGCTTGCAGATTTAAAAATTGATGGCAGAGCAGTATTGAAGGAAGCAGATATTGCTACGTGTAAGGCTGAATTAGAGCACAAGCTTAGAGCAGAGAGTGTTATTAGCTCTCAAATCAAAGATACTTTGGCTAGAAACGCTGAAATTGCAGATTTGAATGCTAAACTTATTCGATTCACGGCTGCTGCTCTTATTAAATATTTCACTGATGATGAACAAGTTGACTCGTATAATGATGTTTTCAAAAAAATAGTAGAAAACGAAACAGTTACCACTACTGTCGATCTTCCATCAGGAATTTTTGCAGGAAAGGCACAAAAGCTTTTATTTAACGTCAGCGAATATGGTGGGAAAGTTACCATAAGTATTAATGGTATGCTTAGAAACATAGTAGTTGACTGTATGCAACGCGAGGTAGACGGCATGAAGCAAAAACGCTCTGCAATATTAGCTAAGGACGTAGTTCGTAGGCTTCAGGGGAGAGATAGAATTAATTGATATCTTTGCCTCATGTTAGCAGCTTCCGCCAATGGAAGACTAAGGCGGGAGCTGCTATAAATTAGCTCATGAATAATCCAATAAAGTAATTGAAAAAAGAGGCTGGGACAAAACTCAGAACTCTATACCAAAGCTCACAATATACACGAAAATGGTATAAACGATTTTCAATATATTG
>ERZ772860.1672-NODE-1672-length-14496-cov-3.485493_pt1 | contig 14496 bp, 18 predicted proteins | sample MGYA00511342_ERZ772860 | MGnify/ENA primary metagenome ERZ772860 (study PRJEB29015, sample SAMEA2737665) | human gut metagenome | biome: human gut; feature: human-associated habitat; material: faeces | place: China | collected 2012 ... | reverse complement strand
ATGGAAATCTTGTTAGTCATTACCGCATTATGTGTTTGCGAAAGAATGGGGCTGCGTTAATTAATTTTGTGGATGCTCGGGTCACGGACGGATTTATCTTGCGCGAAGGTGAGTTTGTCACTTCATTACAGGCATTGAAAGAGATCGGAATAAAAGCTGGCTTTTCTGCTTTTTCAGGAGAATAAACTCATCTACAATCTTGCGCGGGGCTGAACTCCCGCTGAGTAACACCGTGCCACCGGAGAAAACCGATGGCACGCAACGCAAAATATTACAATTCTGATAATTCGCCCGTTCTTGCCTGCACGCACGGGCGGTATTCTCACGCATTCAAGTCTGAATGGTTCCAGCACCCTCCATGCACTGCAGAACAGGCCGAATGGCTGATTCATTCTTACCGCAGGCGCGGGTTCGAGGTTAAGAAAGCTCTCAGTCTCGACTATCGGCACTGGATAATCTCTGTCAGGCTGCCTTATTCCGAACGCCCACCACGTGCGTCCCGCACTTTCCAGCAACGGATCTGGAGGTAACGTGCGGGTATTACTTAGACCTGTTCTGGTGCCTGAGCTTGGGCTGGTGGTCCTTAAGCCGGGCCGTGAATCCATACAGATATTTCATAATCCTCGAGTGCTGGTGGAACCGGAACCAAAAAGCATGCGTAATCTGCCATCCGGAGTCGTTCCTGCCGTTCGCCAGCCGCTGGCGGAAGACAAAACATTGCTGCCGTTTTTTAGTAACGAACGGGTGATTCGTGCTGCTGGCGGCGTTGGCGCATTGTCCGACTGGCTATTACGTCATGTTACATCCTGCCAGTGGCCTAATGGCGATTACCATCACACTGAAACAGTCATTCACCGTTATGGTACCGGCGCAATGGTGTTGTGCTGGCACTGCGACAACCAGCTGCGTGACCAGACATCCGAATCACTCGAGCAACTAGCTCATCAAAACCTGTCAGCATGGATGATTGACGTCATCGGTCACGCAATAAGCGGTACGCAGGAGCGTGAATTATCTCTGGCTGAATTATCCTGGTGGGCGGTCCGCAATCAGGTGGCGGACGCGCTACCGGAAGCGGTATTACGTCGTTCGCTGGGGTTGCGTGCGGAAAAAATCCGCTCAATGTACCGTGAAAGCGACATCGTACCGGGAGAGCAGACCGCCACCAGCATATTGAAACAGCGCACAAAAAATCTTGCACCGTTGCCTCACGCCCACCAGCAACAAAACCCATCACAAGAAAAGACGGTGGTAAGCATCACCGTTGATCCAGAGTCTCCGGAATCTTTCATGAAGCTGCCTAAACGTCGCCGCTGGGTTAAGGAGAAATACACACGTTGGGTTAAGACACAGCCGTGTGCTTGCTGCGGTATGCCAGCCGACGATCCGCATCATCTGATTGGTCACGGGCAGGGCGGAATGGGAACAAAAGCACATGATCTCTTTGTGTTGCCTTTGTGCAGAAAGCATCACAACGAGCTGCATACGGATACAGTGGCATTTGAAGATAAGTATGGCTCCCAACTGGAGCTGATATTTCGTTTTATCGATCGCGCGCTGGCAATTGGCGTACTGGCGTAAGTGGAGAACGAGCATGAACCTTGAAGCCTTACCAAAATATTACTCCCCAAAATCTCCAAAATTGAGCGATGACGCTCCAGCGACAGGCACCGGTTGTTTAACAATTACGGATGTAATGGCAGCGCAGGGGATGGTGCAGTCGAAAGCACCACTTGGGTTGGCCTTATTTCTGGCAAAAGTTGGTGTTCAGGACCCTCAGTTTGCGATTGAAGGCCTGCTAAATTACGCGATGGCACTGGATAACCCGACATTGAACAAATTGAGTGAAGAAATCCGGTTACAGATTATTCCTTACCTCGTGAGTTTTGCCTTTGCTGATTACTCCAGGTCTGCGGCAAGTAAGGCTCGCTGTGAGCATTGTTCAGGTACGGGATTTTATAATGTATTGCGCGAAGTGGTGAAACACTACAGACGCGGGGAATCTGTAATCAAGGAAGAATGGGTGAAGGAACTATGTCAGCATTGCCATGGTAAGGGCGAAGCCAGCACAGCGTGCAGAGGGTGTAAGGGTAAAGGGATTGTTCTGGATGAAAAAAGAACCCGGTTTCATGGCGTACCGGTATATAAGATTTGTGGGCGTTGTAATGGAAACCGGTTTAGTCGTTTACCGACCACGCTGGCACGACGTCATGTCCAGAAGCTGGTACCAGACCTGACCGATTATCAGTGGTATAAGGGGTATGCGGACGTCATTGGTAAACTGGTAACAAAGTGCTGGCAGGAAGAAGCATACGCGGAAGCGCAATTGAGGAAGGTGACGAGATAAATGATTTTTGCTGAAGATGGCGACATGATGTTTGCATTTTTCAAAAAATATGGATAAAATTTTTTCAACGATGGGCTTTGTATACCCGACGTTAAGAAAAAGTAGAAAACCCGCTGATGAGCGGGTTTTGTGCTTTAAATGGGGCAATGGTAATGTTGAATCTCATCCCGGGACTCATGTCTGTTAACTTATTATTTAGCTGGTGACTTGGTTATTTGCCTGATGTTTAAAATGTTTTCTTCCAGTACAATGTCCCTAAACACAATGAGTCTGCTTATTATATTATTAGCAGAGCTATTACGGCCAAAGTACAGCATAAGATTTTAAAGCCAATCAACCAGTCATCAAGACAGACGGGGTTATTCATAAAAACTCTCCATGTGTGATCCGATGGGGCCTGAAATTAAAGCTTTAATATAGCTCATGAAAGGTAAACATTGGCAGCTGAAGGGCCACGCAGACCATTTATCCGGCAAAATTCCACGCGTAATCCGGTGGTAATTTCTTCTGCATCGCGGAGATTGAGCGCTGAAACATGAAGCTGGACATCGATACGACCATCGGATGGGGTGATAAGACCCTTGCCGCTTTTGCCGTCAAAGTTTTTGACAATTCCTGTCATTTTAGGGGACAGAAAAACTCCTTAATACTGATAACCTGGTGCACCATACACACGTTCCTGGAGAAAACTACTTTTTTGATAGGATTGAAGGTGGCTGCATGTCTAAAATAAACATTGCTTCATATGTTCAACTATGCGTTAATGATTGCGTCGGTTTGAAGAACAGACGATATACGAAGTAGTTTACTAAAGCAGTTCTCATTTCAGGTGTTATTCACTTATTCCTTCTTTGAGTCTCTCCAATTAAGTACGAAGTCGTTTCTGTTATGCAAACCATTTATGCCGAAAGGCTCAAGTTAAGGAATGTAGAATGTCAAATAAAATGACTGGTTTAGTAAAATGGTTTAACGCTGATAAAGGTTTCGGCTTTATTTCTCCTGTTGATGGTAGTAAAGATGTGTTTGTGCATTTTTCTGCGATTCAGAATGATAATTATCGAACCTTATTTGAAGGTCAAAAGGTTACCTTCTCTATAGAGAGTGGTGCTAAAGGTCCTGCAGCAGCAAATGTCATCATTACTGATTAAAATTCATCGCTCGTCTGTATACGATAACGAAGAAGGCTGATGCCTGAGTAGAGATACGGACAGAGTAGTGAATATTGGATTTCTTTAATAAAAATTAAGGAGGTCCAATACATGAAACAATGGCCAGCATATTTGGCAAAATCTTAATCAGGAAAAGTATGCTAACCATTGTGGTGAAGTGCAGGTTTGCTGCATGAATAGTTTTACAGCAGAAGCTAACTGCTGGCATGGCAAAACAAAGTGCGTAAGTGGATGACTCCCACAAAAAGCACCACAATCTCAAACCCGCTCAGGCGGGTTTTTTATTATCTGCTTTAAATATATTATTAAAATATAAAAAATACTTGTTACTAATAAAATCAATCAGGCTACAGCTTTAAGATTTGTCTGGAATACTTTGTTGCAATGAGGGCAGATCAAAAGGGCACCTTTTTGTACTCTTGAAAAACTGTGTTCTGACTCTTGGGTGCAGTTTGGGCAGGAACATTTAACGAGATAATTACGGCGTGATTTTGAGTCTTTACGTTCTGACATAGGCTTTTCCTGTATAAATGGCCGTATACAGTACACTAAATATGAAAACATTTCTCGTATTATTATTTTATATATGACTTTCTTTCAAAATAATTACCCACATTTTTAATGTGTATGTTTTTTTAGCGCCGTTGAGAACAACGTGTGCTGTCAAAACTACCCCGTAGACTCCGATCTTTTCAAACATATTGCACCATCCGTGTACATCGGGGTGAGGATATGAAATCAATGGATAAGTTAACAACAGGTGTTGCCTATGGCACATCGGCGGGTAATGCTGGTTTCTGGGCATTGCAGTTACTCGATAAAGTAACTCCGTCACAGTGGGCTGCAATCGGTGTGCTGGGTAGCCTGGTTTTTGGCCTGCTGACGTATCTGACAAATCTTTATTTCAAGATTAAAGAAGACAGGCGTAAGGCTGCGAGAGGAGAGTAATCCAATGACTCAAGACTATGAACTGGTTGTGAAAGGAGTCCGTAATTTTGAGAATAAAGTTACGGTAACTGTAGCCTTACAGGACAAGGAACGCTTTGACGGTGAAATTTTTGACCTGGATGTCGCCATGGACCGTGTTGAAGGAGCTGCGCTGGAGTTTTATGAGGCAGCAGCCAGAATGAGCGTCCGGCAAGTCTTCCTGGAAGTAGCAGAAAAATTGTCAGAAAAGTTGAGTCTTATCTGCAGCATCAGTACTCCTTTAAGATTGAAAATCCTGCCAATAAGCACGAGCGTCCTCATCATAAATATCTATGAACACAAAAATCAGATACGGCCTGTCGGCTGCCGTTCTGGCGCTGATTGGTGCTGGCGCATCTGCTCCTCAGATACTTGACCAGTTTCTGGACGAAAAAGAAGGTAACCACACAATGGCATACCGCGATGGTTCTGGCATATGGACCATCTGTCGGGGTGCCACAGTGGTGGATGGAAAAACCGTTTTTCCCAATATGAAACTGTCGAAGGAAAAATGCGACCAGGTCAACGCCATTGAGCGTGATAAGGCGCTGGCATGGGTGGAGCGCAATATTAAAGTACCACTGACCGAACCACAAAAAGCGGGTATCGCGTCATTTTGTCCCTATAACATTGGCCCCGGTAAGTGTTTCCCGTCGACGTTTTATAAGCGGCTGAATGCTGGTGATCGTAAAGGTGCATGCGAAGCGATTCGCTGGTGGATTAAGGATGGCGGACGCGATTGCCGCATTCGTTCAAATAACTGTTACGGTCAGGTTATTCGTCGTGACCAGGAGAGCGCATTAACCTGCTGGGGGATAGAACAGTGAATCAGATATTCATGGTGATTTTTCTCGTGTTGTCAGGATTTATCGTCGGAAATGTCTGGAGCGACCGAGGATGGCAAAAAAAATGGGCGGAACGTGATGCTGCCGCATTATCACAAGAGGTAAATGCTCAATTTGCTGCTCGAATAATTGAACAGGGGCGAACTATAGCCCGTGATGAGGCTGTTAAAGATGCACAACAGAAATCTGCTGAAATTTCTGCCAGGGCTGCTTATCTGTCTGATAGTGTTAACCAGTTGCGTGCCGAAGCAAAAAAATATGCCATACGCCTTGACGCAGCGAAGCATACCGCAGATCTTGCCGCTGCCGTCAGAGGCAAAACAACCAAAACCGCCGAAGGAATGCTCACCAACATGCTCGGAGATATTGCAGCAGAAGCTCAGCTTTATGCTGAAATTGCTGACGAACGCTACATCGCAGGAGTGACTTGTCAACAGATCTATGAATCTTTAAGAGATAAAAAGCATCAAATGTAGGGTAATATTAAATCGGAACATTTACATCGCGGAATGTAAAATTTAAATAAAAAGGACTCTTCCATGAGCCAAAATTCCTGAAATCTTAAGGGTAAGATAAAAGGTCTTAATCAGAATGACACGTTTTATTAATAAATAAAGCTATTCTTTCATTGCTGTGTTTTTCTTTACAAAAGTAATCCTTGCTATGGGTGGTTAATCATGCGTTAATGGTGTTCTGGTTTGTTACAAATTTATCTGAAGCAGTCATTGTTATAATTTTATTATTTGTACCTCTTGAGATTTCCTTGTTGGTTTTTCTCTCTGATATTTTTTTCGGACCATTCTGCCCAAGGGCTAATTTCTTCAAAAGGTAATAATTATGTCTAACAAAATGACTGGTTTAGTGAAATGGTTTAACCCTGAAAAAGGTTTTGGTTTCATCACGCCGAAAGATGGCAGCAAAGATGTGTTTGTCCATTTCTCAGCAATTCAGAGCAACGATTTCAAAACATTAACTGAGAATCAGGAAGTTGAATTTGGTATTGAGAACGGACCTAAAGGTCCTGCCGCTGTTCATGTAGTGGCGCTTTGAGGTAGACAATATTACAAACCATATTCACTTTAGATGCCCGTGTTGTCATGGTTCCCAGTATAGAACATCATCTTTTGATGTTTCTGACATGAATCCTTTCGGGGCAAAATGTATCTTTTGTAAATCAATGATGATTACATTTGATAATATTTCACAATACTTAAATGCCAGCCGTCTGTCGTTGGATTTAAAAAAGTGAAAATGAAGGCTCCTTCGGGAGCTTTTTTGCTTGGTGTCTATTCGATGGATACTCACATACTACGGTAACATCATGAAAAAAATCATAGTTTTTTTAACTCTGAACCAGCAGTGGTAGTGCCAGCGATGACTGGAGTTAACACCATCATGCGTGAATATCCAAATGGCGAAAAAACACACCTTACTGTAATGGCCGCAGGGTTTCCATCTCTGACCGGAGATCATAAAGTCATTTATGTAGCCGCGGATCGACATGTTACTTCAGAAGAAATTCTGGAAGCAGCAATAAGGCTCTTGAGTTGATTTGATGCTATTGCATTGATAATTCAGGAAAATTCTCTTTGTCTGTTTGTGTAAAATTTAGACTATCGTATGTTGATTATTGCGATGTTTCATCTTATCTTTTACACGTTTGCACCATATAATCGACTTACTGTGTAACTGGAAAGTCATAACAGACTAAAAGAGGAAATGATGAATATTGAAAACTTAAAAACAAAAGCAGAAGCAGATATTTCTGAATATATAACAAAAAAAATTATTGAACTTAAGAAAAAGACCGGGAAAGAAGTTACCAGTATTCAGTTTACCGCACGGGAAAAAATGACGGGTCTTGAAAGCTATGATGTCAAGATTAATTTAATCTGATGTATTCAATAATAAAATTTATCCATAAACCTCGTTTTTACGGGGTTTTGTTATATTTGAATGGTTCCGAATATCTAAATCACAATTGTTGATGGTTTTTATTAAACCAATGCAGTCCGGCTCAGGAGTGAGAGAAGCCGGACGTTATGGTTTAGCGTGGTAAGATCTGTGTAGTTTTCTGGATGCTTTCAGTAAATAGTAATGAATTATCAAAGGTATAGTAATATCTTTTTTGTTCGTGGATATTTGTAACCCACCGAAAAACTCCTGCTTTAGCAAGGTTTCTTCTGTATTCCTGAAATGTGATCTCTCTGGATTTCAGCTTATTAGAGGTCGTTTCTATAAGATGCCTATCCTTTGAAAATTTGACAGACACAATGTTTTTTAGGCCCTTTAATAACACTGTATTATCATTTTTTAATACAATATGAACATTCTCTGTGGCTAAATAGTAAATGTAATGTGAGACATTGTGACGTTTTAGCTCAGAATAAAACCATTGATAGTTTAAATCGTTTCGAACTTTATCAAATATTTGTTTAAAAATGACTACCTGATCCATAGATAAACCTTCCATGTGATATGAGGGGGCGTAGTCTGCACGATTATCTAAATTGCTTCAATCTGGTCTGACCTGTTTTCTGAGCAATTCAGTAATGTCACTCTTTTCTTTGTTTGCTTCAGAAGAAACTCTTTTTTCTGAGCACAGTCTCCGGCGGCAGGCTTCAATGACCCAGGCTGAGAAATTCCCGGACCCTTTTTGCTCAAGAGCGATGTTAATTTGTTCAATCATTTGGTTAGGAAAGCGGATGTTGCGGGTTGTTGTTCTGCGGGTTCTGTTCTTCGTTGACATGAGGTTGTCCCGTATTCAGTGTCGCTGATTTGTATTGTCTGAAGTTGTTTTTACGTTAAGTTGATGCAGATCAATTAATACGATATCTGCGTCATAATTGATTATTTGACGTGGTTTGATGGCGTAGATGCACGTTGTGACATGCAGATGATAATTATTATCATTTTGCGGGTCCTTTCCGGCGATCCGACAGGTTACGGGGCGGCGACCTCGCGGGTTTTCGCTATTTATGAAAATTTTCCGGTTTAAGGCATTTCCGTTCTTCTTCGTCGTAACTTAATGTTTTTATTTAAAATACCCCCTGAAAAGAAAGGAAACGACAGGTGCTGAAAACGAGCTTTTGGGCCTCTGTCGTTTCCTTTCTCTGTTTTTGGCCGTGGAATGAACAATGGAAGTCAACAAAAAGCAGCTGGCTGACATTTTCGGCGCGAGTATCCGTACCATTCAGAACTGGCAGGAACAGGGAATGCCCGTTCTGCGAGGCGGTGGCAAGGGTAATGAGGTGCTTTATGACTCTGCCGCCGTTATAAGATGGTATGCCGAAAGGGATGCTGAAATTGAGAACGAAAAGCTGCGCCGGGAAGTTGAAGAACTGCGGCAGGCCAGCGAGACAGATCTCCAGCCAGGGACTATTGAGTACGAACGCCATCGACTTACGCGTGCGCAGGCCGACGCACAGGAGCTGAAAAATGCCAGAGACTCCGCTGAAGTGGTGGAAACCGCATTCTGTACTTTCGTGCTGTCGCGGATCGCAGGTGAAATTGCCAGTATTCTCGACGGGATCCCCCTGTCGGTGCAGCGGCGTTTTCCGGAACTGGAAAACCGACATGTTGATTTCCTGAAACGGGATATCATCAAAGCCATGAACAAAGCAGCCGCGCTGGATGAACTGATACCGGGGTTGCTGAGTGAATATATCGAACAGTCAGGTTAACAGGCTGCGGCATTTTGTCCGCGCCGGGCTTCGCTCACTGTTCAGGCCGGAGCCACAGACCGCCGTTGAATGGGCGGATGCTAATTACTATCTCCCGAAAGAATCCGCATACCAGGAAGGGCGCTGGGAAACACTGCCCTTTCAGCGGGCCATCATGAATGCGATGGGCAGCGACTACATCCGTGAGGTGAATGTGGTGAAGTCTGCCCGTGTCGGTTATTCCAAAATGCTGCTGGGTGTTTATGCCTACTTCATAGAGCATAAGCAGCGCAACACCCTTATCTGGTTGCCGACGGATGGTGATGCCGAGAACTTTATGAAAACCCACGTTGAGCCGACTATTCGTGATATTCCGTCGCTGCTGGCGCTGGCCCCGTGGTATGGCAAAAAGCACCGGGATAACACGTTCACCATGAAGCGTTTCACTAATGGGCGTGGCTTCTGGTGCCTGGGCGGTAAAGCGGCAAAAAACTACCGTGAAAAGTCGGTGGATGTGGCGGGTTATGATGAACTTGCTGCTTTTGATGATGATATTGAACAGGAAGGCTCTCCGACGTTCCTGGGTGACAAGCGTATTGAAGGCTCGGTCTGGCCAAAGTCCATCCGTGGCTCCACGCCCAAAGTGAGAGGCACCTGTCAGATTGAGCGTGCAGCCAGTGAATCCCCGCATTTTATGCGTTTTCATGTTGCCTGCCCGCACTGCGGGGAGGAGCAGTACCTTAAATTTGGCGATAAAGAGACGCCGTTTGGCCTCAAATGGACGCCGGATGATCCCTCCAGCGTGTTTTATCTCTGCGAGCATAACGCCTGCGTCATCCGTCAGCAGGAGCTGGACTTCACTGATGCCCGTTATATCTGCGAAAAGACCGGGATCTGGACCCGTGATGGCATTCTCTGGTTTTCGTCATCCGGTGAAGAGATTGAACCGCCTGACAGCGTGACCTTTCACATCTGGACGGCGTACAGCCCGTTCACCACCTGGGTGCAGATTGTCAAAGACTGGATGAAGACGAAAGGGGATACGGGAAAACGTAAAACCTTCGTGAACACCACGCTCGGTGAGACGTGGGAAGCGAAAATCGGTGAACGTCCGGATGCTGAAGTGATGGCAGAGCGGAAAGAGCATTATTCAGCGCCCGTTCCTGACCGTGTGGCTTACCTGACTGCCGGTATCGACTCCCAGCTGGACCGCTACGAAATGCGCGTATGGGGATGGGGGCCGGGTGAGGAAAGCTGGCTGATTGACCGGCAGATTATTATGGGTCGCCACGACGATGAACAGACGCTGCTGCGTGTGGATGAGGCCATCAATAAAACCTATATCCGCCGGAATGGTGCAGAAATGTCGGTATCCCGTATCTGCTGGGATACTGGCGGGATTGACCCGACCATTGTGTATGAACGCTCGAAAAAACATGGGCTGTTCCGGGTGATCCCCATTAAAGGGGCATCCGTCTACGGAAAGCCGGTGGCCAGCATGCCACGTAAGCGAAACAAAAACGGGGTTTACCTTACCGAAATCGGTACGGATACCGCGAAAGAGCAGATTTATAACCGCTTCACACTGACGCCGGAAGGGGATGAACCGCTTCCCGGTGCCGTTCACTTCCCGAATAACCCGGATATTTTTGATCTGACCGAAGCGCAGCAGCTGACTGCTGAAGAGCAGGTCGAAAAATGGGTGGATGGCAGGAAAAAAATACTGTGGGACAGCAAAAAGCGACGCAATGAGGCGCTCGACTGCTTCGTTTATGCGCTGGCGGCGCTGCGCATCAGTATTTCCCGCTGGCAGCTGGATCTCAGTGCACTGCTGGCGAGCCTGCAGGAAGAGGATGGTGCAGCAACCAACAAGAAAACACTGGCAGATTACGCCCGTGCCTTATCCGGAGAGGATGAATGACGCGACAGGAAGAACTTGCCGCTGCCCGTGCGGCACTGCATGACCTGATGACAGGTAAACGGGTGGCAACGGTACAGAAAGACGGACGGCGAGTGGAGTTTACGGCCACTTCCGTGTCTGACCTGAAAAAATACATTGCGGAGCTGGAGGTGCAGACCGGCATGACACAGCGACGCAGGGGACCTGCAGGATTTTATGTATGAAAACGCCCACCATTCCCACCCTTCTGGGACCGGACGGCATGACATCGCTGCGTGAATATGCCGGTTATCACGGCGGTGGCAGCGGATTTGGTGGGCAGTTGCGGGCGTGGAACCCACCGGGTGAAAGTGTGGATGCAGCCCTGCTGCCCAACTTTACCCGTGGCAATGCCCGCGCGGACGATCTGGTACGCAATAACGGCTATGCTGCCAACGCCATCCAGCTGCATCAGGATCATATCGTCGGGTCTTTTTTCCGGCTCAGTCATCGCCCAAGCTGGCGCTATCTGGGCATCGGGGAGTAAGAAGCCCGTGCCTTTTCCCGCGAGGTTGAAGCGGCATGGAAAGAGTTTGCCGAGGATGACTGTTGCTGCATTGACGTTGAGCGAAAACGCACGTTCACAATGATGATTCGGGAAGGTGTGGCCATGCATGCCTTTAACGGTGAACTGTTCGTTCAGGCCACCTGGGATACCAGCCCGTCGCGACTGTTCCGGACACAGTTCCGGATGGTCAGTCCGAAGCGTATCAGCAACCCGAACAATACCGGCGACAGCCGGAACTGCCGTGCCGGTGTGCAGATTAATGACAGCGGCGCGGCGCTGGGATATTACGTCAGCGAGGACGGCTATCAGAAGTGGAACGGCACAGCCTGGGTGAAGGATACGGAAGCAGAAAAACTGTTCCGGATCCGGGAGGCGGAAGAAACAAAAAACAGCCTGATGCAGGTAGCCAGTGAGCATATTGCGCCGCTTCAGGATGCTGCAGATCTGGAAATTGCAACGGAGGAAGAAATCTCGTTGCTGGAAGCATGGAAAAAGTATCGGGTATTGCTGAACCGTGTTGATACGTCAACTGCACAGGATATTGAATGGCCAGCACTGCCGTAGGGTAAAACATATAAATTCTATAATTAGATGTATCTTTCCATTTACGGCAAGGAAGGGGGCTTGGAAGACGTAAAGCATCTCACACCGAGATTATTTTTTATATGTCAGGTGTCTGAAGTTTTGCTTTGGCTCTTAAAATGGTTTGCCGCGAGGTTTTGAATTCCCGGGCAATGGCACTTATACTTACACCTGACTTAATTCGTTCGAATACCACCTGTTTCTGTTCTTCATTTAACACAGGTAGTCGACCAAAACGTTTCCCTGCGCCGCGGGCTCTTACTATCCCGGAATGAGTGCGTTCAAGTAAAAGGTCTCGTTCAAATTCAGCGACTGCTGAAATTACTTGCATCATCATTTTTCCTGTTGGACTGGTCAGGTCAATGCCCCCCAATGCTAAGCAATGCACTCTGATACCTGTTTCGGTCAGTTGTTCCACTGTTTTCCTGATATCCATTGCATTACAACCAAGGCGATCCAGTTTTGTCACAATCAATTGATCACCACATTTCAGGCGAGCAAGCAACCGGTTAAAACCAGGACGCTCACTGGTTGCTGCTGAGCTGCTAATGTGTTCTTCGATTATTTGCTGAGGTTTGATTTTAAAACCTGCACTTTCGATTTCCCGGCGTTGATTTTCGGTGGTCTGATCCAGCGTTGATATCCGACAGTAAGCAAAAATTCGAGACATAGTGAGACTCTATACGAAATTGGTGTTCATATCATAATGCATCTCAGAAAATAATTTTGATTATTTTTGTGCATATTTGTATGTACACGTTCGAAAATAAACGAATGCGTATGCAACCCCGTAATTTTGGTGAGACCCAAAATCGATTTTGTGAAAAATGGCTTTAACTCGGTTTGTTTTTCGAGTTCCGGGCGGACTCAAGGAAGAAGAATAGTGTTGCGTGTTATTTTAACCAGATTTCAAGTTGTTTGGTCGTGGAAAAGTGGAGCAAAATGTTGTTAAAGTGGAAAAATGATAAAAAAGTAAGTTTATTATATTACATTTTACCATTTAAATTTTGGTTGTCTTTAAGAACTGATATCGCTGTTTGTAATAATTCTTTGTTATCCAGCCATGATTTTTTCTTTATGTTTCCTTCAATGTAATCAAGCAATGTTCTGGTATTGATAGGTCTTCCCTGTTTTGCTACTTCCACTACAGCATCCCCTAGGATAATTCTTACTTCAGGAAGCTGCGCAGGGAACCACTTTAGGGTGTCTTTTGATTTCATGAAGATATTCCTTAAAATATTATTGATTTTCATTGCGATATTGTATGTCTGATTCAGGATATGTTGACTTATACATCGGTTTTGTCTGGGTTATTGGATATGCCAATCCCTAATTTTATTAGGGCATGACTAAAAATGCTGAATATGATAAGGAGAGATGTGATTATCAGTATGCTGTTCATATAGCCTCGAATTAGTAATGTGTTATATATGATATAGTTGACAATTTTTATCTTGGGTGTTCTTAAAGTTCGTAGATAAACATTGTCGTTTCAGGTATACAGGAATGCTAACAGGTGGCAGCAAAAATCAGGCGGTTTATGGCGCAAGCTGAAGCGGCAACTGCAAACTATCTTATGCAGAGACTCTACACGGATTGGGTTTAAAAGTATACATAGATAACAGTTTTTATCTGAAGAAGAAAAATATCAAGGTGATATAGCCTATATGCCTATGATGCGGAGGAATGAATGTGATGGGAGTGATGTATCTGAATAGTTGAAAAACCGCAGACACGCCTTATGCAAGAACGTGCTGCGGTTGGCTGGTAAATTTTTCGATAGTGTGAGTATTGAATGATTTCCAGCCGTTCTTGATTTTACGCATAAATCCATGAAAAAACTACTTATCTGTTGGGGAGTTTTTTTGGGGCATATATGGGACAGAAATAGGCCCCAGATAGACACTGAGATCGAACTTAGGATGCTTTTTAAAAAATGCAACTATCTGAAAAAACCTAGAAAACGCCAAGGAAACCACAGGATGGGAAAAAACACCTGTGAATTATGGATTTCCAGTTATATTCGCTCGGCGCAGCGTTAGTGTTTCATGAAATATTTTTTCCTGAATCATCAACGGCAATGGCGTTAATTCTGGCAATGGGAACCTACGGTGCAGGTTATGTGGCGCGTATTGTCGGAGCATTTATTTTCGGCAAAATGGGCGACAGAATGGGGCGTAAAAAAGTGCTCTTTATTACCATCACCATGATGGGGATCTGTACCACCTTAATTGGTGTGTTACCGACCTATGCACAGATTGGTGTTTTTGCACCCATCTTGCTGGTGACGTTGCGTATTATTCAGGGGTTGGGTGCAGGTGCGGAAATTTCCGGTGCCGGTACGATGCTGGCGGAATATGCGCCAAAAGGTAAGCGCGGAATTATCTCCTCATTTGTGGCTATGGGAACTAACTGCGGAACCTTGAGCGCAACGGCAATCTGGGCCTTTATGTTCTTCATTCTCAGTAAAGAGGAACT
>ERZ772860.1667-NODE-1667-length-14557-cov-3.854710_pt1 | contig 14557 bp, 7 predicted proteins | sample MGYA00511342_ERZ772860 | MGnify/ENA primary metagenome ERZ772860 (study PRJEB29015, sample SAMEA2737665) | human gut metagenome | biome: human gut; feature: human-associated habitat; material: faeces | place: China | collected 2012 ... | reverse complement strand
GGCGTAATCGCTTTTGCAGCGATCGCCGCAGTAGCAGGCTGGAACTACCAGCAAAACAAAAATGAGGTTCAACTCTCTGACTTGGCATTGGAAAATGTCGAGGCTTTAGCTTGGGATGAGAATAAATCAAACTATCATTTGTTTCCATGTCCATCAAGTTCCGGAAATGAATGCCGTTTTAAAGACAGTGAACGTCCTGAATGTTATGGTCCAACGTATTGTAGATAACCATGTACAAATTACTATTTCATTATTTATGCATAATTTGCATTAGTATATCTTGCTCTCAGAGAAGAGAAAATATAAAGACCGTTGATAATGACTTAGTTGAAATACAGAAGGAGGAACTTTTTTTCCCTCCTTCTGACGTATTACAACTAAAGTCCTATTATTTGTCTTCTTCGGTACAAGTAGGTGCTAAACATATATTGATTGGATATAACCATAAGGAACATGCTTTGGATTGTATCGATCTTCTGGAGAAAAAAATCATTCAAATTCCGTTACAAACAAGTGGTCCTAACGCCATAACTCGTTTAACTGGAATTTTTGCATATCAAAAAGACTCCATTTGGGTTGCTGATGAATCGGAATCCGTATTCCTGATTGATCCGAAAGGGAATGTGTTGAAACGTATTCAAATCCGTAATTCTTTGCAAGAAGACGAGGAATTGATCATAAATACGAATCATGCTATGTCTACAATTCGTTTGTATTACAATGCCCTGCACCAGTCGCTGCTATGCACGGTAAAAGATAGGTCTGTTTCGCCACCCCGATTCAAAGTAAAAGAAATTTTCCTCGAAGAAAACCAAAAGGTAAAAACTTTCAATTTATCTCCATCTATTGCGGAACCAGACATAAGCAAAGGGTATGCGAACATGAGTGAACCGAATGTCAACTTTCGGGATGATTACATTTTATATAATTATCCGATAGAATCACATCTCTACAAGATCGATTTGAACACAGGATCTGGAAAAATGTACAAAGCTGATAGCGATTACACTTCCAATAAAGCTCAAAAGTGTAAATCCAAAACAGATTATACAGAATGGCAAAGACACGGATTTGAAAATCCTCATTTTTTTGATATCATGTATCTTCCGACATGTGATATGTATGCCCGTTTGCATGTGGATGCCATTGATTTCGGTAAAAACGAAAACCTGGAATTATTATCCAGAGAACGGGATTTTTATTTATGTCTGTTTGATAATGAGCTTAATAAAATAAAAGAAATCAAACTGCCCATAAACACATTCAATCCTTATACAGGCTGGTGTCAGCTTCATGATGGAATCCTTTTTTTTGTAGATAAAATTACAGATCAAGAGATTTCCGAAGATTTAGAAGTGCATATCTTTCATCCTGTCATGATAAAGAATGATTGAAATATAGTTTCTCCCCTAAAACAATGAATATGAGATTGCAATATAAAACAACTACAAAATATCTGTTTTTTTCGTTGCCTTTCTACTTGATGCTTTTTGCTTGCGGCTTACAAATAACCGATGTGGAATACGCTCTGCGGGAAGCCGGAGAAAACAGAGGGGAGCTTGAAGCGGTTTTGTCGCACTACGCAAAACTGGATGATCGGCAGAAACTGGAAGCAGCCCAATACCTGATTCGATACATGCCTTACCATACTTCTTATGATAAAGGCATTGAGGACTATTATCACGCCATTGATTCTGTCGTTGCTTTATCAGAAGACAAACTTGAACAAGAAAAACATATCGAATCGCTTCGTCTTAGATTTGAAAGTAAATATAAACAGAAACGGGATATAGAGGTTATCACTTCGGAGTTTCTTATTCAGTCAATCGATGAAGCTTTCAAACAATGGAGAGAATGCGAATGGGCCGAACATCTGGATTTCGAACAATTTTGTGAATATCTATTACCTTATAAATGTTTTGAAGGGCAGCCGCTTACCGAATGGAGGAATGCCTATTACGATATTTGTAAAGGAGATATTGATCTGGCATATTTGTGTGACGAGTATAAACGAAATCCAATTTTTGCAGCAACAGAAGTGAATAACCAAATGAAAAACACACCTCAAAGTTTTGGATTATTAAAGACACTTCCGATTTATGATCCTGATATCATACTGAAACTTCCTTTTTCTAATTGTGCCACGTATTGTTTAGGGGCTGTCTTAATCATGCGTAGTAAAGGAATTCCTGTCGCTTATGATTTTACGCCCAATTGGTCTACAGGTAATAATGGACATTCTTGGAATACAGTTTATACAACGCGTTTTGGAAACTTGGAGTTTGCGCCCCATACGACAGATCCGGGCACAGTTCATTATCCATATTTGAAAGTCCCTAAGATTTTCCGCAATGTGTACAAACCCAATGAAGAGTATCTGAAAATCGCAACTGAGAAATATATCCCACCCAAACTCAGGAATATGTTTATACAAGATGTTACCGCTGAATATATGCCTACGATTGACATACGTATTTCGTTGCAGGAATCATTGAAGAGTGGACAATCTCCATTTATAGCCATCTATGATGGAAATAATTGGACTCCTGTCTATTGGGGGAAAATAGCTGGTAGTCATGTGGTTTTCGAAAGAATGGGACTGAATACCTGTTATATCGCCTTGGCGTATGACTCTAATGGCAATGCTATTCCGATCAGCAAACCGTTTTTGGCTTCTGCTTCGAAGCATATCCAATTTATAGAACCAGACACTTCAGCTTTTCGTACGATCAGATTGAATCGAAAATATCCTTTGGGAGACAATGTATTTTCTATTAGAAAAAAAATAACAGGAGGTATTATCGAAACTTCTGAAAACAGGGAATTTGATCATACAAAGAAAATAGCGGAATTACCTCAAGGGAATTTAACAAATGGCACAGTGTTTCTTGATAAAAATGCCGAATATCGATATTGGCGTTTTACATCTTCTGATACAAGTCAGTGTGACATGGCTGAAATTTATTTCTATGATGAACATGATTCGATCATTCAAGGCAACATTATCAAATGTACAAATTCGATTTTTGATAAAAGCAACAACGCAGCTAATATAGCAGATGGTGATCAATTGACAAATTTCAGTGCCAAAGGAGAAGATTGGGTCGGTTTTGATTTTTGCCGGCCAGTAAATATATCCAAAATTTCGTATATTCGTCGTTGTGATGGAAATTCTATTCAGCCAGGATTGGAGTATTCTTTATATTATTGGGATAATAATAATTGGCAACTTATCAATACCAAAATAGCGAATGATGTTTTTATCGAATTTGAAAATGTGCCTCAAAAAGCCCTTTTGGCCATTAAATGCTCGCAGGGAAAGCAACAAAGAATATTCGTTTGTGATGAAGATAATAAAATTGACTGGTATTGATTGTAGCAACCTGAATATAAAATGATATATTTTTTAATCTAAAAGATAGATTGTGAAACGATGGATTAACATATTATTGAATCTATTTCTCGCTTTGGTGGTTCTGATCGCCTTTTGGCTCTTCTCTCAAGTCTTCCTCCTCGCCTCCTTCCGCATCCCCAGCGACTCGATGGAGCCGGAACTGGTCGAAGGGGATTTCGTGGCGGTCTGGAAACCGACGCTCGGCGCACGGCTGTTCGACCTCAACGCGACGCTGCGGCTGGAACAGACCGAGATACACCGCACACCGGGATTTCGGAAAACAAAGCGGGGCGACGTGCTGGTCTTCAACTTCCCGCATCCCAACGGCTGGGACAAGATCGAGATGCATATCCTGAAATACTACATCAAACGGTGTATCGGATTGCCGGGCGACACGCTTTCCATCCGGAACGGAAGGTTCCGGATAAACGGCACGAACGAACCGCTCGGGAACATGGATTCGCAGGAACGCATCGGGCGGACGTTGCCGGGAGAGTTTCCGGACGGTGTCTATAAGGCATTCCCGTTCGACTCCGTCATCAGTTGGAACATCCGGAATTTCGGACCGCTCTATGTCCCGAAAGCCGGTGACAAGGTCGAAATGAACCGGGAAAATTATCTGTTATACCGCAAGCTGATCGCATGGGAACAAAAAGCGGAAATCAACTATAATGATTCAACCGTTTTCCTGAACGGCGAACCGATACGGGAATACCGCTTCTTGAAAAACTATTATTTCATGGCGGGTGACAAAGGCCTGAACTCGCAGGACTCGCGCTATTGGGGCTTGTTGCCGGAAGAATATATCGTCGGCAAGGCGGCATTTGTCTGGAAATCGGTCGATCCGTACACCGGGCAGTTCCGCTGGGATCGGTTCATGAAGAAAATCGAATAAAAAACGGATAAGCATGGAAATAAAATACACCGGCATGGAACTCAAATTGCATAGGCATGGAATCCGGACTGCACTGGCATCCGTTTTCGGGGCGATGCTGATCGCCACGCCGTTCGTCGGCGACAGCGCATTGGCGAACGGCATTGTGACGGGGAAAGTCTTCTGGTTCCACCTGTCGATGGCGCTGATGGCGATCGGGACGGTTGTGACGGCATGGCCTGGCGGGAGGAAAAGCATCCCGTTTGCATTGCCGGACGGATTGTTGCTCCTCTTTGCCGGGATCACGCTCGCGACATACGACTGGCAGCTCGATCCCGAACCCGAAAAACTGCTTTTCGGCGGGCAGTTGGTCGTGTTGTGGTTTCTGTTGCGCTATTTTCTTACAGAGGCTCCTTGCCTGAAGTTCTTTTTCTTATTTGTGCTGATGCTCACCGGACTGGTCGAAGCCGTCTGGGGAATGCAGCAATTGCATGGCTATGCCTATTCCAACCATTCGCTTTTCCGGCTGACGGGTTCTTTCTTTAATCCGGGGCCTTACTGCGGGTACTTAGCGGTCGTGCTGCCGGTTTGCCTGTGGACGGCGTTGCGGTTTCAAAAGGGGATGCATTATTTCGGTTGGGTATGCGCCGGAGCTATCCTGATTGTCCTGCCTGCCGGAATGAGTCGGTCGGCGTGGATGGCGGCGGTCGTGGCTTGCGGATGGGTGTACTGGACGGAACGGATCGGATGGGAGAAGACGAAAGCTGTATGTCGAAGGTATAAGAATGCTACAATTCCTTTTATTGCAATTGTGGCGATATTGGTGGGATGTACCATTGCCGGGGTTTACGGGATGAAACAAGATTCGGCGGACGGGCGATTGCTGATGTGGAAAGTGACGGTGAAAGCGATTGCCGGACAGCCGCTTGCAGGAACGGGGTTAGGCGGATTCCCGGCGGCATACGCGGAGGCGCAAGGCGGGTATTTCGCAACAGGGAACGCAACAGACCGGGAGAAACGGGTGGCGGGATGTCCCGAATATGCGTTCAACGAATACCTGCAGATCGGGCTGGAACAGGGGGTCGGAGGGTTGATCGTGTTCGTGGCATGGCTGGGGAGCATGGCGTACTATGGAATCCGGAACAGGCAGCAGGGAGCGGCCGGTGGCGTGTTGGCGTTAGCGGTGTTCGCGGTGTCGTCCTATCCGTTGCAGTTGCCGTCGTTTTGGGTGGCGTTGGTGTTTTTGGGGGCGATATGCGTGACGGAAGATGGGACGCGGACAAGATCATCTGCCCTATCCGTATCACCGGTGTGCCATATTACGATGATAAGTCTGTTGTCGCTTGCCTCCGTCTGTCTGTTCATCTTGCAGAAAGGGCAATATGAGGCATATAAACGATGGGGACGGATGCAGATGATCTACAACAACAAGGCGTATGAATCGGTTGCGGAAGATTATCACAGTTTGCATGACAAGCTAAAGCATAAACCTGAATTCTTGTTCGAAGAGGCGCAATGCCTCAGCAAGACGGGACAACACGCCGAAGCGATACGGGTGCTGGAACGGGCGAAGCGGCTGAGCGGAGACCCGATGATCCGGTACATGATCGCCAAAAACCGGCAGATGCTCGGAGATTACCGGGAGGCGGAAGAAGAATTGCTTCAGGCTATCGGGATACTGCCGGAGAGATTGTATCCATATTATTTGTTAGCCAAGCTATATGCAGAGCCGGAGTTCTACCAGGTGGATAAATTGCGGGCTGCCGCCAGTGTCGTGCTGTCCAAAGAACCGAAGGTGGAAAGTACGGCAATCCGGGAAATGAGGGAAGAAGTAAAAAAGATAATAGAAAAAAAGTAATTACGAAAGGCTCGTAACTAAAATATGTTTGTATATTTGCGAAACAACTTTGATAAAAACAATAAAATATGAAATACTACAAATTGTTTGCTATACTGATTCTGGCCGGGATGATGGCTTGCTCCGGTGAAAAGAAAGAGAAAGGTTCCGAAGAAAGCGTAGAAACCGTTCTACCGGATGAGACAAACGAGGTGACGGTGATGAAGTTGAATACTACTGATTTCAACCACGAACTGATCAGTAACGGCAAACTGTCAGCCCGAAACTTTGTCGACCTAAAATTCGAATCGGCAGAACCGATCGCCAAGATATATGTGAAGAACGGCGATCGCGTGACGAAAGGGCAAAAACTCGCAGAACTCTCAACCTTCCGCCTTGCCAACAAGACAGCGCAAGCCAAAGATGCACTCGAACGCGCCAAACTGGAACTGCAAGACGTACTGATCGGACAGGGCTACAAACTGGAAGATTCTACAAAAGTACCGCCCGCAACCATGCAGTTAGTCAAGGTAAAAAGCGGGTATGACCAGGCACTGATCTCTTGGCAGCTTGCCGAATACGAACAACGAAACGCAGTCCTGACCGCCCCTTTCGACGGTGTCGTCGCTAACCTGTTCGCCAAACAGTTCAATACGGCTTCTACCTCCGATGTTTTCTGTTCCATTATCGATACCCGCACATTGGAAGCCGCTTTCACAGTTTTGGAAAGCGAACTGCCGCTTATCAAAACAGGCGATCGTGTAGAGGTAGCTCCTTTTGCCTTGTCCGATGTCACGGCTGACGGCCGTATATCCGAAATAAACCCGCTGGTAGACAAAGACGGGATGGTACAGGTGAAAGCTGCCGTAAACGATAAAGGTAAGTTGTTCGAAGGGATGAATGTACGAGTAAGTATCCATCGTTCGCTGGGTAAACAGTTGGTCGTTCCCAAAAGCGCTGTCGTACTCCGTTCCGGCAAACAGGTTGTATTCACATTAACGGAAGACAAAGCATACTGGAACTATGTACATACAGGTTTGGAAAATGCCGACAGCTATACGATCATTGACGGACTGAAAGAAGGGGATATCGTGATTACAAGCGGTAACATTAACCTGGCTCACGAAGCACCGGTCAAAGTAATTGACAATTAAAAATGGACAATTGACAATTCAGAAATCATAATTTATAAATCATAGTTCTAATACATGATAAAGTTTCTACTACAACGCCCTATCGCGGTATTGATGGCTTTTACGGCTTGCTTTATCGTGGGACTGGTTACTTACTTCACCATTCCGGTGTCGTTGCTGACTGATATTGCAATTCCGGAGATCACCGTACAGGTATCCGGCCAGAACACTTCGGCACGCGAATTGGAAAACACAGTAGTAAAAACCATCCGCCAGCAATTAATGCAGGTTGCCAGTTTACGCGACATCCACAGTGAAACACGCGACGGTGCTGCCATCATACGCCTAAACTTCGATTTCGGAACAAATACGGATCTGGCTTTTATCGAAGTCAACGAAAAGATAGACGCAGCTATGAACTACCTGCCACGTGAAGTAGAACGTCCACGGGTAATCAAAGCCAGTGCCACTGATATTCCCGTATTCTGCTTGAATCTGACATTGAAAAGCGACAGCGCTTACAGTGAAATAAACGAAGGATCGTTCCTCGACCTTTGCCAGTTTGCCGAAACGGTGATCAAACGTCGTATCGAACAGTTGCCCGAAGTGGCAATGGTAGATGTGACCGGAATTCTGAAACGGCAGTTACAGATTGTTCCGGACATGAAGTTGCTGAAAATGTCGGAGATCACACTTGACGATCTGGAGGCCGCACTGACATCTAACAATATAGAACCGGGTAGCATGACCGTACGTGACGGCTATTACGAGTACAATATCAAGTTCTCGACACTGCTGCGCACACCGGAAGATGTCGAGAATATTTATATCAGGAAAAATAACCATATTTTTCAACTGAAAGATTTGGCACGCATTTCCGTCGTGCCGGAGAAAGAGACCGGAGCTTCCCTTTCCAACGGGAAACGGGCGGTAACGCTGGCTGTAATCAAGCAGGCGGATGAAAATATGGATAACATGAAAGAGGCATTGGCAGAAGTGACGGATTACTTTGCTTCCGTCTATCCGGATATCGATTTCAGTGTCAGCCGCAACCAGACGGAATTGCTGGATTATACCATCTCGAACCTGAAACAAAACCTGTCGTTGGGTTTCCTTTTCATCTGTATCGTCGCCATCCTTTTCTTAGGGGATATCAAGAGCCCGGCAGTGATCGGGTTAAGTATGGTGGTGAGCCTGATCATCAGTTTCCTTTTTTTCTACCTCTGCAAGATGTCGCTGAATATCATCTCCATCTCCGGGTTGATCCTGGCTTTGGGTATGATGATCGACAGTTCGATCATCGTAACGGAAAACATTACCCAATACAGGACACGAGGAGACTCGCTGGAAGAGGCTTGCAATAAAGGGACGACCGAAGTAATTACTCCGATGCTGAGTTCCACTTTTACGACAATTGCCGTCTTCGTTCCGCTTGTGTTCATGAGCGGAATAGCAGGAGCGATCTTCTTCGACCAAGCCTTTGCCGTCACCGTCGGTCTGATGGTTTCCTATTTCACGGGAATCATGCTGCTGCCGGTACTCTACAAACTGGTATACAGTATTCCGGACATCAAACATAAGGGTTTCAATATACGAATCAACAATCTGGTAAAAGAGCATACATTGGACCGCTTCTATGATACCGGAGTGGATTTTGTGTTCCGTCACAAAACGGCAAGCCTGATTTTCATTGCCATTACGCTCCCGCTTTGCGCCTTTCTGTTCTACGAAATACCGAAAAGCCGTATGCCGGAGATAGACCAGAACGAACTGATCGCTCATGTGGAATGGAACGAAAACATCCATATCGATGAAAACCAGAGCCGTGTCAGCCAGTTATTCGCCTCTATCGACAATCAGGTACAAGAACACACGGCCTATGTCGGGCAGCAGCAATTCCTGTTGAACCGGGATCGCGAGATGTCGGTTTCCGAAAGCGAGTTATATTTCAAGACGGAGAAACCAACCGGAATCGCTCCTTTACAAAAATCGGTGGAAAAATGGATCAAAACGCATTACCCGATGGCAGTGATATCCTTCTCGCCTCCCGAAACAGTATTTGAAAAGCTGTTTGTGACAGGTGAAGCCGACATTGTCGCCGAATTGCACACCCGCAATAAATCTGAAGCACCGGAAGCCTCCGTCTTGAATAAAATAGAACAGCAAATCGAGGCGAAAACAGGACATACTCCTGTCGGTATCACCTTCGACAACCAATTAAATATCACAATAGACAGACAGAAACTTCTGCTTTATAACGTCGACTACAACGAAGTGTACCGGTTGCTGAAAACGGCATTCAAAGAGAATGAAGTAGCAACGCTCCGCTCCTACCAACAATATCTGCCAATCGCATTGGCCGGAGAGGAACAAACGGTAAATGAGGTCTTGCAGAAAACATTGGTAAACACTGTTCCTGATACGGAAGGCAACGTACGATATATCCCGCTGCAATCGCTGGTGCGTGTCACTCCGGGAGAGGACTTGAAAACGATCACGGCAGGAAAGAACGGAGAATACATTCCATTCAGTTTCTATGATATAGACAATGCCGAACAGTTGATGGAAAATGTAAAAAAAGAAATCGATACAGACTGGGATATCGATTTTTCAGGAAGTTTCTTTTCCAACCGGCAGATGCTGAACGAGCTGGTCGTGATTTTGTTCATTTCGATCCTACTGATGTATTTCATCCTGGCAGCCCAGTTCGAAAGTTTCCTGCAGCCGCTCATCGTGCTGCTTGAAATTCCGATCGATGTGGCAGCCTCCTTGCTGGTGCTCTGGATATGCGGCCATACCATGAACCTGATGAGTGCCATCGGTATCGTCGTGACCTGCGGTATCATCATCAACGACTCCATCCTGAAACTGGATGCTATCAACGAACTCCGCAAAGAAGGGGTTCCTCTTATGGAAGCCATACATGAAGCCGGACGGCGGCGCCTGCGCCCTATCATCATGACATCATTAACGACAATATTCGGAATGGTTCCGCTGCTTTTCACATTCGATATGGGCAGCGAACTGCAAAAGCCGCTCTCCATCGCCATGATCTCGGCCATGCTGATCGGTACGGCAGTCAGCCTTTTTGTCATACCACTGATATACTGGTTCATTTATCGCAAACATGAGGTTGGTAATTTGAATGTTGAAAATTGAAAATTGGAAGTTATGGACAGGAAATTCATTTATAGATATGTCATCACGTTGTTGATGCTTGCATGCGTGTTCGGAGGAAAAGCGCAGCTCACACTGACGCTGGAACGAACTATCACACTGGCGGCCGACAGTTCGCTGGACGCTTTCCGATACAAGAATATGTATCTGGCCGGCTACTGGGAATACCGGACTTACAAGGCCGGCCGTCTGCCAAGCCTTACCCTAAATCTGACGCCGGCACAATACCGCCGTTATTTTACCCAACGATATGACTCGGAGGCTGATATCGACGTATATAGAAAACAACAATCGTTTTATGCGGGCGGGCAATTGGAGATCGAACAGAATTTCGACCTCTTAGGCGGTACATTCTATTTGGATACAGACTTGGATTATATGCGCTATTTCGGCGACCAAACTTATAACCAGTTCTCATCGGTTCCGATCCGCCTCGGCTACCAGCAAGACTTATTGGGGTATAACGCTTTTAAATGGGAACGGAAAATCGAACCGTTGAAATACGAGAAGGTCAAGAAAGAACTATTATATAATGTAGAGCAAATGAGCGAGCAAGCAACGACCTATTTCTTCGCTCTGGCAATGGCACAGGTGGAATATGATCTGGCCAAGGAAAATGTCGCCACGACCGACACACTGTACCGGACAGGGCAGGAACGGCATAAGATAGCTTCTATCAGCCAAGCGGATTTGCTGACACTGAAATTGGATGCCGTAAACGCACGCAACACATTGAAAAATGCGGAAATCGCCCTAAAACGTGCCATGTTCAGCCTCGCCTCTTACTTGAACTTCGACAAGAATACAGAAATACGCCTGCGCCTCCCAAGCCGCCCGCGCAATATGGAAATCTCGGTCGACAAAGCACTCGAATTGGCACGTGCAAACAACCCGACCTTTCTGGAGTTGCGCCAGCAAATATTAGAAGCCCAGCAGCAGGTAGACAAAACCAAGAAAGAAGCGATGTTCAACGCCCAGATCAATGCCAGCGTCGGATTCAACCAAGTGTCCAAGAACATACAGGACGCCTACAAAAATCTGCAACAGCAGGAAATCGTCTCTTTGTCTGTTTCGATCCCGTTGGTAGACTGGGGCGTACGAAAAGGGAAGCATAATATTGCCAAGAACAACCTGCTTGTCACCGAAACATCCGCCAAACAAAAAGAATTGACAGTAGAAGAAGACGTGATTATGACAGTCGGCGACTTCAATATCCAGCAAGCCCTGATTGGGAGTGCCGAAGAAGCGGTAGACCTGGCAGAAACAGCCTACAGCGAAACCAAGCAACGCTTCATGATCGGAAAAGCGGATATCAACAGTCTTACTCTGTCGCTGAACCGCCAACAGGAAGCGCAGCGGAACTATATTTCGGCTTTACAGAACTACTGGCTGAGCTATTATAAGATCCGAAAACTGACGTTGCACGATTTCGAAACGGGAGTTTCCCTTTCGAACGAGTTCGAATATAAATACGGATTGTAACAAAAAATGAATAATGAGTGCATCTCCTAAAATATCCTCTTTCACCATCATCGTCACCTTCCTTTGCGTGGCACTGGCAGGGATTGCCTTTATACCGCTGCTGCCGATCAAGCTGTCGCCGTCACGCACGCTGCCACAGTTGACTATCAGCTATAACATGCCGGGCAATTCGGCACGCGTGATAGAGATGGAAGTGACCTCGCGGCTCGAAGCGATGTTGGCACGCATCAAGGGGATCAAGGAGATCAATTCCACTTCCGGCAACGGATGGGGATATGTCACGCTCGAGCTGGACAAGCATACCAATATCGATGCCGCCCGTTTCGAAGCGTCTACCATCATCCGACAGACATGGCCCAGCCTACCGGACGGACTGAGCTATCCAGTCCTGGAAATGAGCCGGCCGGACGACAAGGAAGTACGGCCTTTCATGAGCTACACACTGAATGCGGCAGCCACACCCATATTCATACAACGCTTTGCCGAAGACCAGATAAAACCTCGCCTAAGCGGGATTCCCGGCATCTACCGCATCGATGTCAGTGGTGCCACCCCGATGGAATGGCGACTGGAATATGATAGCCGTCAGCTGGCAACGTTAGGTATCAGCATCCCGGATATACAGAAAGCGATCAGCCAGTATTATCAAAAAGAATTCTTAGGAACCGGAAACGTGGAAACCCAGTTGGCGACTTCGTGCAAAGAAGGACAAAGTAGCCAGTGGATACGTCTCGCTTTGGTTCCTGAAAACGAAACAGACGGATTCAACCCATCGCTTATAACCGTCCTGAACAAAGACGGCAAGCTGATCCGCCTGGACCAACTGCTAAAAGTTACCCGTCAGGAAGAAGCTCCACAGAGTTATTACCGTATCAACGGCTTGAATTCCATCTATCTGTCCATCCGCGCCGAGGAGACGGCGAACCAGCTGGAACTTGCCAAACGGGTAAGAGCCGAAATGGAACATATCCGTACCTTGCTTCCACCCGGTTATGAAATACATACCAGCTATGACGCGACCGAATTCATTCAGGACGAACTGAACAAGATTTATGTCCGTACGGGGCTCACCGTCCTGATCCTACTGATGTTTGTCTTGCTGATCACACGCGAGATAAAATATCTGTTACTGATCATCATCAGCCTTTCGATCAACCTCAGTATTGCTGTCATCCTTTATTATCTGTCAGGACTGGAAATGCAGCTTTATTCGTTGGCAGGCGTCACAATCTCACTCAGCCTGGTGATCGACAACACGATCGTCATGACGGAACATATCCGGAACCGACATAACCGAAAGGCAATCCTATCCATATTGGCAGCCACTTTGACAACGATAGGTGCACTGGTCATTATCTTTTTCTTAGATGAAAAGATACGCCTCAATCTGCAGGATTTTGCGGCTGTCGTCATCATCAATTTAGGAGTCTCCCTATTGATCGCGCTTTTCCTGGTTCCCGCCCTAATCGATAAGATGAACCTGGAATGGAAAAAAAGCGGAAAAAAGAACATATCCGGAGAAGAGACCGAGTATACATGGAAAAGCCGGATCAGAAAAAGAACGAACCGCATTCTCAAACGTTTCCCTGTCTACTACAACCGGTACTATCAATGTCAGATCGATTTCCTTTGCGGATGGAAGAAATTGGCATGTTTCATTTTACTGTTAGCATTCGGCATCCCGGTTTTCCTGTTACCGGAAAAAATCGAATACGACACGAAAGACAAAAAGAAGGTCTACACGGCAACAGACACCCTGCTAATCGATACATATAATAAATTCGCCTCCAACGAGACGTACAAGGAGAAGATCAAACCCATCGTCGATAAGGCATTGGGCGGGACCCTACGCCTGTTCGTACAAAAAGTTTATGAAGGAAGTTACTTCACCCGCAACGAAGAAACGATCCTGTCTGTCAGCGCATCGCTCCCGAACGGGACGACCTTGCCACAAATGAATACCTTGATGAGCCGGATGGAAGCCTATCTCAGCACCTTCAAAGAAATACGACAGTTCCAAACAAACGTCTACAGCGCACGCCAGGCCGGTATCCGCATCTATTTTACGAAAGAGAGTGAACGGAGCGGTTTCCCGTACACATTGAAAAGCAAAATCATCAGCAAAGCACTTGAATTGGGGGGGGGGAGCTGGCAAGTCTACGGTTTGCAGGACCAGGGATTCAGCAACGATGTACGCGAAGGAGCCGGTTCTTTCCGTATCGTGATGTATGGTTACAACTACGACGAGCTGTACGAATGGGCCGAACAGCTGAAAGCCAAGTTGCTCACCCACCGCCGCATCAAGGAAGTGCTGATCAATTCAGAATTCTCGTGGTGGAAAGACGATTACCAGGAGTTCTACTTCAACCTCAACAAAGCCCGGCTGACCCAGGAGGACATACAGCCGATCGACCTGTTCGCCTCCATCAATCCCGTTTTCGGAAAGGACATTTATACCGGGACGATCGTCGTCAACGAAGAGACAGAGAAACTGAAACTCTCCTCCCGCCAGTCACAGGAATACGATGTGTGGAGCATGCAGTATGTTCCACAAACTATTGACGGCAAGCCCTACAAGTTAGCAGAACTTGCAAGTGTCGAAAAAGGACAGATGCCGCAGAAGGTTTGCAAAGTAAACCAACAATACCGCCTCTGTCTGC
>ERZ772860.1666-NODE-1666-length-14574-cov-31.577657_pt1 | contig 14574 bp, 19 predicted proteins | sample MGYA00511342_ERZ772860 | MGnify/ENA primary metagenome ERZ772860 (study PRJEB29015, sample SAMEA2737665) | human gut metagenome | biome: human gut; feature: human-associated habitat; material: faeces | place: China | collected 2012 ... | reverse complement strand
GTATAGTATTGTCATTTTCATATGCAAATAAACTTTCCCCGATCGCACCAACTCAACTCCGGCACTGTGTTATACAGATGGTAAAATGTAATTATACAGAAAATGATTGCTGAAATTCCTTGACAAAATAAAAAATATCTGTTATCATTGTAAATGGAAGGTGTATAAACCTTTCTGTTCTTTCTTAAAGGCGGCGGAGAATCAAAACGCATTAGTAAAGGTGGGTGCCACCGGCGAGGAGTCGGCCGCCGAACTGCACCGGGTGGATCCGGGGTGCGACTTCTCCGCCGACCGATTATGAAGTATTACAGTTTAAGAAAATGCTTAAGTTATAATCGATATCTTAATATTTTAATTGGTGGACGAGGTATAGGTAAAACTTACCAATTAAAAAAGTATGTGATTGAACAGTTCATAAAAAATAAAAAACAATTTGTATGGCTTCGCCGGTACAAAACAGAAATTAAAGAAGCCACAGATGGTTTTTTTACAAAACACAAAAATAACTATCCCAACCACAAATTTGAGATCAAGGGTAAAACCGCTTACATAGACGGCGAGCAGGCAGGACGATTTATAGCATTAACAAACGCCGATATATTAAAAGGTTCCGATGACTTTTCAGCAGTCACAACAATAGTATATGATGAATTTATAATCGACAATAAATCATCATTTCGGCGATACCTCCCGAATGAATTAAGAGTGTTTACCGATCTGCAAGAAACAATATTCCGAACGCGGCAAGATGGCAAGGTTTTCATGCTGGCAAACGCCTTGTCAATAGTAAATCCATACTGTTTGGCATTCGGAATAAAATTTCATTATAGCCCAATATTCAAAAACGATTTAATATACGCTGAAATGCTAATCACCACAAATGAATTAGCGTTCGCGAAAGCCACAACACCGCAAAACAAATTAGCAACCAAATATCTACCCGAGTATAACGAGTATGCCAACAATGAATCATTTCTAAACGATGACTATTCACAAATCGAACGAAAACCTAAAGATTCAATCCAACTTTTCAACATTAAAACCAACAACAATATAATATATTTTTTCTTTGCTTCTTCTTCGCAAGCATTATACGCCTGCCGCGCAGGTGACCCTAAGACAAATCCATTGACTGTAAACAAAATAGCAGAAAACAATAGGCCGCACGCAGGAGCCGAATTAAAGAAGATCAAGTCCTTTGCAGTGGCGGGACGATTGTTTTTTGAGAATTTGCAGATCAAAAGTGAAGTAGAGAAAATAATATATAATAGACTATGAAAGGAGTAAAACAAAATGAGTTTATCTGTTGAGCAAATCAAAGAAATTGTTGACCGCGTTGCAAAAGCGGAGGATGTAACCGAGATCGGCCCCGATCTTGCAACAATCACTGATACCTTTGTTGACTATGCAAGTGAAATTCAACGGTTGACCGCTGACAACGAAAAACTTGTAGAGGACAATAACCGTATCCGTGAGATCAACGGAAATTTGATGATGAAAGTGGGCGAAAAACTTGAGGTAGACAAACCCGAGGACACCCCGCCCGCCAACGATGAAAAATCACCTGAGGAAGTAATTGAGGAATTAAAGGAGGAAGAATTTTTCGATGAGTTCTAATAAGAAAATGACCGAAGCGGCGAAAGCGCAAAAAACGCTGAATGCCGTTCGTTCTATGATGAGTGAAAGCGCGCAGGCCGATGTTCCGGTTCTTGCTGAGGGTGACGACATTAGCAAATTCGCAAACCCGATCTTGAATTATAAGGCGCATACGAATGAATTTATTTCTGTCCTGGTAGATAGAATTATGTTCACGGCGGTGGAAGTTAAGCAATACACCAACCGTCTTGCCCGCCTGAAAAAAGGCCGTCCCTATCCGCTGGGCACCGATGTTCAACAAATCTATGAAAACCCGGTCAATCCCATGGGGTACAACGGCGAAAATCTGTCCGGAATTTTGAAGTTGTATAAAGGTGATACCAAGGTGGCCTATTATAGCAGAAATCGGCAAGATGTGTTTCCGCTTTCTATCAACCGTGAGGAATTGATGGGCGCATTTGTTTCCTATGAAAAGTTTAACCGCTTTGTATCTGCGAAAATCAACTCTGTTTTCTCCGGCAATGAAATTCGCGAATTCAATTTGTTTAAGCAGTCGATTGTTGACGCATACGCAAATAATGTTGTCCTTGGCCGCAAGATGCCAATGCCCGCCACGAAAGATGAAGCGGAAGATATGGTATCTACCATTCGCGAAACAGCCATGAATATGACTTTCCCCTCTACCGCCTACAACAACTATATCAACCAGCCCGGCGCAGTCGGTGACCCTGTGGAAACCTGGGCTGACGCTGACCGAATTGTAATCATTATCCGTTCCGATTTGATTAACAAATTGGGTGTGAAAGTTCTTGCAATGGCGTTCAATATGGCGGAAGCCGATTTTCGAAACAATCTTATTGTAGTTGATTCATTCGATTATGACAATTACGATTTGGAAAACAGAAAGCGCACCGGCAAAACCTTGTCCGATATTGGTTTTGTGATTTGTGATGAAGCCTTGTTCCAGGTGTATGACAACATTCAAACCGCGGCTGAGGATTTTATCGGTTCTTCCCTGACCTGGCAGTATTTCTTCCATGTGTGGCAGATCTACGGTATTTGTCCCTTTGCTAATGCTATGGTTTTTGAGGTGCCGAAAGCGGACGCTTTGCAGGATTTGACAATCACCGACTTTCATAATCCAAGCGGTGAAAACTTTGTTGAGCTGAAAGCGGCAGACGCTACGCAGACGGTTGATTATGCAACAACCCCCGCTGACTACAAGGTGAATAACATGCGCCTTGAATTTGAGCAAGTGCTTGAAAGTGCGGCAAAAGATAAAATCACCGCTGAAACGCTGGCTGATTATGTAACGATCACCTTTGATCCTACTGCAAAAACAATCACTTTTACCGGTCATTCAACCGCCGACACCACGCACACGGCAACCGTTCTTTGCAACATTATTGCCGATGGAGTAGCAACTCCAGTTGCGATTGTTGTAAATTTTACGATTTAATCGTCATGTTGAAATATAAAAAATTTAATCATGACGGAAGCCTTGAATTTGATTGTCCTGCAGCCGGTGATTATGGAGTAAACTTCATTGAAACACCCCCCGAAACAGAAGCAAGCGACACAAGAACGGTTCCGGTTCTCTCAGGTGAAACATACGGAAAGACGGAAAATATAAACGGGTTGTTACAACTTGTTGATGTGGCATATGACAATGTTGAAGCGGGAACCTTTGAACCGTTGGGGTATTCGGCTCTTATGCAAATAAGTGCCAAGGAATGGATTGAGCGCGGTTTTTATGATTTGGAAGTTTCAATTACTGGTAAAAATAAGGATCAATTCAAGGTTACAGTAAAATCAACCTATCTTCACGGAACTGCTGGATTTCTTGATCTACCGCTTATTTGCACTTATTGTCTATATGTATACGATAATAAAGCAAATATTATAGGCAAGTATGTTTTCAGCATTCGCGTGACGAAAAAAAACTAAAAGGAGTAAAGACAATGGCAGTAAATAACCCAACAACACGATTGGATCTATTTACAGTTCCATGGGGTAAGCCGGAAGAATGCCACGCCATTGTTGATTTCCCAACGGCGGCGGCGCAAGTCGCCGCCTTTGATGGTTTGGCGGCGAAAGGTGTAAGCGCAACAAAATTCAATTATATCAAAAAGGATCAAGCCTTTAGGATTGAGGGAAACTTTGCACGCTTTGAAGCATTCAATTATTGTCGTTATCAAAACCGCGATTTTGTAAATCGTCAGGGAAATAAAAAATGGTATTACGCGTTCATAGATCGTGTTGAATATATCGCGCAAGACATTGCAATGATTTATATTACAACAGATTACTGGCAAACCTACCAATTCAATATAACTTACTATAAATCACTTATCGCCCGCGCTCATGTGAAAAAAAGTGATGACACAGTTGGCCGTTGGCTTCAACCGGAACCGGTGGGAGCGCCTGCCTATTATGAAAAGGAAATTGAAATTTTTTCAGGTGGTGATTCATGGGTTCCTTATTGGTCGATGATTTCCGTATCAAGGCCACCCGGAGCAGGTGAATCCGATTGGGTTTATGGTGGCTACGGGAAGTTGGATTCAATGACCGGCCAATATGCTGGATTTATTTATGATCATAATGTGATTCAAAAAATAATAGACGCATACGCAGGTACAACGGATCGACGCCAGGATATTATAGGTTTTCGTTGCGTTCCGTATTGGGTTTATTCAAAGTTAAAAAACAGTAATTGGATTGTACCTATCACTGTTAATGGCGTTGAAATAAACTATTGCAAGGAAAATGTTTCAATGACTTTAGATACAGAAGCAGAAATTGCAGGAAAAACTTTAGCGTGCGGCTATTCCCCGCGAAACAAAAAAATGCTTACTTCAATGTGTCGAGTTTATATTGTTTATAATTATAACGGGTTTAGTCAACCTTTGCGCCCTGAATTTATTAAGGGAAATTCAATCAAAATGAGCGCAGAAATGCGCCCAATAGGTTCTAATGGTTTTAAGCTGAAATTGAAAAATTATTCAAAACCCGCCGAATCTGTTTTTGATGTACCATATTCCTTTGAAATGCAAATCGGTTACAACGAAAATGGAGGCGTTCAGGGCTCGCTTAACCGTGTCGGCTCTGTACTGAATGCGGCTGGGGCTGTAGCTGGCGGTGCTGTGAGTCTTGGCGCAAATCTTGCAACTGGCAATGTTGCCGGAGCCATTACTTCCGGTGTTGGTGCTGTTAGTTCTATTTTCAGTGCGTCAAGAGAAATTACAAGCGCCTTTAATTCTAAGGTAGCAAGTAAAGGCAATCAAAGCGATGCCAATTCTATTTCAAGTGAAAACTGCAAATTTAGGTTGGTTGACTGTTCACCTTTATATAACGAGTGCGGGCCGATTGATGATTTTTTGGATCTTTACGGTTATGCAATTAACGAGTGGGGTAAAATATCCAGCTGGAAAAATACCCGCAGTAAATGGAATTACCTACAGACTGTTGATTGCAATATAGAAGTAAATGCACCTGCACCGGAAGCCGCTTCAATTCGCGGCATGTTTAACGCAGGAGTCACTATTTGGCATTCAATTTCAGATTTTGGGAATTATTCCCTTGACAACAATTAAAAAGGAGGGATAATAATGGAAAATCCGACAAATACAAAACCCTTTGCACTGTATCACAGTCCAGCAACCAACGGAACCTTTGCCGGTCAATTCAATTCAATTTTAACCGCAACACAACTAAACCAAATTTATCAATGTTATTTTATGAACATTGCCGCAACCGTTTTTGAGTGGGAAAACTTGCCTGAAACAGTAGACGCAGACTTTTTAGAATTCGCCTTGATCCAAGACGGCAAGGCCGCGTTCTGCAACGATCGCGACCGAGGATTTTTAGGACTACGCGCGGCGGATCAATCCGTTCTAAATCTGTATGGATACCCTGTCAAAATCAACGGCTACGGAATCAATTTTAATCAGGAATACAACGCAGACGATTTTGTTTTAATCAAAAACAATCCAATGTGGACTCCCACCCTTTTTTATATCAATTATTTTGTAGACAAAATCGCAAAAACACAGCAAATCATTGATATAAATGTTAACGCTCAAAAAACGCCGGTAATTTTGAAAGGTACTTCAAATCAAAAATTAGCGCTCGCAAATCTGTTTTCAAAATATGACGGATCGCAGGGATATATTTTCATTGACAAAGACAATGATTTCAACGATTGTTTTGACAGTGTAAACACCGGCGCGCCGCTGGTAGCCAAAGATCTTTATACCTTGCTTGAAAGTTACAAAGCTGAATTTCTTTCATTTCTCGGTGTGAATAATGTGCAGAACGAAAAAGCGGAACGCCTTATCACCGATGAGGTCAACGCAAATAATCAATTTGTGTCTATTAACTTGGAAACAATGTTATATGAACGGAAAAACGCTTGCAAACAGATCAATGAACGGTTTGGTCTTGATGTGTCTGTAAAACCGCGGGTGCAGAGTGAAATTATCGAAAAGGATAAACCAACTTTTGATGATGACACAGACAATGACGATGAACCGCAGGGGGTGGAGTAATGGCAAGATATACAACCGGTTTGGAAGTTGTTGTAAACAATTTATGCGAAAACAGAAACGAGGGTTTATATAATCGTGTTGATTCAGCACGCGAAAAGATTTTCAATTTCTATTATCCAACTCCGCAGAAAATAGAGGACTTCAAGCGCTATTTTGAAATCCTGTTTATTTTTCATTATTTAACAGATGAGTTTGCGTTTGAAACTTTCTACTTATGGAAAGTAAAATTACAAGCTAAGTGTATGGAGGTCATGCCCGGGTATGCAAAAGCCTTTGATGGATTCGCACAAATGACCGCAGATTTGGCGGTTGCAAACCAAAAATTTAACCGCAAAACGGATTCAAACGCCACAGGAAAAAGCAAGTCAACCGGTTCTTTCTCAAATCAAAACGACTCCAATTCAACCATGCGCGGTGCGGCAAGTGATCTACCTGGCAACATGATGAAAGCAAAAGATTTCAACTCTATTGAGTACGCTGACCGGGCAAATCTTGACACCGCGTCCAACAAATCAACGGATAAAGGATCAAACACAAACAGCAATGACACCACAACCAAAACAAATCAAATTGAAACAATTACCGGTTTAACTATGCCGGCCGGTGAAGTGTTCCGGCAATATAAAAATGAAGTAAACGGTCTTTATTCTGAATTGCTTGATGAATATAAAGACCTGTTCATGCCACTATGGTATTAAGGAGGTAAATTTTTTATGAATTATCCCAAACCCGATGTTGACCCGATCGCGGTTCTTCGGCGGTTTTATTGTAACCGGATTTTGCCGCAAGTTTACGATGATTCATTGTCTTTTGAAGAATTGCTTTATGGTGTTTTGAAAAAGATGAATGAAGTAATTGAAAAGGTAAACAGTTATGACGAGTTGATAAACTATGTAATTGATTTACTTGAAAACCTTGATAAACATATCAAGGAAACAGTCACGGAGCAGCTGCAAAAATGGTACGATGACGGCACCCTTAAAAAAATACTCGCCGTGATCTGCGATCCTTATTTTGACGAATTTCGGCAGGAAATCGCCCAGCTGAAAAAGGATTTTGTGACTTTCAAAAATCAACCGCATTCAACTTACATTGATTTTGAGCGATGGCTGTTGGGCTACACCTATCGTGGTGAAAATCTTGCCAACGCCGATCAGGAAACAGCCCGCTACCCGGTAAACCAAGGCGGCGCTCGCTATACCGTTGGCGGCAACATTTATTATGCGTGCGCTTTTGTGCCCCGGGGGCACACCCTTGAATTGCACCCAACCACGGCGGCGGTGGTGATCTTCAACTACTCCAACGGCGCACAAGTCGCCCGCCGGGATATTGAGGGTTTAGGCCACGCAAATTCTATTGTTTACAATTCAAAAAGAAACAGTCTTTTTGTAGCCACAAGCGAATTGAACGGCTCGCCCTCTAAGACGATTTTTGAGTTAAACCCTACAACACTTGCAACAATTCAAAAATATTCTGCGCCTGCCGGGTACAATGAAAGCGCGGTATCCTCTGTTGCATACGATGTAACTAACGATCAAATGTACATTTCACAAGGGCTGAATGTGTATGAATGGAACCCCGCCACAAACACCGCGTCAAATATGGTGAGTCTATCCAACCCCGGCTTTGATTACATTATGCAAGTTGTCAAGGCAAATGCAACCGCTTTTGTAATGCTGACCTATTCACCTAATACAATTCGTATATATGACAAATCCGGAGCGTATATTCGGCAATTTACCATTCCGCAGTATTTGGACAATCAGCGGTTTTGGTCGGGAGAATTTGAGGATTTAACCGTAAACGATAAATTCTATGTGTATGCAAATTCGCAGGGCATTACAGCCGTAAACCCAACCGACTCAATGATTTCTATTTGGCGCGGGTCATTGTTGCAAGGTACGCCGTCCTCAATTAAACAAACTACAACGCAGGGATACGGTGTCGGATATTCCACTATTAACAACCTTATATATGTAAACAATAGCGTTGATAACGGTGGAACATATCACATGAACCGGTCGCCCGATGGAACGAAAGAGAATCCATTTATTCAAATCTTTCAAGCGATGGATCTACTTGCCTGCCCGATTTATCATCAAGAATTAGAGATTCATGTTAAATCCGGGGCGAACTCGTACCGGTGGTTCAATATCGCCAATGGCGGCAACGTGTATATCACAGGTCGCTATGATTCAAGCGATCCGCCCGCTACAATGCCACGCCTTATGGGTTTAGTTATGCACAACTGTAATTCTGTGACTTTGGACAACTTGAATATCGCTTGCTCAAACACCAACGAAGCAAACCTACCGCATACAATCCGCGCGGTGAATGTAAATAAGCTACTTTGCAACGATGTTGAATTGATTTATTCTTCCGGCAAAACAGCTTACAATATGCTGAACACAACCCTGATCCTTTCCGGCGTCGGCTCCGGAACGCTGAAAGAATGGCCAAAAGCGCCTTGCATTCGTTTGCAACGCGGCTCCCAGCTTTACGGTTATGAAAAGCATAACATTGGTGTAAATCTTGAATCAGATAATACCATTATTTGTCAACGCAAGATTTGCGATGCGCAAAACAGGACTTCCGGTTCGATTGACACCCGCTCCGATGCCGGGGTACAAATTTGGTCAGCTGAAATGATTTCAGGGATGGTTAAGCATTCCAGCCGGATTGGTGTTCGTTATCATTCCAGCACGTCCGGGGTTGAGCGAATCCAATATTTCTACGGTTTCAAAAGCGGGTCAGCTTTTACAATGCTTGTAACTGAGGGATCGAACACTGTTAAGGTTGCGTTTGACGGTAGCAGGATTTTCACAGTTTCGGACGCAAACGGCCTTGTTGTTGACGGAATTGTATTTGAGGGGTGATTAGAATTACAGTTGAACAGTTAACTATAATTCTGTCATCTGCGGTCACGCTGGTGGGCACTTCGCTCACCGCGTGGCTTGCAAACTCAAAAACTTTGTACAGAATTAAACAGCTTGAGAAAAAGCAAGAACAGTACAACAACCTACAACAAAGGGTTGCAATTCAAGAACTGCGCCAGCAGGTAGCAGATCACCGCATTCAAGATTTGGAGGATAAAGTAAAATGAAAAATGTTTCAAAAGATACCATTATACGCACAATCGTGACTTTTGTTGCGCTTGTAAATTCAGTTTTAACTATGATCGGCAAAAATCCGCTTCCGTTTTCCGATGATGAGTTATACTTATTCTTTTCCACACTTTTAACAGTGTTTTCCACAGTGTGGAGTTGGTGGAAAAATAATAGCTTCACTTCTGCGGCTATTGCCGGAGATGTTGTTAAAAATGAAGCCAAGGGGAAGGGGTACACGGAATGACTTACGATCAGTTTTACAACGCATGCAAAGGCAGGCTAATTGACTATGACCGCGTGTCCGGCGCACAGTGCGTGGATTTGGCAAAGGTTTACTTAAATTCCTGCTTCGGGCTTCTGCCCGGAGCATGGGGAAATGCAGTTGACTATTATACCAATTTTGAAAAAAGAAAACCTCTTGTTGAAAAGTTTGAAAAAATCCAAAACAATCCTACTTTTGTTCCATTAAAGGGTGATATTGTTGTATGGGGTTCAAAAATCGGCCCTTACGGCCATATTGCCGTAGCCACCGGCAACGGAAATACAAAATGGTTTGAATCTTTCGACCAAAACTGGCCGAGAGGGTCAAGGTGCAAAAAAGTGAAACACACCTACAAGGGGGTACTGGGTGTACTCCGGCCTAAGTTGCGCGGCGCTATTTTTGACTACCCAAAGCCCAAAATCGGATCGACAATCACTTTGACCTATGTGCGCGGCGTTTACAAGGGTGCAGGCGCAAACACTGGCCGGAAAAAGATTAAGGATTTGACTTCGGACGGAAGAAAGCATTGTTTGAATCGTGACGAGAAAAACAACATTGCCTACCTGAAGCGCGGCACAAAATGTACTATTCTTGAAATCGTTTATAAAGGTAATAAAAATATTTGGGCGCGGATCCCCTCCGGGTGGATTTGCATATACGATTATAATATTGCCTGCAAGCGGTACAAATAAAAATACCCGGGGAGAGATCCCCGGGTTATTTATTTTAACTGAAAAATAAGATTCGCACTTCCGATATGTTTTGAATAGTTGAAAACAATTCATCATTGCAATAAACGCATTTTGTTAAAAGGAATTCGTTGAATTTGATTTGAATATTTGTGCCGACAAATGTGGCACCGGAAAATGTTTTTAGTTCAAGAACCTTATACCCTCGATCTGCAAGGATAGCTTGTAGCGCGGTTGACACTGATGGTTGCATTTTTTCTTCATCTTTCGGTTTATATAATTCACTCATTTTCCATACCTCACTATTACATTTCTTGCCGCGTGCATTGACTTGGCGTTGGCGTTCATTTTGAATGTTAACGCAACAACATTACTTTCTTCGTGAACTTCAATTAGGTATCTTATTAAGTCTAAAGACTTGGAGAAATAAATAAGAGATCGCACCCCGGTCAAGGTGTTTGGCGCTCTTAGTGTTATTTCTTTTTTACCCTTTAGCACTTGATTGATGAATGAAGCAAAATACCTCTCAAAAGGCTTTTTTATTTCTCCCTCCCTATCAAAGCATTTTTCAGCCCAAGCGAATTGTTGTTTGATTAAAAATCGAATCACTTTTTACACCTCGTTAATATTGTAAATTGTTTCGTCAAAACTTTCAATTTCTCGCAGAATGGAAAAGCGTTGATAATTGAAGCACTCATAGAATTTACACCCTAAGCGTGTTACATTGTTGTAGCCCTCTTCAAATTCATCAATAGCCCTATCAACCAAATTTTGATATTCTGCTGGCAATTCAGCATAATTTACAACCTCATTCAAAGCGGAATCAAAAACAACAATCGGCTTTTCAAGATCAACCCAATAGGCTGTTGCATATCCGTAGTGACGGTCCCATCTTTTTTGAATAGTGTTTTTCATAATTTTACTCCTTTTAATTTAGTTGTTATGCCAGGGCTGATTTGCTCAGCCCTGGTGAATTGATTTATTTAAATATAGTTGTACAGCACTCCGCGTTCAACACAAACATAATTTCAGGAATAGTTTCTTCTGTGTCGCTATTTTCTTTTATCCTTTCAGCGATATCCCTAAGCTTTTCAACGCTGACATGTCGTCCTTTACGGGTAAGTTTACCTATAAACTCAAAAAAATCATTGTATGCGTCACTGTCACCGCAAGTAAACCAATCGTATTTAATACAAACCTGTCTTACTTTCATTTGAGAAATGTATCTAAATTCTTTCATTATTATTCCTCCATTTAATTAAGTTGCTTTCTTCCTCATTTCTTGTCTTAATTATACCACGAACGCCTAAATCTGTAAATAGATTTAGGGAAATTCGCTTAAATAATCGACACTGTTTATTAAAATCGGGAGCCGCGTTCGCGTATCTTGAATGTAGATTCACTTAACTCTACACCGCCTTGCACTGTTTTACTTTTCAGGATTCCGAAATATTCTTGCTCCGTGTTGAAGTTGTCAAATGTGATTTGATTTTTTACAATTTCATTTTGACCCAGGCCTGCCGCCTTTACATCAAGATTGCCTTTTTCATCTTCTTCAATGTAAAGTTTTGCGCCTAAAAATTTTGCTCTTGAAAAACTGCTTTCGTGTGCCATGCAATTAAATTCTGTGTCACTGATTTTGACCCCCTCCGGAGGATCATCACCGATTAAATGTAAGCTGTCCGTGTCACAGTAGCAACACCGATCTACATTCTTAATGAAAAGGGTTTGAATGAATCGCCGGGCATAGGCGGTCACGAATGCGGCCACCGGGACATACACTGTTTTGGCTGGGCGCGGGGTTTCTACTGTTTGATATGCAAGTATTCCTTTATCGTTTATATATGGCCTTTTTACAAATTTGTCATTGCTGGCACCAAATTTTCCATAAAGTGAATTAAGAAACAATTTTGCAATACTTCTTTTCCCTGCGTTTTTTTCGATAGTGGCCTGCATTTTCATTTCTTTGAAATGGTTTACATAATCAATAAATATTCCTGATCGCCCTATAAATTTATAGCCACCTATATATTGAATTTCTTTTATATTGTAGCACTCGTAAAACATTTCTAAATCTACATTAGTTAAATATAAATTTACCATTAAACAACCGGTAGTTGTTATATATTCGCGAGGATTGAACCGTTTATCATTTTTAATTTGAATAGTTGGTATTTTTCCTTTTTTCAATTCAAACTGTGCGGTTATAAACTGTATATATAATGGATAAATTGAATCATCTTTATATTTACCCTCAAAGAAAACCGGTGTGCCGACTGGATATTTGTTGCAAGGGTCACTCATTACAGATGGATATAAACTGTTTACATCATACACCCGGCCATGACCTACCGGCTTACCTTTGAATTTAGGATTGACATAGCAATAGCCGCCCTTATAGGCGCGCTTTAGTAGGTGATACAAATCATCATCAAGGTGTGGAAAGTATGTTAAAAATTCATAGTTTGAATAGTAACTATTTTTCTTGTAATAGCGCATAGCGTTTGACGCTATAGTGTTGCGCTCGTGACCCTCCGTCCTGAATTGCTTTATTGCTTTGGCTACAATAATAACATCGTTGGTGATATATTCAACTTCTTCCGGGGTCATGGTATAGTTATATCCGCGAAAGGTTGCATAATCAATAGAACCTTTTTGCTCTTTAATTCCGAACGATTTAGCGATCTGCGAAACGCTCATGTTGAATATTTTTAGGGTATCATAAATTTTAACATGTTTTCTCTTTGTAAAATTTATTCTGTAATTATAATGAACGCCTATTGAACTGATTAAACATTCAACGGTTTTTGCTTTTCTTGCTTTTGGATCGTCATTGTATTGCCATTTTGCTACACCTAATAAATAACTTAAAATATAACTACCGTCAAATTTTAAGTTATGAAATCCTATCAATGCTCCGTTCGGAAGTCCCTGAATTGCTGAAAGCCAACTTGCTATATTATTTCCAAATTGAATATTTGAAAGATCATCAACTTCAACAATGGACCATGCCCACACAGACATAACACCGTTGTCCGGATCCTTTTGTGTTTCAAAATCGGAAATAAATTCTTTCATGCTACTTTCCCTTTACTCCGTTAATAGCTGTACGCATTCTGTCATAGGCTTCCTGGCTCTGCGTTGGTTCGTTTGATTCATAGGCCGCCCATAAGGCTTCAACTGATTCAGGCCATGCGCGGGATAATGAATCAATTTGAATTAAAGTTAAATGATAAATTTCTTGAACTAAATCCATTAAATCCAAAGCGCGTAAAGCGTTTAACATGTTTTCCCTGAATATTTCTGCCCGCTGTTGATTGAATGATTCCAATGTTTCTTTATCATATTCATAAATATATTGTTTTAATCCTTTCGCAGATTTGAACTCCGTTTTGGCGGGTATTTCATTTTGAATAAAGGATTGAATGCTTCTTTCTTGCTGTTTTTTTATAATTCGCGTTGTTTGGGTTTCGATGGTTTTATACTTGCCAAGTTGAATGATTTTTTCTTCTCTGGTGGATCGACTTGTTTCTCTTAGGCGATTTATCAACTCGTTGTATTCCTCAACTGTTGTTAGTTTCGCAAATTCTTTGTCAACATTCAATAATTTTGGCAATACAACCCCTTGATATTTACCATGTGCTTTCAAAGCACTGGCGCGGCGAATATTATAATTATACCCGCGAATTACTGTTGCAAGTGCCGCTTTTCTCTGTTTCGTATGAATAAATTTTTTCATATACTTTTACCTTTAAATGATTATAGCCCGGTTAAACCGGGCTATAATTTTGAGTTTTAATAAATTTACAGTACAGTAAATTTATAAGTGTGACCGTTTTTCGTCTTGACCTGACAGGGGACGATCTGCAAAGGTTCGGCAAAATCTGAACCCCAAATGGAGCGAACAGCCTTAACACAGCTATCGACGCCAAGAGCCATAGACATGTAGGCGGATCCATCTTCGCAAAGGAAGAAATAACGGTTGACCGGCTCGCCCTGATCGTTTACAGCGGGCTGGTCGATGATCTGCACCACGGCCAGCGTTTTGTTCACTGCTTCGCTAAACGGACTGGCGTTCGTCAGTGCGCGAAAAAGATTTACTTTGCTTTCATGATTTGTTGCGGTTGCAATCAATGCGTTGGTTTCCATAATTGGTTCTCCTTTTGTTTTAGATTAGTTTTGTTTTTGTTCAAAGGTGAGCGCTCATTTCCTTTGATAGTTATATTATATCATAGACGACACGAATTTGTAAAGGTTTTTGAGGGTTCGCTCATTGTATAAATTCCTTTTACAATCTGTATAACACAGGGCCGGAGGCGAGTTGGTGCGATTGGGAAAAGTTTATTTGCATATCAAAATGACATTACCATACC
>ERZ772860.1657-NODE-1657-length-14672-cov-6.708216_pt1 | contig 14672 bp, 13 predicted proteins | sample MGYA00511342_ERZ772860 | MGnify/ENA primary metagenome ERZ772860 (study PRJEB29015, sample SAMEA2737665) | human gut metagenome | biome: human gut; feature: human-associated habitat; material: faeces | place: China | collected 2012 ... | reverse complement strand
AGAGCCGCTCCAACTGCCGTACCGTATCAATGCACAGCTCCTTCTTCCTATTGTCACGCATTTCAAGCGCGACGATCTCGCCGTTGAAGCAGTCCATGATCAGCGAAACATACAGCAGCCCCGCTGGGCTACGCTAACCTGTTTGCAATTTGGCAATGTTGCTGTTTTTTCGCTCTGCGTGCAGGGCTATCCACACACGCGAGGTGTGGATAGTATCACTACCCTCGGCATGCGTTGCGGGCTTCTGAAACGCTGGACGGTCGCTTGTCAAAACGGCTCATTTGTCGTTTTCCGCAGTTAGGTGAGCGTCGCTCCCCGCACGGTGCCTATTTCTTGCTAATATGCAGATAGCCTTGCCGGGAAATTCGGTTGCAAACGCTTTCGCGTTATTCTTAGTATACGCCGTGTTGTAAAATTGCTTTCCGTGCGAGCGTCAAAGCGGTTCGCTTCACTACTCTATTCATTTGCCTGTCTGATCTGGTATTGTTTAATCTTTCGTTGCAACGTCTGCCGTGGAATATTGAGAATTCTCGCAGCCTCTGTGATGTTACCGGAAGTTGCTGTAAAGGCCCGCTGAATCAGTTCCCTTTCATAGATATTCACCGCCTGATCAAGTGAATCCTTTGGCGGAAAATTCTGCATGCTCTCTTCCATGCTTAAACGAGCAAGCGTGCGGTAGCGCTTTTCAATATCAGAAAAGCGCAATGTATCGCTTTTGCTGTCTACAACGCTCATTCCATAAATCACAACTTGCTCCAGTTCACCAGTATTGCCCGGCCATGCGCACTCCTGCAATTTATCGACAAGTTTATTGGAGATATAGCGGATATTTTTATGAAATGTCTTATTATGTTTCTTGATATATGTTTCAACAAAACAACGAATATCCTCTCTACGCTCACGTAGAGGCGGAATTGAAATTGAAAGCTTGCTGAGATAATAGTATACGTCCTGACGAAGCGTTCCATCCTCGATACACTGCTTCGGATCCCGACTGAGCGAGGCAATAATCTTTACGTTCAGCTGGTGGGTAACCCCATCAGAGGTGCAAAGTACACCTGATTGCAGAACTCGCAGGAGTTTGTATTGAAGGTAGGGTGGCATCCCGTCAATCTCGTCTAAAAACACGGTACCACCACCAGCCAGTTCAAGAAGCCCTTTACTTTCCGGCATACCAAAAAGGACATTCTCTAAAAGTGATTCTGGTGTTGCCGCACAGTTCTGTGAAAGAAAGGGCTCGTCGCGTCGCTCGCTCGTGTTATGAATCGCATGTGCAAACATTTCCTTTCCGGTGCCGATTTCTCCACAGAGCATTACGGGAAGATCACATTCAGCAACGACCTTGATATACTCTTTTGCATTTTTCATTTGACGATTGATTGCAATGATATCGTCATATTCATAAATAGCCCGCATTTGGCTGATGAGCTTATATGTCTGCTCACTGCGGAAACTTTCCTCATTCAAGGCAATCTCAACACGGTCATCGTTGCTTCCACCGTCCTGCCCTTCTTGACACGAAAGGTCAATTGCGCCGACGATCCGGTCGCCGCTGCGAATTGGGATAGAAAATGCCTTGATTGTGATGCCGTCCTTGCCTGCCAGCTTGACGTACTGATTTTCCTCGTAGACGGGACATCCGGTCTGCATGGCACGGTATAGCGTACTGTTTTCCGGCGTCAGGTTTTCATACAAGTCAAGGTATCGCTTTCCAATTAGCCGCTGAGATTCATCCGGATTGGAAAGTTTAGCATTGAACTTTGCCGAAAAGAGCACCTCGCCCTCCAAATTTAGAATCGTGATTCCGTCAATGTATCCGTCTTTGAATGGCAGGTTTTTCATTTCATTCATTTTTTAATGTGCTCCTCTCCGGTAGACTGTGATAATATATTAGCAAATTTGAATAGCACATTCAAGTCCTATGGGTAGCAGAGATGTGTGGAGATAAGGATACGTTGCAGGCCTGTCAAATGAGACAGGCCTGCAACGCGAAAGGAAATTGCTATTTTGTAAGGTGAGTGAAGAAATACAATATCATTTTTTGCTCAATATCCATCCTCGCCGACTGCTGGACGGTTCAGCGGTTCCTTGATCCACCACCACTTCATTACAAGGTTAACAATGAGGCACACGGTCATAATCGCAACCTGGATGCCGATGAACAGCCAGTGCTGGCCGTTGAGCAGCATCATGGGACCGAAGGACCAAGTGAAGAGCTCGCTGAAAGTGGTGAAGATGCAGGCAAACGCAGTGTCGTTGAGGGTGAGAGACTTGTTCTCGGGATCGACAATGCGCAGCAGGATGAAGCCGATCGCAAAGACGCCAGTGGAATAGCCGAAGACGAACAGCGAGCGCTCAAACCAGCTGCCCTTGTTCATGGCGGGGCCAAAGTACATCAGCGTGATGACAACGATGAAAATGCCGAAGAGAAGCAGCAGCGCCAACGGCATGGCGTACTTGACGATGATGCCGAGGTTGATGGAGGCAATGCCGAAGAATACGAGATAGTCTGTGCAGGTGCCGGTGATACGGCTTGTGACATTGGTATCAACGTAGTAATCCACATGCGTTTTTTTGAAAATGTAGAAGAACAGCAGACCAACCAGGAAGGAATACAGGTAGGAGGGACCGTCAAAATTGAACTTATCGTAGAAGAACTTATAGAGCAGACGGCCCGCGCCGGCGGCGACCATAAGGATCGCAAAGTGCCACGCGAGAGGATCAAGTACGACCGAGGAGGTCGTCGCCTTACCGAGCTCCGTACGGTTTTCCTTGGGAACAAGACCGGTCTTCAGCTCACCGGAGAGATAGCTGAAATCGCTGATGTACTTTGTCCAGCCCTTTTTGGTGCCGAGCTTAATGAAGAACATGCCGCCGAACACTCCGGCAAGGATGCCGACTGTGGCACAGGTTTGACCGATATCCAGCGCGTCAGTGAAGCCGAGATTTGCAAAGCTGCTGCCGACGGCGGCCGCCGTGCCGTGACCGCCGGAGAAGCCGGCTGCCAGCAACAGACCGAAACCGTAGTTGATCTCAGGCCACAGCTTTGAGATCAGCAGAATGGAAAAGGCCGGAGCAAGACCGTACTGGATGACCTGCGCGACCATCTTGTAGGAGAGGTAGGAGCACATACGGCCGACCTCGCCGTTGTTCTTGCCCTTATTCATGCTGAAGCCGTTGAGACCAACACCGGCGAAGATGATAAGAATGAGCATCGTCGGATAGGAGCCGATCTTATCAGACATTGGCAGAAATCCGGGCAGAAGATAACGGAAAGCGAGACCCATAAAGCCAGCCAGCATACTGGCGGGGATAAAGAAGCGCTGGAAGAATTTGATTTTCGCACGGAGCAGCTGACCCAACATAATAAAGACCGAGGCTACCGCAAAATCAAGTAGAAAATCGTTGACTGTCATGTTGTCGTTCCTCCTAAAAATATTGATTCGGGCTTATCTGTCGCCCCAGAGATTCAGTTTGGTGCCGAGGCCGAGACGCTGGGCGTTCTGATAGATCTCATATCCCCACGCAACATCCTCAACGGGCATTCCGTCCATGATGTAAATGACACGTTCCATATCGCTCTTGCGGCCGGCGGCCTTGCCTGCGACCACATCGCCGAGATTTACGATGCTGTCCTTGGCAATCTCGCCGTCGTACACCAAATCCATCATATAACCGCAGATTCCGCTGAGGTTTGCGGCATAGCCGCCAGGTTCATCGCGCAGCTCATTGGCGTAGGCCTCGTACATTTTCCAGTTGTCCACAAGGATCGTGGACTCGCACATCATCTTTTTGCTGATGTCGGCGCTTGCGGGCAGGGAGAGCAGCACGCCTTCCTTGAGCCATTCGTCCTCAATTTTCGGGGAGACAGCGCCGGAAGTGACGACATTGACTACATCCGCATCACGCACGGCCTGCTCGATGCTGTCGGCGGCGACCGCCTTGACATGGAAGTTCTTTTCCAGCTCATCGCAGTAGCTCTGCGCGGCATCACGGTTCAGGTCGTAAACGCGGACCTCCTTAATGTTTTTTAGCACCAGAAGCAGGGCGTTCGTGCAGGAGCGGCCAACCACGCCCGCGCCGATCTGGGTAAGAACCTCGGCGTCCCTGCGGGCATAGTATTTGGCGCCAAGTGCGGGGATCGCGCCTGTACGGGTCGCGCTGAGGGTGTTGGCAGAAAGAAACGCAATCGGTGCGCCGGTATCGGGATCATTCAGAAGCGTTGTCAGGATCGAGCGGGGCAGGCCGCGGTCACGGTTGGCAATGTTTGAGCCGTACCATTTTTCACCGCATACATGGAAACGGCCTCCCAGATAGGCAACGAGCGCCATAAAACGGCGGTCAGGTCCCTTTTTGGGCATATCGGGGAACTTCGGTTCTTTGGGAAAATAAATTTTGATGCCGTGCGCGTTATGGTTCGGCGTGCCCATCAGGTAGTCACCCTGACCGAGCAGCTCGAACACCTCGTCCATGACTTCAATGCAGCGCTCCATATTGCCGGCGCCGGCTTTGACAGCCTCCTCTTCCGTCAGGAAGAGGAAATTAAATCTCTCATCCATACAATTCCCACCCTTTCATGATTTTGTCATTTTGCAATTTAAATGATGTTCTCATTCAAACCGTGAGCACAGCTTAGCAGAGAAAAAAATAAATGTAAACGCCGAGTTTCGAGCGAGGCTTGCTCAAAACTCGGCGTTTTCCAAAAAGTTCCGCAACACGATCGTCACGTAAATGATACAATTAAACAAATTGAAAGAAAAAATTCAGAACTCTGTGTTGTAATCCCAATCGCACCTCATTAGCAGTAAAATGGCGGAAATGACACTTGCAAATAAAAAAACCGCAAAGTTGAAAGGAGTGCCCAAAGTTGGGCACTCCTTATTCGCATAGTTGGTCGACACATAGCAAAATTTCCCCTATTCATTTCTTGATAAAATTACTCAGGCACTTTTCTTTCCACTGATTACATTGATGATTCAGATTTGGATTTTATGATTATCGCAAATGAGCCTAACGGAATATGGCAAATGGCGACATTGGGAAAATGGGTAAAATTGCTGTATTCTGGTATAGCGGGTAAGAAAAGCCTCACGATCACTTAGACCTCTTATCCGCGTTAGTTGTATAAAAACGGTTTATCTCTACATTTTCGCTTTCTCTGACCCACTTTTGACTCAGAATAGGATTGGAGCGGGTAGGTCTGGACGGAAACAACGGAAAATCCGCCGAGCGAATGGTGGTAAAAAGCACAAATTGGAGCCGAAATGACTAATGCCATTAAGTTAAGCAAAAAAGTCAAAATAATCGAAAAAAGTCCTTGACAATGGGCAAAAAATGTGCAGCCAAGGCCTGAAAACGAAACGACTTTCAGGGAGGCCGCACATGAAAAACACGGTACTGACACTGCAGGAAAGGCTATTTTCCATCATTCGAAGACTCGGCGAGGAACTGAAACGGTATGCCCGAAATCCAGACCGGGATTTTACCCGAAAACGGACACTGACTCCCGCTGTGCTGATCTATCTCATTGTCACGATGGATGAAAAAAGTATCTGGAAAGGTTTGCTCGGGCATTTTCGGAAGCGGGTCGATACGCCGTCGGCGTCGGCATTCACCCAGCAGCGACAGAAGCTGCTCCCGTCCGCGCTCGAAGATATGTTTCACCACTTTTCAGATCATCTGCGTCCGCAAAAGAAATTTCAAGGGTATCGACTGCTGGCCGTAGACGGTTCATCTCTGAAATCCGGGACGTATCCTGCGGATCAGGATGCCTATCGCCCCGGAACAGAGCACCGGCACGGATGGAATTCTTTCCATATCAACGCACTTTTTGACCTCGAAAACGGAATTTATACGGATGTGATCGTACAGAAAGAGCACACCAAGCACGAATCCAGGGCGCTGTGCCAGATGACAGCACGTTCCGCGATCAGCGACCCCGTGATCGTGCTGGCGGATCGCAATTATGAGGCGTACAACAACTTTGCCTGTCTGGAAAAGCACGGCTGAAAGTATTTGATCCGCATCCGGGATCGCGACCGAAAAAATGCTTATGGCATAAAACTGCCCGACAGCCCTGAGTTCGACCTGCCGGTGCGCATGACGCTGGGACGACTGACGCCGAAGCAGCTCCGGCAGCACGGCATCCCGGTCCCGGAGCACTATTACCGGCTCCCAAACAGCATACCATTTGACTTTCTTGGCACGGAAAGCGCTGATTTCTATTCGTTTTCGGCGAGAATTGTACGTTTGAAGCGGAAAAGACGGCAAAACGCAAATGCTGATGACCAACTTGGACGCCGCACAGTTCCCGCTTTCGGCGCTGCGGGAGCTCTACGCCAGGCGCTGGGGCATTGAAACGTCGTTCCGCGAACTCAAATACACGGTCGGCCTCATTCATCTGCATTCCAGAAAGTCAGATCTGGTGCTTCAGGAAATAATTGCCGCATTTACGGTTTTCAATTTTACCCGAGCCGCTGCTTGGAACACGAACGAGGGCTGCGGCAGCTCAAAATACAAGCGCCGCATCAACTTTGCCCACGCGGTCTATCTGTGCTGCGAGCTCTTGCGCGGGGAAAGGACTGAAATTACCGGGCTTTTAGAGCGAGCACTGACACCGCGCAGGCCAGACCGCCTTTATCCGCGACCAAAAATCTCTGACAACCGGCTCTCCGCCATGTACGTTTCGGCGCGATAAGTTTTCCATAAATTTTCAGGCGGAGTCCCTCCGCCTATTTGTTATGCGCATTTTCCCAAAGCCACAACATCTGAACAGGCCGATATGCTCTTGCAGTTGCCGCAGATCTTATTTTTCCTGCGAAAAAGACATCCGGTTTTTGCCAGACGGGGATTCAGGATTAACTTAATGGCATTACCCACCGTGGGACACATTTTTTCGGCGATAGGAGGATGATTTTTGCTTACGTTAGGAAGCCTTTTTGACGGGATCGGAGTATTCCCCTATGCCGCCGAACGCAACGGCATTTTGCCGGTTTGGGCGAGCGAGATTGAGAAATATCCCATCTCCATCACTATGCGGCATTTCCCCAATATGCTGCATTTAGGCGACATTACGAAGCTGGACGGCGGGAAGATACCCGCCGTCCATGTGCTGACCTTTGGCTCCCCGTGCCAAAATCTTTCACTCTGCGGCACGCGCACAGGACTTGCCGGAGAGAAGTCAAGCCTGTTTTTTCAGGCAATTCGGATCATACACGAAATGAGGGATGCAAGTGGAGGTAAGTTTCCAGTTATCTGTCTTTGGGAAAACGTCATGGGAGCGTTTACATCAAATGACGGGATGGATTTTAGAGCCGTGCTCGGAGCGTTCGAGGACACCGAGATTTCAATGCCTACTTCTGGAAACTGGGCAGGCGCCGGAATGGTGCGAGGGCGATGTCCTGATCTCGCCTGGCGGCTTATGGATGCCCGCTATTGGGCAGGCCCCGGACGATTGGCGCGGCGGCAGCGAATTTTCCTCGTGGCCGATTTTGGAGGGCGGCGTGCTCACCAAATACTGTTTAAGCCCCGCGCAATGCTCACACTTCCTCGCCCTTGCACAGCGGGCGGGCTGCCCGCCGCCGAAAGAGATCGAGGCTCTGTTATTGAAGCAGGGGGGCGTGTACCCATCCTCCAGCCCTTTCAACTCTACCGGATGCGGGGAGCAGCCAAGCATGGGCAGCACACGCAGTTCCGCGGCAGCTTTGGACGGGCAGCAGACCCTTTTCCCACTCTATTAGCCAGTGGCGTCACGCCCTTTGCCTTCTGGTACGCGGATGATCCGGCGGGCAGCTGCATCCGTTTCCCAACAGAAATTGAGAGCGAACGGCTCATGGGTCTGCCGGACAACTGGACAAAGTACGGTGAAAACGGTGAGCTGATCCCGTCGATGCACCGTTATCGGGCGCTCGGCAATTCGGTCGCGCTGCCATGTGCCGATTACATCATGGCGGGCATCGCCGCCGCGCTGCGGGAATAGGCTTCAAAGAAATAAATCTCACCGTGAGACGCATTTTCACACTCAAAAAGGAGACCTGTCATGTCAGATATACACAAGCGGGATTACGGGCGTGAGCTGGAAAAAAAGAAAAACAGGCGTACAAAAAAGCACCGTGCATCACAGCACCGGCTTACCGCCAAATTCAAGAAAGAGCTGGTCGGAAAGAAACGGCAAGAGCAGACCGCGGAGAGCCGTGCCGCAGAGCAGGCCGAACAGAGCGCCGAACTTTTAACGCAAGAGGGCGCAACGCGGCTCGCCAGCGGAGCAACCACTCTTCTATTGCACGGAAAGAAAAATCAAATCGGAAACGAACAAGAGTTCTCTGATAATAACCCATCTATCCATCCATCGAATCAAGCGACCACGGCACCGGACGAAACGGTGCCGTGGAGCGCAAAAAAGCCTGCCGACGCATGGCGGCAGCAGGCAAAGGAGGAGATGAGCAAAAAAATACAGGCAGAGTACAGCGGCAGCGGACTTGTTTCTACGGGAAATGGACAAGGGGCAGAATATCGTGCGAGGTCAAGATCCGCTCGCGCATCAGCCAAGCCCGCATCATCGCAAAGCAGCCGACAAGCAGCGGCGTCCGAGCGTGGCCGCCGTCTTGCCATGCAGCGCAAACGGCAGGAGCGCGCAACAACATTGATTCAACGAACCGGTGCAAAAATTCTTGACTGGCTGCGGCGCGGTGCGGCTGTGACGACAGCAGGCGCAAAGGCTTTGACCTTGCACTTGCTCACAGTGGGCGGCGCCGTGACTGCGTTCGTGCTCTTTGGCGGGATCGTCCTCGTCGCGGCGCTTATGGCATCGCCGTTCGGCATTCTCTTCGCCAACGAGCCGTCTCCAGATACGATCCCGCTCAATGCTGCTGTTGCAGAGGTCAGCAAAGAGGTTTGCTCTACTTTGACGGAGCTGCAAGACGGCAATTACGACAGCATTGACCTGACCGGCGTCCTCCCCGACTGGCGAGAGGTCATAGCAGTTTTTGCCGCGAGGACCGCGGGCGCAGAAAACGGCGTGGATGTTGCTACAATGGACGCTGACCGTGTAGACAGGCTCAAGACCGTCTTTTGGGATATGACTGAGATCACATCCGTGGTCGATACGATCCACCATGACGGCGGTGAGATTGGTGAGGACTGGACAGAACACATTTTGCACCTTGCCGTCGCAGCAAAATCAGCGGAAGAAATGAGTACGGCTTATCACTTCACAGCGTACCAGAAAAAGGCACTTGCGGAGCTGCTGGATGATCCTGCGCTCCTTGATGTGCTGCTCTACGACCTCGAAAGCCTGCAATACGACGCCGCCATACTGCGACGCGCCCTGCCAAGAAATCTATCCAAAGAACGCCGCGCCGTGGTGGAACGGGCGTTGTCGCTCGCCGGAAAGGTCAACTACTTCTGGGGCGGCAAAAGCCTTGTGTTCGGCTGGGACGACCGCTGGGGGCAACTTGCCAAGGTCACAGCGGACGGCAGCTCTACCACCGGCACCTACCGACCATACGGTTTAGACTGTTCTGGCATGGTAGACTGGGCTTTTTACAACGCAACAGACGGCAGCTATGTTATCGGCCACGGCGGCGGTGCGGCTATGCAGCATAGCTACTGTACGCCAGTCCGCTGGGAGGACGCACAGATCGGCGACCTCGCCTTTTATCCGGATGATGAACACGTCGGCATTGTGGCAGGCTGGGACAAGGACGGCAGCATTCAGATCGTGCATTGTGCGAGCAGCTACAACAACGTGGTTATTACCGGAAAGGAAGGCTTTGCTGCGGTCGGCCATCCCATATACTATACAAATGATTGAGGGCCTTCACATACGCTGTGAAAGCCCTCAACAATTCTATGATACAGCAATTATGCAGAGGCGTCAATCCAATCTTGCACGCCCGCACCTAATTTCATTGCAATAAACATATTTCTGAAAGAAAAGTTGTTTGTTTCTTGCATTGATTTCTTTGCTTTCTTATGCTATCTTATGGATACAGAAAGGGTGAGTCCAATGAACAGCTAACCCCATCAACTCAGGAAAGCGAGGTTAAATTGATGTTAGATACCAAGAACCAAGGATGAGCCTTGACTGCTTCGGTTGGTAGTCAAGGCTCATCTTTTTTTGCTGTTATAGGCCCCAAAAGGGGCTTTTTTATTTGGCGCGGCAAATCGGAATTTCTATTTCTGCCGCCATGCCGTTACATAATCTTTTTCCCCAATAGGTTTGTCCAAGCTGCGAGACATGGCGCCGCCGAAGCTCTGTATCGCTTGACAAGCGTGGTACAATACAAATGAGCTTTTTCCGTTTCTATACCAAACGGAAAAAGCTCATTTTTTGTTTGGGGGATCAAAAATGAAGAGAACATTCAGTACGGAGCTTGCCTATGTACTCGGCATCGTATTTGTTGCATGGGGAGTTGTCCTGATGGAAAAGGCCGACTTCGGCGTTTCCATGGTGGTAGCGCCTGCATACCTTCTTTACCGTTGGCTGTCTCCTGCGTGGAGTTTCGTCACCTTCGGCATGGCGGAATACTGTTTGCAGGCGGTGTTGCTGCTCGCCATGTGCCTGCTGCTGCGGCGCTTCCGCGTGTCGTATCTCTTCTCCTTTGTCACGGCGGTCGTCTACGGCTTTGTACTGGACGCCTTCATGCTGCTTGGCGCCATGCTTCCGGCGGGCAGCGTTTGGTTGCGCGCGATCTACTATGTGCTGGGGATGCTTTTTTGCGCTGCTGGTGTTTCCGCCATGTTCCACACCTACATTTCACCCGAGGTCTACGAGCTTTTTGTGAAAGAGGTCTCTGCCCGTTTCGGCGCAAATATCAATCGGTTCAAAACCGGATATGACTGCGTGAGCTGTCTGATCGGCGTGGCGATGAGCTTTCTTACCTTTGGGCTTTGGCACTTCGAGGGCGTGAAGTGGGGGACGATCCTGTGCGCGCTGGTCAACGGCTATGTCATCGGACGATTCTCCGCATTCTATGAAAAGCACTGGACGTTCTGCGACCGTTTTCCGTGGCGGAAATATTTTGTGCCGGATGCTGCAACGCAGATGTCAGCAAAGTAAAACGGCTTTTATCTCACTTCACGCCGGTGCGCTGATATTTGTACCCATTTATCACTTTCTCGGCTTTGTCGCCGTCAGCTCGTAACTCAGATCCAGCAGCACCTTGAGCTTTTCGTCCGGCACACTGCCGTCCAGAGCGACCGTGATCCAATTCGCCTTGCTCATGTGATACGCGGGAAAGATACCGGCATCGCCCCGAAACGATCCGACCAGAATGGGATCGCACTTGAGGTTGACGACATCTATCATATCCGCGCTCGGCAAGCCGAGCTTGCTTTTCGGTATGTCCATTACCAAGGCAAACCACTTTTGGTTATTGCTGTGACGGAACACCTCAAAGCGGGGATGGTTGAGCCACGGGCGGTCCGGCTCTGCGCTGTAGTTGCTCAATACGAATTGTCTCAGCTCTTCCCGATCCATCGAATCACACTCCGCAAAACATATTCTCGCATCATCATTATAGCACAAGCTCTGACTTCCTGTATACCCACATTCTGCCTACTATCAAGGGCGGGGACGCTGTCCCCGCCCTGCTTTTTTCATATTGGCCTAAAACAATAACGGCCACCGGCGCAAGTGCCGACAGCCGTTATTTGAACGATACAACATCATCCGGCGTGCAGCCGATGATCCTGCACAGCTTCTCCAGTGTAATCATCGTGATGTTCCTGTTTTTCTTGAGAGAATCGAGCGTATGGTTATCAATGCCGCTCTGCAAAAGCTGATACTGCGTCACATTATTCCGCTCCATGGTTTCCCACAACGGTCCGTAATCGACTATCGCCATCACCACATTTCCTGCCGAATAATGAAATTATATGTGGTATTTTGAGAAAATCATATTGTGATTATACCCACAATATGGTAAATTGAAAGCGGAACGGACAAGAGCGACACGAATCATCGAAAAATGCGCCCCCTGTGGGACGCATTTGGGAGCTTACTTTGATTTCAAGATCCGATCCGAGAATACAGAGGCATTGATAAGATCGGCAGGATCGACCTCCAACGCATCGGCAATATCAAAGAATACATCCAGAGAGAACCCGTGGGCCATGTTCGGCGCTTCTATCGTGCTGATAAGGGAGCGGCTGACGCCGGCTCTTTCCGCCAACTTCTCCTGAGATAAGCCACGCATTTTTCGAAGCGCCGCGATAGCGATCCCAAGCTGTACGAAACGGTCACGATTTTTGAAGGAAACTTCTTTGCTCATACGGTGTCCTGCCTTTCCGATGATAAGCAATTATACCGTTTCCTATTATTTCTTTCTGTACTCAATAGAAAGCTATTGATTTAATTAGTAAGCAATATTATATTAAAAGAAAGCACATGATCGAATTGGTAGAGGATACAAATAGAGAGAAGGAACCGTTATGAAGAACTATCGTTGTGCGATTTTCGGCCAGAACACGATCTGCTTCAAATGGGGCTTCGATGAAGATGACGAATATTGCATTGCCATGAAACAGGAGCTTTTGCAGAAAATCATGGAGCTGCGGCAGCAGGATGTAACCCAGTTCTATACGGCCTGTGACCACGGCATCGGCCTTTATGCCGCTGAGCAGATCAATGTCCTGATGGAGAGGGATCGCGACATGAAGCTCTTCTGCACCGCGCCGCATGAGGAGCAATCCACCAAATGGGCACCGTATCTGCGGGAGCGGTATTTTAAGATGCTGGAGAACTGCACGCGCACGGAGTATGCCGTCCCATTTCCGCAGACCGGTGCACAGCTGTTGGCCTACAAGCGGATCATCGACCTTGCGGACATGATGCTGACGGTCTTTGACACGGAAGCTCTGCCGACAGGCCGCACCGAGGATCACGCGCTCTTCTATGCCATAAATCAGCATAAGCCCGTTTTCAACCTTGATCCCTATGCCCTGACGATGACCAGGATCGACGAATTGGGCCTATAAAAATAGATCCCACCGTGGGACGTAAAACCGCATAGCCTATCTCCTGCAAGGTAAAATAAGCACAAATCATTTGCAGGAGGTAGATTATGAACGAGCGGAAAATCACAGTGGCCATGGTCGAGGCTTACGACCGCAAGCTGAAGGAGGACGAGCACGCCGTGGCAACGCGGGAGAAATATCTGCGCAGCGTCCGCGCCTTTGCCGTATGGCTGGACGGCGCGGCAGTCACAAAAGAAGCCGTGACCGAATGGAAGGCACATCTGGCCGAGCGGCGGCAGGCCCCATCCACCGTCAACACCGCGCTTGCCGCGCTGAACGGCTTGTTCCGCTTCCTCGGCTGGGAGGATTGCCGCGCGAGGTTCCTCAAGGTCCAGCGCCGCATTTTTCGCGCTCCCGAGCGCGAGCTGACGCGCGCGGAGTATGACCGTCTGCTCGCCGCCGCGGAGAGCATCGACGATGCCCGTCTTGCGCTGCTGATGGAGAGCATCTGTGCGACCGGCATCCGCGTGGGCGAGGTCAAATACCTTACCGTCGAGGCCGCCAGTCAAGGCCGTGCCGAGGTTTCGTTGAAAGGGAAAATTCGGACGATCCTGCTGCCCGCGAAGCTCTGCCGCAAGCTGCTGAAATATGCCAGGAAGCAAAAAATCGCCCACGGCGAGATCTTTCTCACCACGGGCGGGAGGAGTATGGACCGGCGGCAGATATGGAGTGCAATGAAGCGCCTATGCCAAAAGGCGGGCGTCGCGCCGTCGAAAGTGTTTCCGCACAATCTGCGCCACCTGTTTGCTACAGCGTACTATCGTGTGTATCACGATATTGTGAAGCTCGCGGATATGCTCGGCCACAGCTCCATCGAGACGACGCGCATCTATCTCATTGAGAGCGGCGCGGAGCACCAGCGGCAGCTGGAGCGGCTGGGATTGGTCAGTTAGGACAGAATCCGTATTCCGTCTAAATTATATCTCGGTGTACATCGTATTTGTGTCGTTTTCTGCTGAAAATATAACATAATCGTCGCTCAAAATCAATAGGTAACGGCTCGAGCGCATAGAAAAGTCAGTCTCAAAACGATGTGTTTTTGAGACTCGAGCTTTTATACGCAAATTTTCCGCTTTCTCGGCTCTTCCAGCTGTTTTTGAGGCAGCTCCTATCTGCTTTTTCCGCTTTTGGCAGCAAAGCGAAGAACGGAATACGGATTCCGTCCTATACGGGATGTGAAAGAATGGGGAAGAGCCTGCGCGAGTTCTGTACCGAAAACGGCCGCGACACGCTGCTGCAAGAGTGGGATGCCGCGAGGAACGGCGGCCTGACGCCATCCGACGTTTCCTTCGGAAGTCATCAAAAGGTATGGTGGCAGTGCTCCAAGGGTCACAGTTGGCAGGCGAAGGTCTACTCCCGTTCGGCGGGCAGTGGCTGTCCGTACTGTACCGGACGCAAAGAAGTGCCTGAAAACTCGCTGGCGGTGCAAGTCCCCTCGCTTGAAGCCGAGTGGGACACGGAAAAAAACGCCCCGCTGAAATTTGCCGACCTGACCATCGGCAGCCACAAAAAGGTCTGGTGGCGGTGCCCTGCGGGACATTCCTACGATTCGGTCGTCAAGAGCCGTGTGCTGGGCACCGGCTGTCCCGTCTGTGCGGGACGTGTTGTTCTGCCGGACGAAAACTCCCTCGCGGCAAGGTATCCCGCACTTGTTG
>ERZ772860.1636-NODE-1636-length-14828-cov-3.815677_pt1 | contig 14828 bp, 11 predicted proteins | sample MGYA00511342_ERZ772860 | MGnify/ENA primary metagenome ERZ772860 (study PRJEB29015, sample SAMEA2737665) | human gut metagenome | biome: human gut; feature: human-associated habitat; material: faeces | place: China | collected 2012 ... | reverse complement strand
AACGAATTTGAATGGGAAAGCGAGAGCTTTACAATCGCCTGATCATGAGAAACACATTTCAAGAAACAGAGGCTGGTTATGCAACATTCAAATTGGCTGTTGGAGGGAATTCCCGTCTATCCCGACGGGGAACTATTGAATGAGCTCTTTCTGCTCGGAGGCGGTCTGCATGACGGTTTTGAGAAGCCCTTTGAAGAAAAATCCGTCATGCACATCGTGAACGGAACCTCTGAGGAGGCTTTTCTCTCATACTGTGACGAACTGGTTTCGGCCGGCTTTCGCGTGGGATTTTCAAGAGACGCGGAACACGGTCTGTACAGAGAATTGATTGGCAACGGCAAGCTTCTGTACGTTTATTGGATGCGCCGGACAGGCCAAGCCAGAATCATCGACGACCGTTCGAGCGTTTGCTTCGCCGATTTTCTGTCCGGGGTTCCCTCGGAAGAAATTCGCACGGATACCGAGCTGATGCAGTTTGGCCTGTTTTACGGCGATCCGCTCAAAGGCCGTGTCTCCTCCTGCGGGATGCTCTATGTGATCCGCCAGAGATCTAACAAGCTTTTCCTTGTGGACGGCGGGCTGTCCGCGCAGTGTACCAATGCCGCCTTGGAAGAGTTGATGGTTCGTCTCCGTGAGCTGACCCAGACCGGGGACGGCGAACCGATGACCGTCTCCTGCTGGTTCTGCACGCATGCCCACAACGACCATATGGATCTGTTTATCAGCCTTATGAAACGGTACGGAGACGTGTTGAAGGTCGAGCGCGTTCTGTTCAATTTTCCTCATCCGGAATACACGGGGCTGCCGGAGGAGATTGCCAAAAAATTCGCGCATGAGTACCTTGACAGCGCCATGAACGCTCTCAGGCAATCCTGTCCGGATGCGCGTTATATGAAAGCCCATACCGGCCAGAAGTTTGACTTTGGCAATCTGGCCGCCGAGGTCATCCTGACGCACGAGGACATGATCTATGAAAACGGGGCGCTCGCCTATCTCGGCGGGTTGAACACGAGCTCAACCGTCTTAAAGCTGTCCTTTGACGGCAGCTCGCTTTTGATCCTTGGAGACGCGGACGAGAATAACGGCGATGTGCTGCAAAAATACTATCTGCCTGACGAGCTGTCCTGTACCTATCTTCAAGCGGCTCATCATCTGGCCAATTTGGATGAAAACATCTATTCCTATGTCCGCGCCGAAAGCGTTTTGATCCCCCAAGGGCGTCTGCGCATCCACAGAATCCGGCGCGAGCACTACGGGATTTTGTGCAAATATTTCGACCGCGACCGATTCTATCTCGAAGGAGATTACACCGTTATTTTCCGCGTGAAGGACGGTTCGGAGGAGGTCACCTATTATCAGCTGGCGGGCGGACCGTTCGATCCGAAAACGGACGGCCAAAATCTCTGGTCGCCCTGTACCGAGGATTTTTAGCGTTTGACCTGCCGGCGCTGTTTCAGCGGTCACAGCCGGCCCCGCAAAACCACAGGCGCATGAACAGAAAACGAATCTGCCGGGACGGCGGCTCTTTGGACAAAGAGCCGCCGTCCTTTTATGATCCGTTATGACCCGGAGCATGCGCGCCGATACCCGAAAGTCATTTGCCTTTCCAAGAATTGCTTTTTACTTTTTATTTTTATTTAATAGAAAAATCCCCGCGCGTCTGCGGGCTGGGAGCGTCTTGCGCCCGGCTCAGAGCAGAATGTCTCCGAAGCATTCCGGCCTGTGAAAGCTCGGCTGCGGGTAGTCGATTGGCGACCACGAGAGGTAATGCTCCTGCGGGCAGAGATCGCCGCATTTGTAAAAATTGCCCGCAATGCGCATGCCGGGCCGCGGCTCAAAACCGCCGAACCAGCGCCGGATATACGAAAACGGCACAAAATAGCGGAGCGTCCAGCGCGTCCGGTTTTCGGCAAGCGCTTCATAAAGGACGCGCATCCGGAAATCGCTTTCACTGACATCCCCGATCTGTCCGTCGACTTGGCCGTTATGGACGCCGAAAAGCATGACGCCGAGCGAGTTTGCCTCAAAGTTCAGATACCCAAGGCCGCTCTCCGGCATCGGGTTGAAAAAGAATTCCAGACACGAATCCTCCCAGACGCGGCCGTTTGTCTCCTTCGCTTCGGCGCGCATATCGCCGCGCCGCTCCACCGCTTCCAACCGCACCCACAGGCCGCCCGTCTGAAAATCGGCGCACAGCCGGGCGCGCGCCGCCGGCGCGTAGGCCAGCCCCCACGGATTCTCCGCGATCTGCGCCCACGGCGTTTCGGCGCAGTCAAACGCCTCGGCCGAGTTTACCTGTCCCGCCCTGTATATTTTTTTCTCCATCATTTCCGTTCTCCTTCCCTTTCGGGTCTGCTGTTTCAGCAGCGTCCGCGCACGGCGTTTTCCCTGCGCCGGCTCCGTCCTTCCTCTGCGCCGTCCGGCGGCCAAAGCCGTATACTCTCGGCGTATCCGTACGGCCGTGATAAATTTCATTATATCACAGGCCGCGGCAATCGGCAAACCCTTTTTTCATCGCGCGCGCCGAAAACGCGGCTGGGAGGCGCACGTATCGCTTCCTATGCGCCGCGTCGTCTACTCCATATGTTCATACTTTGTTTTTGACAGCGGCCGTCAAATGTTGTATAATAAAAGACAACCCTACGATCGGAGGTACAGATCCATGCCTAAGGCGTTTAAAAAACGGCTTGCGCTGTTTTTGTCCATATTGCTCTCGCTCGCGCTTGTCTCCGGCGTCGTCGTCGCGGCGGGCTCCGCCGACGATCCGCTGATCACTCGGGCTTATCTGCAAAACGAGATTCTCGTCTCCTTGACCGAGGCCATCCGCGGCCGTACCGTCGCCTCCGGCGAGAGCGACACCGCGTCGGTGGCCCAAATCAAGGCGGTCGCCGACAATGCCGAAGCAAAACTTTCGCTTGACGCGCTCGCGCAGCTCGCCGCGGACAAGCTCTGGGCCAGCGCCGGCGCGAACAGCTCCTATACCGTGCCCGCGGTCAATCATCTGCGGGAACTGACGCTGACGCCCGGCAGCGTTCTGACCGCTCAGCCCGGCTGCGTCGTGCTCGTCCGTTCCGGTCGGGTTCAGACGCGCAACGGCGTGGGCGCGACCGTCGTCCGCATTCCCGCCGCCCGCGAGCTGTATAATCAGTGGGAACTGAGCGCGGGCGATTATCTGATCGTCACGGAGAAGGCGCCGATCGGCTTTACCTCTGTGCTCGGCAGCGCGACGGTGATGATTTCCGGCGAATTTATGGTCGAACACGGCGATCCGTATGAACCGGAGTATACCGACCTCGCCGACGCGCTCAACAAGATGGGGCTGTTTTTGGGCACCGGCAACGGCTATGAGCTCGACCGCGTCTCCCGGCGCGACGAAGGGCTGATCATGATGCTGAGGCTCTTGGGCGACGAGCAGGCCGCTCTGGCGCTGACCGAGAAGCTGCACCCGTTCAGCGACGTGCGGCCGTGGGCCTCCGCTTATGTCTCCTATGCCTATAAAAACGGTCTGACCAACGGCACCTCTTCCTATGAGTACAGCAGCATGATGCTCATCGAACCGGAACAGTATATGACCTTTCTGCTGCGCGCGCTCGGCTATACCGACAGCGGCGACAACCCAGACTTTCACTACAAAAACGCCATTTCTGCGGCGGTCAGTTTCGGGATTATCTCTCAAAACGAGGCGCAGATGCTGACCAGCACTCCCCTGTACCGCGACAAGCTCGCATACATCTCTTACTACGGGCTATTCGCCCATATGAAGGGAACCTCGACAAGGCTGCTGGACTATCTGATCGAAAAAGGCGCGGTCGATTACAACACGGCGCAACTGGCGATTTTAAGCGTCACGAGAACAAGACCATAACCGTCCGGCTGTTTCGAGCCCCGCTCGGAGCAGCCGGTTTTTACAGCGCGACAGAACAGTTTCGGCCGTCTCTCGCCGGCGCCGACGCGCAGAACGCCGAGAAGGGCTCCGCCGGTTTTGAAACGAGCGGCGCGTCCGGTTTTCACCGGCTTTTCCGGATAAAAGCCGCGGATACAAATATTTTTTTCATCATCGAGGCATACTCATAGAAAACGGGGCTTTGCGCCCAAGCAAACAAACAGCGATATCCGCGGTCGGCCCCACGGCCGAGCCCGCGGCGGGAAACGAGGATCTATGTACAACATCGAAACGCTTCCGAACGGCGTCAGAATCATTTCCGAACAGAATCCGAACGTGCGCAGCGTCTCTCTGGGCGTCTGGATCGCCAGCGGCACACGGCAGGAGCCGCCTGATCAGAACGGGGCCTCGCATTTTATCGAGCATATGCTCTTCAAAGGCACGGAGCGCATGAACGCCGCTGAGCTGGCCGACAGCATGGACGCGCTCGGCGGCGAAATAAACGCCTTTACAACCAAAGAATGCACCTGCTTCTACGGCCGTGTGCTCGATGAAAAGCTGCGGGTATTTGCGGATTTGCTCGCGGACATGCTCTTTCACAGCCGCTTTGACGAAACCTGCGTCGAGACGGAGCGCGGCGTCATCTTTGAGGAGATCGGCATGTGCGACGACAATCCCGACGATTTGGCGGTGGAAAAGCTGATGCTCGGCGTGTTCGCCGGTACGCCGCTGGGCTATCCGATTCTCGGTACGAAGGAGTCGCTGCGGCCGATGACCGGCCGCGCCCTGCTCGACTATAAAAACGCGCATTATACCGGAGACGCCGTTGTCGTCGCCGTCTCCGGCCATTTCAGCGGCGACGATCTGGCGTATATCAGCCGCGTGTTGGGCGCTTTCCCGGCCGGAGAGCGCGTCAGAAGCGCGGAATGCGCCTACCGCCCGGCCTTTTCATGCGTGGAAAAGGCGACGGAGCAGAACCATATCGTCGTCGGCTTTCCCGCCCTCTCCTATCTCTCCGAACAGCGCTACGCGCTCCAAATTCTCAATAACGTCATCGGCGGCAACATGTCCTCGCGCCTGTTCCAGCGCGTGCGCGAGCAGCTCGGCCTGTGTTACTCGGTCAACTCTTTTCTCGCCACGCACGCCGACTGCGGCGTGCTCAGCATTTACATCGGGACGGGCGCGGACAGCGAGCGCAAAGCGCTTACGGAGATCGGGCGCGTGCTGGCGGAAATCGCGGCCAACGGCGTCACCGACGCGGAGCTCGCCAAGGTGCGCGACAGCATCCGCTCCGGCCTGCTCATGGCGCTTGAATCGACCTCGGCGCGCATGAATCATATGGGCAAAGGGCTGCTGCTACAACACGCCGTCGCCACCCCGGACGAGGTCGCCGCGCGCTATCTCGCCGTGCGCCGCGAGGAGGTCGCCGATCTCGCGCGCTCCTTGCTCAACCCCGACGCGCTCTCCGTCTCCGCCGTCACCAGAAAGGGCCGGGCCGACCGCTACGCCCAGTGGCTTCTCGACGGCCTCCGCCCCTGAGAACCCCGGCAGACCGCTGTTTCCGGCGCGGCGTTTTTTTCCGCTGCGCGCGGTACATAGATATTTCCGCTCAGGGACTTGCGAAACGGAGGAAAATATAGTACAATATAATGAGTTGAGAGATCATCGACGGGCCGGCGGGCGCATTCCCTGCAAAGCGGTTGGTTTCGTTTTCCGCCCGGCCCTCAGGCAACCATACAGCGCCATGCCGCCGGGCGCCCCGCACGGGACGCGGAGGGGCGGCTTTATGATAATGACTCTGTTCATTCGGCGGACGAAACGACGACAGGAGGTATATGGATGAAAATCATCACCAAAAAAGGCTGTATTACGATTTCGGAAAAAATCATCGCGCTGATCAGCGGCTATGCGGCGCTGAACTGCTTCGGCGTGAAAGGCATGACGGTCAGAGGCTTCTCCGACGAGCTGATCCTGCTACTCAAAGGGGAAAATTTTCACAAGGGCGTTAAAGTGCGCACGCGCGGTTCCAGCGTCTTTATCGAGCTGCATATCGCCGTCCAGCACGGAATGAATATGAGCGCGATCGCTAAGTCGATCATGAACGAAGTGAAATACGTCGTGGAACGCCAGACGGGCATCCGGGTCAGCGGCGTAGACGTCAATATCGATTCGATTATTCTCGCCGACTGAGAGGTCAAGCGGACAATCTTGTGATTTGGGAGTTGGATTACCTTGAAAAACGTTATCAACGGCAACGATTATAAAAATATGCTGAACAATGCGGCGGCCGTTGTCGAAAATCAGAAGCAGGCGCTCAACGATTTGAACGTGTTTCCCGTCCCCGACGGCGACACGGGGACGAATATGTCGATGACGATCAACCACGCCGTCAAGGATCTTGCCGGCTTTGAAAACAGCCTCCTCGGAAAAACGGCGGAAAAAACGGCGATGTCTCTGACGCGCGGCTCCCATGGGAATTCCGGCGTCATCACCTCCCTGCTGTTCGGCGGCATCGCCAAGTACTTAAAGGAACTCGACGAAGCGACGGCGCCGCAGTTTGCGGCGGCCATGAAAAACGGCGTCGATATGGCGTACAGCGTCGTCAACAAGCCCGCCGAGGGGACGATTCTGACTGTGGCGCGCAAAAGCGCCGAGGCGGCCGCCGCGCACGCCGCTTCCGGCGATTTCGACGCCATGCTCGAAGCGACGCTCGCGGCCGCCTATGAAGCGCTCGCAGAGACGCCGACCCAGAACCCCGTGCTCGCCAAGGCGGGCGTGGTCGACGCCGGCGGAAAGGGCTACTGCTTTATTTTGGAGGGGATGCTCGCGGCGGTCCGCGGCATAACCGTTACGCGCGACAACCCCGAAGCGATCGCCGCCGTCACTAAGAACGCCGCCAACTTTGCCGATTACAAAACCGAGGATATCCGCTTCGGTTACTGTACCGAGCTGATCGTGATCCGCAGCGCGGCCAAAGCCGACCCCGCGCCGCTCAGATCGTTTCTGGATGCCCGCGGCGACAGCCTCGTGCTCGTCGCCGACGACGAAATCATCAAGATCCACGTCCACACCAATCATCCCGGCCAGGTGCTCGAAGAGTGTCTGAAATACGGCGCGCTGACGACGATTAAAATCGAGAACATGCGCGAGCAGCACACGGAAAAACTGTCGCTCGACGAAGAAACGGCTGCGGCCGAAACCATCGCCGCCCCGGAAAAGAAATACGGCTTTGTCTCCGTCGCGGCCGGCGAAGGAATCAAAGAGGTTTTTACGGATCTCGGCGTCGACAACGTCGTCGAGGGCGGGCAGACCATGAACCCCTCCACCGAGGACATTCTGCGCCTCATCAACCGAACGCCCTCCGAGGTCGTTTTCGTATTGCCGAACAACAAAAACATCATCCTCGCCGCCGAGCAGACCGTGGAGCTGACCGACAAGCGCGTGATCGTTTTGCCCACGCGCACGATTCCGGAAGGAATTACGGCGATGCTCGCCTTTGACCCCGAGGAAACGCCGGAGAAAAACGCCGAGCTGATGGCGTCGGGACTGCCCAACGTCCGCACCGGCCACATCACCTATGCGGCGCGCGACTCGGTGTTCGACGACGTCAGCATTCAGGAGGGCGATTATCTGGCGCTCGCAGGCGGCAAGCTGTGCGACACCGATTCGTCTCTCGCCGCGGTCACTGAAAAACTGGCCGACGGCCTCGCCCTCGCCGACGCCGAGTTCGTGACCATCTTCTGCGGCGCCGACGCCTCTCAGGCCGACCGCGACACGGTTTCGGAGATTTTCACGAAAAAGGCCGGCCAGCGCACCGAATTCAACATCCTCGACGGCGGCCAACCCGTCTACTATTTCATCATCGGCGTCGAATAACGTTGAGCCGAACCAAACCGCCGTTCCGCCGGTGTCATGCCCGCGGCCGGCGGTTTGTTTTCACTGGGGCGGTTCCGTTTCAGCTCCGTCCGCTTTTGCTCCGCCGTCTGATGAATCCGGCAGAAAGGTTTTCAGAAAGAGGGGTGGGTCTTGAAAGATGATCTACCTGACGCAGTTTCTATTCCCCGATGAAGCTATGGAGACGGACTTTCTCTGGAAGGTGGGAAACACCTGCGCATATTATCCATTCAGGGTATTGTCGGCGCACGGCCTCGAACGAATTGATTTTGAACCCATCACCATTTTATACGGAGGAAACGGTTCGGGCAAGTCGACGGCGTTAAACGTCATCGCCGACAAAACAGAAGCCGCCCGCGAGTCCATATACAATCAGTCCGCTTTCTATCCGGACTATGTAAAGATGTGCAGAATACCGATGTTAGACAAACTCCCTGAAAACAGCAAAATGATCACCAGCGACGACGTATTCGATTACATGCTGAATATCCGCAGCTTAAACGAAGGGATTCGGGAAAAAAGAAAAGACGTCATGAAAGAATACTTAGACGCCAAATATTCGCAGTTTCAAATGAAATCCATGGCCGACTATGACCGGTTAAAAAAAGTCAATCAAGCGCGGAGTAAAACGCAGTCGAAGTTTGTTCGCAGTGAAGTCATGGAACAGGTTCATGAATATTCCAACGGGGAAAGCGCCTTCCGATATTTTATTGAAAAAATCGACGGAGAGGGCTTCTATATTCTGGATGAGCCTGAAAACAGCCTCGACCCTAAGCACCAGCTGGATTTAAAGAGCTTTATTGAGGATTCCGCCCGTTTTTTCGGATGTCAGTTTCTGATATCCACGCACTCGCCGTTCCTTCTCTCTATGAAAGGCGCAAAGATCTATAACCTCGACGAAAAGCCCGCAGCGGTCAGAAAATGGACGGAACTGGAAAACGTGCGGATCTACTATGACTTTTTCCAAACCAACCGCGGGGATTTCTCTGAATTTTGACGACTGCCCCGCGATTGACAGCGCGCACGGAGCGCGCGCCGCGGTGAGACGAACCGCAGACAGCAATGAAAAAGGAGGTTTTTTTCATGGCCGCCCCTATCGGGCCGGACGACAACGTCGTCTCTCTTAAAGGCGTCGGCGAAAAGCAGGCCGCCGCGTTTCTGCGCCTCGGCGTCAGAACGGTCGGCGAGCTGCTGCGGCTGTACCCGCGCGCCTATGAGGACCGGCGGCGGCTGTATACGATTCGGGAGCTGATCCCCGGCGAGCCGTGCCGCTTTGTCGCAATGATCGCCGAGGAGCCGACGTTTGCGCGGCTGAAAAACAACCTGACGATCTTAAAGGTCAAGGCCGTCGACGAGACCGGCTCGATCCGCCTGACCTTTTTCAATATGCCGTATATGCGGAACCTGTTTCACACCGGTCAAGCCTATCAGTTTTACGGCCGCGTTGCAAACGAGGGCTTCGGCCTGACGATGGCGTCGCCGGAGTTTGAGCGCGTCTCCGGCGACGAAGCGCCGCAGGGGGCGATTCTCCCCGTATACCCGCTCACCGCGGGGCTTTCGCGCAAGCAGGTGACCAACGCGGTGCGCGCCGCTCTGTCGGCCTGCGGCGAAACGCTGCCGGAGCTGCTGCCCGAATCCGTTCTCTCCGCGCACGCGCTGACGCGCGACCGCGATGCGCTCGAAAATATCCACTTTCCGGCGTCGGAGGAGGCGCTGAACGCCGCGCGGCGGAAGGTGATCTTTGAAGAGCTGTTCGTGCTGGCCGCGGGCTTATCCATGCTGAAAAACCGCCGCACCGGTTTGGCCGGAAAACGGTATGCCCCCTGCGATGACGCGCTTCTGCGCGCGCAGCTGCCGTTTGCGCTGACCGGCGCGCAGGAGCGCGTCATCGCCGAAGCGCTCGCCGACCTCCGCAGCGGCCGGCTGATGAACCGGCTCGTGCAGGGCGACGTCGGCAGCGGCAAGACGCTCGTCGGCGCGTTTGTAGCCTATCAGGTGATCGCAGGCGGCGATCAGGCCGCCTTAATGGCGCCGACGGAAATTTTAGCGTCGCAGCATTACGCGACGTTTGAACGGCTGTTTGAGCCGCTCGGTATCCGAACGGTGCTCATCACCGGCAAAATGCCGGCCGCGCAGCGCCGCGCGGCCGCTGCGGCCATCGCAGACGGAACGGCGCAGATGGTCGTCGGAACGCACGCGGTGCTGTCGCAGGGCGTCGATTTTGCCGCGCTTGGGCTTGTCATCTGCGACGAGCAGCAGCGCTTCGGCGTCAAGCAGCGCGCGGCGCTGAGCGCCAAAGGCGACAACCCCCACATGCTCGTCATGAGCGCGACGCCGATCCCGCGCACGCTGGCGCTGATTCTCTACGGAGACCTCGACCTCTCGATTATTGACGAGCTGCCGCCCGGGCGGCAGAAGATCGATACCTTTCTCGTCGACAACGGCCTGCGGCGTCGGCTCGAAGCCTTTGTCCGCAAGCAGACGGCGGAGGGCCATCAAAGCTATATCGTCTGCCCGCTCATCGACGAGACCGACGACGAGGAGATGAAATCCGTCGCCGCCTACGCCGATTCCATCGCCAAGGAGGTCTTCCCCGACCTGCGCGTCGCCTGCCTGCACGGGCGGATGAAGTCCGCCGAAAAAGACGCGGTGATGGCGGCGTTTGTCCGCGGCGAAACCGACGTGCTCGTTTCAACGACGGTCGTCGAGGTCGGCGTCGACAACCCAAACGCGACGCTGATGGTCGTCGAAAACGCCGAGCGCTTCGGCCTCAGCCAGCTTCACCAGCTCCGCGGCCGCGTCGGGCGCGGAGCCGCCAAGTCCTACTGTGTGCTCGTCTGCGGCAGCGGCGGCAAAAACGTAAAGGAGCGTCTGCAAATTCTCTGCCGCTCAAACGACGGGTATGAAATCGCCCAGCGCGATTTGGAGCTCCGCGGCCCCGGCTCGTTTTTCGGCGAAGCGCAGCACGGTCTGCCCTCGCTGCGCATGGCCAGCCTGACGGCGGATATGCCGCTTTTACAGGAGGCGCAGCGTGCCGCCCATGCGCTGCTGGAAACGGACCCCGCGCTGTCGGAGCCCGAACACGCCGCGCTGCGCAGCCGCGTCTACGCGCTCTTCGACACCGAAGACGGCAACACCTTTAACTGAAACCCTGACGGATTCTACGGCGGAAACCATTACGCCAAACGATTTGATGACTATGGAGGCGACACAATATGCTTGAGCTTACGCACGTCAATAAAACTTATGCCAAGGGAAAGATCAAGGCGGTAGACGATTTTTCGCTCTCTGTCCGGCGCGGCGAGATTTTCGGTTTTATCGGCCCCAACGGCGCCGGCAAAACGACGACGATTAAAATGATCATGGGCATTCTGCGGCCGGACGGCGGAACGATCACCGTCGACGGCGTCGACATTGCTCGCCAGCCGGTCACGGCGAAGCGGATGATCGGCTATGTGCCCGACAACCAGGAGATCTACGACCGCCTCACCGGCCGGGAATACCTGAACTTTATCGCCGATCTCTACCGCGTCGGCAAGGCCGAGCGTCAATCTGCGATGGAAAAATATCTCGCGATGTTCGACATTCAAAACGCTGTCAACGAGCAGATCCGCTCCTATTCTCACGGCATGAAGCAAAAGCTGATGCTGACCGCCGCGCTGATCCCCGCGCCGGCGCTCTGGGTGCTCGACGAGCCGCTCGTCGGCCTTGACCCCAAATCCGCCCATCAGCTCAAGCTCGAAATGCGGAACCACTGCAACGCAGGCAACACGGTGTTCTTCTCGACGCATGTGCTCGAAGTCGCCGAAAAGCTCTGCGACCGCATCGCCATTATCGACAACGGCCGCCTGATCGCGGTCGGCAGCGTCGAGGAGCTCAAACAGAGTCACGCGGACGGCGCGCTCGGCGGCGAGAGCCTGGAAAGTGTCTTCCTGTCCCTGACGGAGGGCGAGGAGGCGCAGCAATGAGCGCGGTGTGGCTGCTTTTAAAGGTTCAGTTCAAAACGCGGTTCAGCCTGCGGGAAATGACTTCTGTGCGTTCCGGCGGCCGGAGCGGAACGCTGAAACGCGCCGCGATGGCGCTGCTGTTCGCATTTCTGTTTGTCTACCTGATCGCGGTCTATACGCTGCTGCTCAACATGATGCTGACCGCCGCGATTGAATTTGAATATCCGCAGATCGTCATGGATCTCGTCGTTCTCTGCACGATGGTTCTGACGGCCGTATTCGGGATCTTCATTGTGTTGTCAAACATCTTTTTAGCGCGCGATTCCACGCTTCTGTCCTCTCTTCCCGTGTCGGGGCGGCAGATTTTCCTCTCGAAATTTTTGTTTGTCTACCTGAGCGAGGCGGCGATCTCGGCGCTCTTTATCCTCCCCGCCGTCATTCTCTACGCCGTCAAGGTCGAGGGCGCGATGGGGATCGGCATTTTCCTGCGCGCGCTGTATGTGATCCTGCTCTCGCCGATGCTGCCGCTGCTCGTCGCGACGCTGCTCGTCTCCGCGCTGATGCTGATCATCGGCCGGCTGCGGCGCAGAGATCTGTTCATCACCGTGGGCTCGTTTGTCATGCTCGCCGCGCTCATGATCGGCCAATTCGCTATCCAGTCGAAAATGCAGGCGGCGGCGATGACCGGCAACGATTTCTTTGCCGATCTCTTCAAGAACAGCTGGACGACGATGAATTCCCTGTCCGTCCCGCCGTTCAGCTGGGCTTCGTTTGGCATTCACGGCGGCGGCGTTACCTCTCTGCTGTCTCTGATCTGCTTTACGATTCTGTCCCTGATGGTCTTTTTCTTTGTCTGGCTGATTAGCGGCGCGATCTATAAATACGCGGTCTCCGTCAACTCCGAAGCGCGCAAAAAATCGAAGGCCGTCAAAGCGGGCGAGCTGTCGGCCGGCTCCGCTTCCCCGCGCGCCGCGATTTTCAAAAAAGAATGGCGCGTTTTGTTCCGCACGCCGGTGTATGTGACCAACTCCCTCTCCGGCGCGGCCATAGCGCTCATTCTGCTGCTGACGCCGGTTTTTTCCGACGGCTTTTCCGCCATCCGCGCGCTGATCGCCGAGCTGCCCTCCCCCATCGTCGCGCTGGCGCTCGCCGGTATCATCGTCTTCTTTTCCTCGCTAAATATGGGCGCTTCAACGGTGGTTTCCCGCGAGGGGCGCGCGTTTGAATATCTGCGGTCGCTCCCGGTCGAGCCGCGCGATCTCTATGCGGCTAAGCTCCTGTTCGGCGTCAGCCTGTGCCTGTTCTGGGCAATTCCGCTCAGCATCGGCGCTGTGCCCGCCTTCGGCGTCAGCGTGCCCGCCGCGCTCTGCGGCTTTGTGCTCGGTATGCTCGGCAGCGCCCTCGTCTCCGTGCTGGGCGCATGGGTCGATTTCGTGCGGCCGAAGCTCGCCTGGATCAACGAAACCGAGGCGATGAAGCAGAACATGAACGGCATGCTGGCGATGCTCATCGCAATCGGGCTGACGCTTCTGTTCGCCGGCGGCGTTTATCTGCTGTTTGCCAAGACGTCGTTCGCGCCGTGGGCGATTCTGGCGCTCTGCGCCGCCGTTCTCGTCGCCGCCTGCGCGCTGGCCGTATCGGCGGCGCTGAAAGCGGGCGAAAAGGCTTACGGCCGCTCTGAATAAGCGTTAGCCGCTGATACGGTCTGTCAGAATTATCAACCGATAACGGTTTAAAAGGAGAAAACTGCATGGAAAAACCGATTGCAAACGCCACCTATGAGGACGCGCTCGCTTATATCGCCTCGCACGAGCGCTTCGGCTCCAAGCTCGGCCTGGAAACCATCGGCCACTTACTCGACCGGCTCGGAAATCCCCAGAAAGGTCTGAACTTTATCCACGTCGCCGGCACCAACGGCAAGGGCAGCACGACGGCGATGATCGCCGGGGCTTTAACGGCCGCGGGCTATAAGACGGGGATGTATATCTCCCCCGCCGTCGAGGCCTTTTCCGAACGCATTCAAATCAATATGGCGCCCGCCGGCGAGGAGCGCATCGCGGCGGCCGTCTTTGCCGTCAAGGCGGCGGCGGACGCGATGGAGGCGGCCGGCGAAGGCGTCGTGACGGAGTTTGAGATCGTCACCAGCGCCGCCTTCCTCGTCTACCGCGACTGCGGCTGTGATTTCGCGGTCCTTGAAACCGGCCTCGGCGGCCGCTATGACGCGACGAACATCATCGACCGGCCGCTCGCGGCGGTTATCACCTCGGTATCCTTTGACCACATGGCGGTGCTCGGCGATACGCTTGAAAAGATCGCCGCCGAGAAATGCGGGATTATTAAAAACGGCTGCCCTGTCGTCGCCTACGCCGAACAGCCGCCTGAGGCGCTGCATACGATTCAGGCCCACTGCGAAGCCGCCGGCTCGGCGCTCATCGTTCCGCGGCTCGACGCCTTTTCCGTCGTCAGCCTTGACCTCGACGGCACGCGCTTCCTTTACGAAGGAAAGGAATACGCCACCCCGATGACAGGCGTTCACTTCGCCAAGAACGCGCTCAGCGCCATCGAGACGTTGAAGCTGCTCGCCAAGGCGGGGTACGCCGTAGACGACGCGGCGATCTCCGCCGGAATCGCCGGAAAGCCGATGGCGGCGCGGATGGAAAAAATCTATGACGAGCCCTGCGTGCTGCTCGACGGCGCTCACAACCCCGACGGCGTCGAAAAGCTCTGTCAGACCATCGACACCGTTTTGCAAGGACGGCGAATCATCACCGTCATGGGCATGCTCCGCGACAAGGATTACGGCAAGTGCATCCCGGAGATCGCGCAGCGCAGCGACGTGTTTATCGCGACGACGCCTCCGTCGCCCCGCGCGCTCCCGGCGCGCGAAGCGGCGGCTCTGGCCAACGGCAAGGCGCCGCTGGTCTGTATCGCCCAGCGCACGCAGATGGCTTTTATCTCCGCCATGCGCTTTGCCAAGCCCGGCGACGTCGTCCTTTGCTGCGGCTCGCTCTCTTTCCTCGGCGGCTGTAAGGAAACGCTGCGCTATTTAATCGAAATGGACGCGAAATACAACATATTTTGACAGAGAATTCGGGTTACAATAA
>ERZ772860.1625-NODE-1625-length-14895-cov-4.766375_pt1 | contig 14895 bp, 16 predicted proteins | sample MGYA00511342_ERZ772860 | MGnify/ENA primary metagenome ERZ772860 (study PRJEB29015, sample SAMEA2737665) | human gut metagenome | biome: human gut; feature: human-associated habitat; material: faeces | place: China | collected 2012 ... | reverse complement strand
ATTTTTAAGCATTAGATGCCACTTCCCGATGTCGTATCGGGTCTACTCCTAAGCGGAACGTCGCGCGTTCGAATCGCGCCGGGATCGCCAAAAAAGCCCGTTTTTGAAGCAAAAAGCTGCTAACAGCAGTCTGCTAACAAAAGCGGGCGCTTTTCTTTTTCTGCCGGGCCCTTCTGCTAACAGATTCAGGGGTTTTGTTTGCAGGTTGCCAACATTTTTGCCGGATTTCTAACGGCGCTCCCCTTTGTTGGCTCCCCAAATTGCAAACATTGGCGGACGATTCAGCTAAGAAATGTAGTGGTTTTGAAAATCCATGCAGTTCCGCATTGACCTTTTGCGGTATTTTAAGGATTTAGTCTGCATAAAAATGCATATATTATGAGATATTATTGACGCGTGCAATAGGGATACGGCCTGATTTGTGGATGTGGTTGCTAACGGAACTGATCGCTCGATTAGCTGAAGGACACAGCTGAAGTTGGCATATCTAACAGCTATCGCCTATCTTAGCATTTACAAAAACGGAAGCAAAACGGAAGCGACATTTCGTTTTGTAATATACAAATTACGAGTTCTCGCAATTTAGCATTGCATATATGCTTAAAACATGCTATATTTAGTTATCCCCCACGAATTGCGAGGTGCCATGTATGGAAGTAAGTTATAAAAAGTTGTGGAAACTATTGATTGACAAAGACCTCAAAAAAAGGGATTTGTCCAGCATTGCCAGTATCGGTACATCTACTATTGCAAAAATGACCCGAGGAGAGCATGTCAGCATGGATGTACTACTGAAGATATGTGATGCGTTAAATTGTGATTTCGGGGATATTATTGAAGCTGTGCCAACGAATAAGGAATGAAGGCTGGAGGCTGAATATGAAGGTCATCAACAATGTTACCGAAACCGTTCGGGACGATTTGAGCGAAACGCTCCGGAAAGGCAGCAGACTGTCCATTGCCGCAGCCTGCTTCTCAATTTATGCCTATCAGGAGTTGCGCAAGCAGCTTGATTCTGTTGAGCAAGTACGCTTCATTTTTACTTCTCCCACGTTCGTGCAGGAGAAGACACCCAAGACCAAGCATGAATTTTATATTCCCCGGCTCAGCCGTGAGCGCAGTCTGTATGGTACGGAGTTTGAAATAAAGCTCCGTAATGAGCTGACCCAGCGAGCAATTGCAAAAGAATGCGCAGACTGGATTCGCAAAAAGGTTACCTTTAAATCCAACACCACGCCCGATCTCATGGCAGGTTTTCTGACGGTGGATGAAAGTACGTATATGCCCATCAGCGGTTTTACAACTGTTGATCTTGGCTGTGAGCGCGGCAACAATATATACAATATTGTCACTCGTACAGAAAGCTTCGAGAACGGGCGGCAATTCATTCGCCTGTTTGATGAGATCTGGCAGGACGAGGGCAAACTTCAGGATGTTACCGATATCGTCCTTGAAAGCATTACCACGGCATATCGGGAGAATTCACCGGATTTCATCTATTTCTATACCCTGTACAACATCTTCAATGAATTCCTGGAGGATATCTCAGAGGATGTTCTGTCCAATGAAGCCACGGGCTTCAAGCAGAGTAAAATCTGGAATATGCTCTACAATTTCCAACGCGACGCTGTGCTTGCCATCATCAGCAAGCTGGAAAAGTATAAGAAATACGCGGTGGATTTCATCTCCGGGCGCGCTCTGCGCGAGATGGAGCCCGCGGCGAAAATGTATGCCAAAATCGTAGCGCTGTCCAACGCCGCGGTCAAGGGTGAAGAGATTCCGCAGAATCAACAGGTCAGCGTCACCGACGCGATGGACGTGATGATCCGCTGGTTCTGCCTGCTGTTCGGGAATCAGTTCAGTCCGGACGATGTGCTGGATGGCTATCCCGTGGATCGCCTGATGCACGACATTGCGCTGGCGTTGATGGCCGTGCAGACCCAGACCACCGAAATCCTCAGCGAGTTTCCTACGAAGGCGGCGAAGGAACCGGCGAGTCCGCCGAAAACGGCGGAAGCGGAAGAGATTCCGCTGTTCTGACGCTGCCCGAATTCATCTATTCCACCTACAACTCGCTCCTGGAATCCGGCTGGCGCATGGATGAAATTGACCGCATGGACATGCCGGGATTTCTGAAGATACGCGCATGGAACGCAAAGCAGGAGCAGAAAAAGAAAGAACCCCGCCAACGATACATTGACGAGGTGTGGTCGGGGCTGAAGCCATAGCAAACCCGCTATTGATTCAGATAACTGCTGCAGAACGCCGCAAGACCGGGAATATCTTCGACAGCTGTTTCCCAGACAAGTTCAAAATCGACTACGCCATAGTGGTGAGCATAATTGTCACGCGTTTTTGCAATCAGGCTCCATGGTATTTGTCTGTGCGCAGCCGTAAATTCCGGTGTGAGCTGTTTGGTCAATTCACCCAGCTGCAGAATGCACATGGCGACGGCGTTCTGATAAATATGCGACGCAAGGAACGCTTCTTTGTTGTTCTGGATCGCGTCCAGCGTTTCCTGAATCTGATCGCAGTATTTGAGCATGTGCTCAATACAGTTTCGATTCCGCGCGTTTTGATCAGTCCCGGGCATAAATCAGCACCTCTTCCGTTCGGATGTCGTTCAAAAACTGTGGTGTAAGCATCTGCGTGGTCAGCAAATCAAGATCCTTCTGAAAACCATTTTCCAGTGCAAGCTGCATTCCCGATAGCTGAAACAGCGAACGAAGCTGGCCCTTATCGATGCGAAAATCGAGGTCGCTCTTCGGCGTGGCTTCGCCGCGGGCATAGGAACCGAACAGGTACATCGCGGCAACGCCATATTGCCGGGCAATGGGCGCGGCTATGGATTTAATCTCATCCAACGTGTAGATTTTGTCGCTCATGATGGCGGCTCCTTTCTCGGAAGATTCTCTTTCCACCTTTATTATACGCGAAATCGGTCGCTTAATCAAGTAAATTCAAAGCAGACAGGCAGGTGAGCCGGCATGAGCGAGACGCTCCGCGATCTCGTGGTATCGCTGTCATTGAACAGCGATAATTTTACGCGCAATATCAAATCCATTAATAAGCAGATCCAGGAAGCGGAGTCGGCGTTCCGGCTGGCCTCCGCTGGGGTGGAAAATTTTGAGACGACCACGGCCGGTCTGTCTTTCAAATTATCCACGCTTCAGCGCACCTTTCAGCTTCAGCAGGATGCTGTCGGTCAGTATGAGCGCGCGCTTCAGCAGGCCAGCGACAAGCTGCAGGAGTGCTATACGCGGCAGAACGATTACGCGCAGCGGCTGGCGGATGCGAAGGACAAACAGCAGCAGCTGAAAACGGAAGTAGCCAGCGCCACGCAGGCGTATAAGCACTATAGGAATACACTGGGCGAAACGGATTCTGCGACCATCGCTGCAAAGGCAAATCTGGACGCCTATAAGAGCGAGTATCGCGCTGCCGTTCAGGAAGTCAAAAAGCTGGAAGGTCAGAACATCGCGCTGAAAAAGTCTACGCAGAATGCGGCGGACGCATTTTCCGCGGCGCAGACCAAACTGAACGGCGCGAAGGGCGCAGTGAAAGAGACCGCAGCAGAAATCGACCAGTGCAATCGTCAGCCCGCTCTGACCCGCACCAGCTGGTCGTCTGCCGGAGAAGCAATTCAGGCCAGTCAGCGCAGCATCGCTTCCATTGGAAAACAGATGAAAGCCGCCGAGAGCAGCTATCGTCTGGCTGCGGCGGGCGTGAAGAATTTTGATAAATCTGCCGCAGGGCTTACTGCGAAGCTGACGCTGCTTCAGGAGAAACTGGGGCTGCAGCAGAAGGCGGTTGCTGAATATGAAAAGGCACTGGCCGCCGCAAAAGAACAGCTGCAGGCGGCGCAGCAGGTCAACGATCCGGATAAAATCCGCGAAGCTACCGATGCGGTGCAGGATGCGGAGACTGCGCTCAATAATGCCCGTGCTGCGGTAAAGCAGACGCAGGCGGACATCGTCAGCTGCAATAAAGAGCTGAAAACAGCGCAGTCCGAATGGACGAAAGCCGGGAAAAGTCTGGAGTCCTTCGGCAAATCCTGCGATAGCATCAGCAAAAATCTGAACAAAGCGGGAAAACTGCTCTCCACGACGCTGACCACCCCCATCGTGGCGCTGGGGGCAGCGGCGATCAAGTCCTCCATTGACTTTGAATCGTCTTTTGCCTCCGTCCGAAAGACCGTGAATGCGACGGAGGCGCAGTTCGAACAGCTGGCGGCTACGTCCAAGAAAATATCCACCCAGGTTGCGGCGGGCACAGACGAGATCAACGAAGTCAAGCTAACCACGCTGAATCACGTCAAATACAACTTTGACACTCTTGAGAGAGATCACCTTCCCGAAGATCAACAGCAGCGTCACTCTGAACGAAATGTCAGATAAACACAGGCCCCTATGTCAGTATCAAGCAATTTGATACTCCGACATAGGGGCTTTCTTTGATTTTGGCGACAACCACAACGGGGGATGACGCAGGAATCCTCCACAACCACAGAGCTTGCTCTGGTAATAAGGGGCTTGGGGGCCATTGCCACCAACAAGCACTGTGCATGAGGTATAACGAATGCCCTGCTTGCAGAAACCGTGCCCCAGGTTGTTCCCCAGGTTGTCGTACCCTCCATTGGCACAAAAATGCGCCATATCACGGTGTCATCTTAGTTCGTACAGACCAATCGGCAGCCTCAACACTGTCTCTTTGTTGTGTTATTATTGAGAGAAGGCCAACCTGTTCACCAGCATTTTCTTGCTATCTGACTGGATGTTGGCAGAAATCAGTTAATCTATATATGACGAAACCTGACACGAGTCGTCAATAGCAGTTAAGGGGTGGTAGAATGGTCTACGGTTATGTTCGTGTATCCAGCCGAGATCAGAATGAAGAGAGGCAGCTTCTTGCTATGAAAGAGCGCGAAGTACCTTCAGAAAATATCTTTCTGGACAAACAGTCCGGCAAGAACTTCGTTAGACCGCAATACAAGGTAATGATGAAAAAACTGAAGCCGGGTGATCTGCTCTACATTCTGAGCATAGATCGTCTTGGCAGGAACTATGAAGAGATCCAGGTTCAATGGAGAATCATCACTAAAGACAAGGGCGTTGATATATGTGTGATTGATATGCCTCTTCTTGATACAAGAACAGGAAAGGACTTGATTGGCACATTCATCGCTGATCTCGTTTTACAGATCCTCTCCTTTGTCGCACAAAGCGAAAGAGAAAACATCCGAAAGCGCCAGGAACAAGGTATTGTTGCAGCCAAGGCTCGTGGAGTTCACTTCGGGCCAGAAAAAAAACCTCTTCCTGAGGATTTCGATCAGCTTGTCGTGAAGTGGCGAGCAGGTGAAATCAGACTGGAAGAGATACTATTGCAATGCCATTTTTCAGAGTCTACCTTCTATCGGCGTCTTCGCGACCATTGACTGTCAAGTTGTGTACTAATTGAGGGCACAAAAACCCCTTTTAATTTTAAGACCTATTCGATAGCTTTGTCAAGACAAATGCTGTCTTTTTTTGTGCTTTTCGGGAGAAAATCAAGTCTTTTTTACAGAAACACGCATCAATTTCAGTGTCTTGAAGCACTGTCAAGAAGTACACCTTTTGAGTGAAAATGAATTAGTTCCTTTCGCAGGACTGATAACATTGGTGGAGGTTAATATGGGACGTTCGATCGGAATTGACCTTGGAACGACGTATTCTGCAGTCGCTATCCTGGGTGAAGATGGGAAACCGATGATTCTACAGAACTCTGAGGGCAAGAACACTACTCCTTCTGTAGTCTTGTTTCCTGAATCATCTGCCGGTGGTGAGGAACCTCTCGTTGGCGAAATGGCGAAGCATTCGGCAGCCACTGCCCCACTTGATGTGGTTCAATTTGTAAAAAGACAGATGGGCAATCCTGAGTGGCGCTTTGAATCCACTAATGGAAACACATATTCAGCCGAAGAGATCTCAGCTATTATTCTTAAAAGACTAAAGAATGATGCAGAAATGGCATTAGGGGAAGAAGTAACTGATGCTGTTATTACCGTTCCGGCATATTTTGATGACACTCGCCGTGTCGCCACAAAGCAAGCAGGCGCAATTGCAGGACTTAATGTCCTTCGAGTTCTCAACGAGCCAACTGCTGCGGCTATGTCTTATGGCCTTAACCAAGCGCAAAATGGCACTGTTTTGGTGTATGACTTGGGTGGTGGTACGTTTGATGTTACCATCATGACTATCGAGAATGGTACATTTGATGTCCTAGCCACAGATGGTAATCGTAATCTTGGTGGTTTTGATTTTGATAACCGTATTATTAATTATGTTCTCGAACAGCTGGAAGCACAAGGTGCTGGTAGCGGTTTGAAAATGGATGATGCACTTGTTGCCCAGATTCGTGAAAAGGCGGAACTTGCAAAAATTAGTTTGAGCATGGTCGCCCAAGCAAACATAATGATTTCTGCGCGTGGCAAGCAATATCGAATCAAAATTACTAGAGAGCAATTTGAAGATATGACCAAGGACTTGCTCAGAACTACTGAAGAGCTTGTCGAGGACACCATGGAAGCAGCTCATAAGCTTTGGTGTGACATTGACCATCTTCTCTTGATTGGTGGCTCTACTAGAATGCCCATGGTTAAAGAGATGATGTATCGTATTTCCGGGAAAAAACCTGAACTGTCTGTTAATCCCGATGAAGCAGTCGCATTAGGAGCGGCTATTCAAGCATATATCTGCGAAACTGAATCAAGCCAAGGAAGTTCCAACCTACCAGCACCGATTAACGATATGGTTTTGACCATCTCGGATGTAACCTCGCAAGCCCTTGGTGTCATAATGCTCAATGACATGGACAGGGATGAGAACTTCGTGGTTATTCCGAAAAATGCAAAAATCCCCTCCAAGGGCGAACAACACGCCTTTACGGTTGTAGATCAGCAGAAGTCCATTAATGTTCAGGTAACGCAGGGCGAAGATTCGGATGTCAAATATGTTGCTGTAATTGGTAGTAAAGACATTCCTATCCCCGCTTATCCTAAGGGTTCACCGTTTAAGGTATCTTACGCCTACGATATTGATCAAACAGTATATGTCGAACTGTATGACGAGACCGCTCATAGGATTGTTGGTACGTTTGAGATCGATCGTTCCATGAACCTGAGTGATGAAGCTGTTTCCAATGCTATGAAGCGCGTTGGTAACATGTCGATATTCTAAAAGCATAAACAGGAGATAATAATGAGTAGTGATGCAGTAACAAGTCAGCATAGCATTGACGATGTTTACCAAGAAGTGGCGGCACTGAGAGACCTGTTTGCTCGAAGATTAATGGATGATAAGATGAAGAATGCAATGATTGAGAAATTGTCTCAATCAAATTCATCTTTGATTAAGGCGACCGAGAATCGTCTATCAGAAGGGATTATCAGAGAATTACTGCTCGTGTGTGACAGAATCTATGAGCAACCCACTTCTAATGATTTTGCTTATTCCATTCTTGACGAACTGTTGGAAATATTGTCAAGAAGAGGAATTGAACAGATTTCTCAACTAGATGATTTCGATCCGAAACTTCATAATGCAACTTCAACAGTTCAATCGACGGAAGAGTATCCGGCAGGAACTATCGTTGAAGTTGTTCGTCATGGTTATCGCACAGAAGATAAGGTTCTCCGGCCTGCGGACGTGATTGTCTCCTCAAATCATTGATTTATGTGTGACAAAATGGAAGGGTGGTGAGTTCGTGGATAGAGAGAAAATGATGAAACTGGCCAAAGAGTATAGCATTGCATGTAGCAAAACTCTTTTCGCAATCGAACAAGCTCGTCGTGATGTTCTGAATCGAAAAGAGAAAACGATCAATCAGGCATCTTCCAAATCAATATCCGATCAAGGGAACTCACAGCTTCAGCTAAGGAACAGCATCTCGAGTCAGTATCAAGAGGCTAAAAATCAATTGGAGCTTTGGGCAAATCAAGAAGAAACCGTCTTGCGAGTTGCCGAATATCTCATGATTGGTGATGCTGGCTTCAAGGAAATGCCGAGAGATGGTTTTCTCCCATACCTTATTCCTTTTCTTGGACATGCAAATATTTGTGTTTCGAGCTCAAGCCAGGAACGCTTTGTTTTTGCACGCGATATAATCATGCAGTCTCTTCTCCAAACCGCACCTGGTCAATTGAACATCACAATTTATAACCCAGATTTATTAGATTCATTCTCTTGTTTTGCTGCGCTTGAGCAGTACGAACTTGTATCAACAGCTGATGCATTAGTTGGCAAGCTCAATGATATGGCCAAAGCAATCATCGAGAATGATTCATTGTTAAAATCAAAATATAATTCATTGATTGAGCTACGTAAGGAGTCGAGACAAGCAGTCGGACAACTTCAACTACTCGTTATTGCTGACGATGGTTGGATCAATGAAGAGAAGATACGCATACCTTTACTGCGACTTGCGACAAACGGAATAAGAGCAGGCATCGCAGTTATGTTTGTGATCAATGAAGCGCAAAAAAAATCAATAAGTCAACTAGTCAAAAAAACTACAATGCTATACATGGACAATAATGACCGCAAATGGCATTGTGACATTCATCCCAACTTTACATTATTACCTAACCATTATACCAATTCGGATATTGAGACCCAGCTTGCATCGATTAAGCAAGCCTCAGAAAAGGTGTCTGCGCTCACCATCCCGTTTGATTCTATTGAGCCTGCAAGTAGTGGATGGAACTGTTCATCCGCAGAAGGAATTACAATAAATCTCGGAAAAGCGGGTCTAACACTAGCTTCGTTAACATTGGGTAATGATACAACGCAATTACACAATGTGCTAATTACAGGCGCTCCGGGTAAAGGCAAGTCGAATCTTCTTGAAGTGATGATTCATAGCATCTGCTGTAGATATAGCCCTGATGAGGTTGAACTCTATTTGTTAGACTTCAAGGATGGCTTGACATTTAAGCCTTATAGTACGGGTAATGGCGCATCCTGGCTACCACATGCTCATGTTTTGGGACTTGAAAGTGCTCGTGACTTTGGTGTTGCAGTGCTGCGAGACCTTGAAGAAGAAAGAAGTCGAAGGGCTTTAATAATGAGCGATGATAGCTCAGCATCTGTTGCCATTTATAGAAAGAAAAACCCAGAGAAGCGCCTTCCTCGTATCATCGTCTTAATTGATGAGTATCAAAAACTGGTTGAAGTTTCTGATGATTTGGGGAATGAAGCAGTCAAGCTGATTGAAAATATTGTAAAGCAAGGTCGAGCTTGTGGTATCCACCTTGTTCTTGCATCGCAAAGTGTTGCTCACGGTGGTGCAATCGCAGGGCATGAAGACGACATCTATTCGACTATTCCTGTCCGAATTGCCCTACAAAATAGCCTTCAGGAATCCTATTCAATATTTTCTCAAGGTAACGATGCTGCTGCGCGCTTGCGTGTACGTGGCGAGGCAGTCCTGAATGTCAACTATGGTGCAACAGATTCAAATATCAAATTTACTGTTGCATATGCTGACCCAGCTATACTGCAGTCGTTGCGAGCTAAGTGGTGCAAAACCCCCGAAGGTAAGAATCATATCCCTATTACATTCCGCAAGAATGATCAGTTTGTTCTATCAGATGCTATTACAAGCATTCAAGCCTGGCGACGTGCCGTGATTGAGAATAACGCAGCTCCACGATTGGCTTGTGGAATGATGGTTTCAACAAAAAAGAAAGTACTCTCCGTATCCATGGCAGACGATGCTGGCAGAAACCTTGCTATACTTGGTTCCGGCGAGGGTGAACGTACATCACTCAAGTCACTTCCTGTAAATTATGCTATCGGAACACTTGAGAATATGGCGATATCCTTAGCACTCCAGCATCCAGAAGGTAATGCTTTCTTCACGTTTATAAATGGATTAGATAAAACAACAGAAAGCAATAATTCGATTCCATTATGGATACAAACTATGGAGCGATTCGGTTTTGGCGTTGAGATCATTTCTGCGAAAGATGCCGCTCAATATTTTGTCAACCTTGCAGACGAAATGAAATCAATTTCTGGCTGCGATGAACACCATTATGTTATAGCCATGGGTATGGACAGGTGTTCTGGAATGGCCGAATCTGTTGGTGACAATATGTTTGATACTTCAACTGGCGCATCTGCGTTCCAAGATATATTGAAGAATGGTCCATTGAAAGGAATCCACATTCTTGCATGGTGGCAGAATGTTGCAATCTATCGAGAACATATTGGATTCAGTGGCGATGGGTATATTGACACAAAGATGATCTTGAGAATGGATGATGCTACAGCAAAAAGTATTTTTGGACCTTTTGTGTCGTGGTCATCAATGCCCAATAGAACGCTTATCCATGATGCTATTGAAATCAACGAAAATATCACGTTGCTACCGATTGCTCCGTGTGATCCCCACAGTATCGGGAAGCTAGAGGCGGTGATGTGGGTATGAAGCAATTTAACTATAACAAGTATTTGCTTGCGTTGGATGTTCTCAATGAATTGCCTACCCAATTGGACAATATACAGCGTCAAGCAAATGAAGAAATACGTCGACAAGAGGCATCAATTAGAGCAAAATCTGATGCAGAACTTACTGTCTTAGACGATAGTAAGGCTAAAGTATGGCAGCAATTCGATCAGCTTGCTCAGGAATTCACATCCATATGTCAAATTCCTGTTCCTCGCCCCTCTACATCATCAACACCGTTGCATTGGCAAGTCGCACTCAAAGCACAAAATGATATTGCGGATATCATTAGTAAAGAGTTCTGGAGTATACGTCAGGCAGCGATACAGCAAAAACAAAGAGAGAGAGAAATGGCCGAAAAGGAAAAGGCGAATCGAATTGCAGCAGAAAGAGCAAAACAAGAAGCTGCTCGTCGTCAGGAGGAAGAACGTCGAAAAGCAGAAGAAGAGCGCTTAAGATTGGAACTTGAACGTGCCAATCGGTCTCCGCTTCAAAAATTGAAGGATTTACTAACCGGTCATTAAATGAATTAGGAGGGTTACACGATGTCTCAGCTTAGTCAGTTGAAAGCCCAGATTAACCAGGTTGCAACCAATATCAGCCAAACTGCGACCCAGATGAATACGTACTCTCGCAACCTCCAGAATCAGATCGGACAAGTGTCGAACGCTATTGGTGGTACTGCGACAAACGAAGACAAGGATATGGTTGCAGCTTTGCAGTTAGCTCAAAAATCTGTTCAAGATGCTGCTGTTCAGCTTATGCAAGCTGCAACAAAGGCAAAGGAATGGGTTACTAAGGCATGAGTACACTGAGTGCTATTGTTGCGTCAGTGTCAGACATCACTGATGATTTGAACAAGACATTGAGTGGGTTTACTCAATATCAGCACCAAATTACTCAATACTCAGCCCAAATACTGTCAGCCATTGGCGATAGTAGCATGGAAGCTAAGGAATGCTTGATCTTTTTGCGATCTACCATTCAAGTGATAAGCGATTTACAGTCATCTTTGAGGCAGTCTATTGATATAGCAAATCAATGGATTGCAAAGAATGGAGGCAGTGGCAATACCCAGCCATCGCACGAGCTTACCATGCCCTTCACTCATGAGGATGATGAACCGGTACATAGGAGGTGAAAAACTCCGTGAACATTTCTGAGGTTGGAACCTTGCTCGGTATGGTCTGTCGTGATATTAGCTCTGAAGCATCGAGCTTAACGGCTCATGCATCAAGACTCAAACACGATATGCAAACCATTCAGTCGGGTATATCTGGCACTTGTTCTCCTGCATATACTGAAATCATGAACTGCTTAAATGTTTCCCTAATGCAGATTGAACGAGCCACAACCTTTTTGTACCATTCGATGACAATCGCTGAACAATGGGCTCGGCCACGAGTCGGATCATTGATTTATCCCGGGACAAATCCTTTGGACTTTCAACCATCAGATCAAAACGAAGGGATGGTAATTGAGAGATCAGCTACCAACAGCTATGAACGAGCGAATCGTTCTCCGGAGGAAAGCAATGTTTTTCTTAGACAGCATTCGGCTTTTTCTACCATGATGCTTAGTATGCTTCCGGACCAACGAAAAGAGGCAGTGGAATCTTCCTATGCAAATGCACCTATGGAAATCACTGATCTCCTAACTCGATATTCATCAAATCTAACACAGATTAAAGACTCTGGTTATGGTTTTGATTCGGATGGACATCGGTTCAAGTGTGGTAGCTATTACGATCCTAGATCGCAAACATTAGCAATGGATGAATCAATGAATCATGCTGAGTATGTTGATGTTATAAAACACGAATTAGGGCATTTTGTCGATCACATGAAAGGTACTGATGATCCTACTCATTCGCTTCAATGCTACTCCGATTCCCAACCATTCGTATCAGCAGTTGCCAAAGATGCTTCAGCTCTAAACACTTCGACACCAGAAGGCCGGATGCTGGTGAACGATATGCTAGATGACCTCTTCTCGACTGGAGCGTGCAACGATAGGAATGTTACTGACATTATATCTGCAGTGCTATGCAATGAGCCAATAGTCGTTTCTCGCTTTCAGTCAGAGGGAGTTACAGGCTATGTGGCATATTATAAGCACGATGACGACTATTGGTATGCAGTAGATAGAAATGGACAATCGTTGGGAAAACGTGAAAAAGAAGTGTTTGCGAATGAGTTTGCCATCGAAACAGATGGCTATCGAATATCTAAGGATTTCATCGAACGGTGGTTTCCGAATATTTATGGGCAAATGCAAGAATGCATTTATTCGTGACTCTCGTTTGTTTAGAAGTGTTTGTCTTCTATACATGTAAGAGGCTTTTCACAAATAACGTGAATGGAGGAGTCCGTCATGGTGAATTACTACGAACTGTTGGAAATCAGTTCATCTGCAGGCGAGGAAGAAATCCGCGCCGCCATCAAAAAGGCTCGTAGAACATGGAATGCTCGTTCGAGTAACCCTAATGCCGAAATCCGTGCTGAAGCAGAGCAGCGCGTCCGCGATATCATGGAGGCTGAGAAAGTCCTCTTGGATCAGAATCAAAGATCTAGCTATGACTTCCAGCTGTCTCAAGCACCAATCATTCAGGGTGATGATAACGATGACGATGACTACGAAGACTGGATCTCTTTGGCTGTCGAGTATGATGAAAGAAAGGACTACAATTCCCTTGCCGATTTGATGCGTCAGGTCACTCAGAAAGAACCCGACAATCCTCGTGCATGGTTATGGCGAGGCCTCTCTTCTGAGTATCAGGAGCAATATGCTGATGCTGAATATGAGATCAAAAAAGCAATCTCACTAGCTCCTGATGCTCCTATACCTCATGCTCTGCTCGCTGAGTTGTATGCCGATCGGGATGAATTCCAATTAGCAAAGAATGAGTTTGAGAGGGCATCAGCACTGAACCCTGATGACTACGACTTAAAGATGAGTGTTGCTGAGTGTTATCGACTATTGCATGAGTACAGCGAGGCCTTATCAAGGGCAACTGTAGCTTATGAGCATGACAAGACTAATGAGCGTGCGCAGTACATTTATGCGTTAGCCCTATACGATCATACCATGCAATCCGTATCATACAACAGATCCTTTAACGATTATGTTGTAACAAACCAAGCACAATTAAGCTACCTCAAAACGAAAGAATCCATCTTCGCTTCACTTCCGAGTGGAAACGAGAAGGTAAGCGAGATAAAGAATAAGTTCTATCAAAAGATTCGAGAGGCAGAGGCTCAGGAGTTTAGGTCATCAGATCGAAATGCGACATATATTGTTGTTGGAGTCATTGGCGTTCTCTTGATGGTTTCTGGATCTGGTATTATCCCAGGTATCGCTATCATTGGTGGCACGATTGGCCTGTATTACTATAGGCACAATATGCCTGGATGGAAGTGGCAACAAAAGCAAGCCTCTGAAGAAACAAAGAGGAGCGGCCTGCAAGGTTAATCATTGTTTCCCAATGCATACTGCATTCATAAATAAACGATGGGAGGAATTAACTATGATCAAGGAAAAAGACTTGCGCGAAATGCGTCCCCAAGTCAGGTTTGCCCAGGGTCAGAATATTGACCTTTCTGTTGTGCAGAGCGCACTTCAGCAGAATGCTGATGAGAATGGCATTCCTGTGGCCTTCTCGCGCGACCAGGTGAAATATGGTGGTTTGATTGGTGGTTTGATTGGTGGTGGTACGGATGACTGCCTGATCCTGTCTCATCCGCAGCATCCCAAGGATTATTTCCGTATCTGCATTCGTGTGAAGCATCAGGGCAACTACGCCTTTGTATCTGTAAATGATTTCGGTGAGAGCCGCCTGCTTGGTAATGCTGCCACGAGCGAATACACTAAGAATGCTGTGAAGGATGCATTCCATGGCGGCAGTGCTGCTGGTGCGGTGGGTGCTGTTATCGGAAAAGGCCTTCGTACTCTCGTGATGGGTGGCAGCAACAAGCAGAAACTGGAGGAAGAACAGAACTGGTACGCAATGGTGTCGGATCTGTTCGATAACATCATTTCCTAAACTCAAAGATGCTGTTGTATTGGGAAAACAATAATCTTTGACAAAAAGAGGAGAATGAACATGGAAAAGTTTGAACGCGTTGATCTGCTGGATGACGAAGATCTGATGTCTGCTGCGTTTGCGTTTGGTTCTAAGACCGATGACAACGACAAGAGCACCAACTGCATGCATTCTTGCACCGATTCCTGCTGCTGCTAAAGCACACAGGGACTTGTTTCTGCCCATCAAAGAAACAAGTCCCTTTTATTTTTACTCAATCAATGATAACGATTACCTTGGAGGCTCTCTATGAAAACGCTAAACTGTATGGCTCGGTAGTGTCAATAATCTTTCGCAAAAAGTTCTCTGGTAGGATGAAATTAAACCGC
>ERZ772860.1619-NODE-1619-length-14941-cov-5.020556_pt1 | contig 14941 bp, 14 predicted proteins | sample MGYA00511342_ERZ772860 | MGnify/ENA primary metagenome ERZ772860 (study PRJEB29015, sample SAMEA2737665) | human gut metagenome | biome: human gut; feature: human-associated habitat; material: faeces | place: China | collected 2012 ... | reverse complement strand
TAATGGAGGGATTAGTATTGCAAAAAAGAGTGTATTCTGTAAAGCTTTAATAAAGGTCTTATCTTCCAATATCCTAGTATAGTTATCAAAACCGGAAAAAACCAATTCATTTCCACGCCCGCTAAAAAAAGTCATACCAAAGGAGTATAGTAACGGGAGCAAGGTAAAGAATGTAACACACAAAAAGCTAATACTAACAAAAATAAAAGCGTTCTTTTTCATATAGATCACCATAAAAATGGGCAATCCTTAATATAAAAGGACTACCCATTTCAAATTATATGTATTTACTCATTTCCCTCTATAGTTTGAGCTTCCTTATATAATTCTTGAAGCATCTCTTCGACAGAAGTTACGCCCTTTATATACTCATTCATCATTTCGCCATGGGCATAAGCAATTTCATACGAGTTCTTGGAGTAGTTACAATAGGGAACAAACTCGCCCCACTCTGCCATTTTTTCACAAATGTTTTGATTGCCAAAATATGCGCTTCCTTTAACTGCGTTTTCAACATGGAATGCAGTCTTTAACGCAGGAACTACACAAGCTTTTTCAACCATTTTATTTGCTATATCATTAGAAACAGCGATAGTTTTTTTGAGAAAATCAATAGAAGTTTCTTGACTGTCTGTGTTACATACAAGCCAGCTACAACCACCACAACTTCCGTAATTAGTGTAATTTGTGTTGCCTTCCATTCTAGGAACCTGTGTTACTCTCCACAAGCCTTTTTGATCTTCATTTGCCATTATCGTAGTCGCCCACCAAGAGCCACCTATAACGCCAGCTGAATCTCCATTGTAAAAAGAAGAAATTATATCATCCCATGAAGAAACTTTGTCAACCACCCCAGAATTATATATGTCCTTAATTACCTTCAACTTAGTACTTAAAGACATCGCTTCAGATTGATCATGGGTAACATATACAAAGGTTGACTTCAGCTTTGAGTGTAGTTCCTTGATTTCCGTTCTCAATAATATTTTCAATTCAGCGTCTAAACTTGACAATGGCTCATCCATTAAAAACAAAGAGGGATTCCTGATTAACGCTTTTCCTATTGCGACACGTTGTTGTTGACCGCCAGAGAGCTGATTCGGTTTTCGGTTTAGTAATTCGGCAATATTAAGCAAATTAGCAATAAAAAAAACTTCTTTTTCTATGTCTTTTTTTGAATATTTACGTAATTTGAGTGGGAAGGCTAGATTTTTATAAACTGAAAGGTGCGGATAAAGTGCATGATTTTGAAACACCATCGCAACATCACGATCTTTAGGTTCAACGGAATTGCTAAGAGCATCATCAATATACACATTACCTGTGGTTGGACACTCTAAACCAGCGATTATGTTTAATATAGTTGTTTTCCCGCATCCAGAAGGACCTATCAACACCACAAAATCGCCATCGTCAATCTGTAAAGAAAAATCATTTAGAACCATTTTTTTGCCATCAAATGTCTTCCCAACGTTTTCCAACAACACCTTCGACAAGCCGATCCCCCCATCTTTTTCTTAGCGTTATAAGAGACAGAAATTATTTCTTCTTACCCATCTTTTTCTTCCTCTTTGCGAACGGGTGTCGTTTTTGAGGCTTACCTTCAAACGAATTTCTTTGTTTATTTGTGGTTGGACGTTTTCCAGTAATAGAGTTGGAGGGACGACCATTGTGCAAATTAACATTCGATAGTTCATCAATACTTTTTTTGTTGTGTTCGCTAACCAACTGACCGCAAGCAGCTTTAATGTTGTTGCCTCGAGATTCTCTCAATTTAACTTCTAAGCCGGCCTCCTCTAATCTTGCTTTAAAAGCAACAAGTTGTTGCTTATTAGGACGTTGAATCTTGCCGCACTTTGTTTCGTTATATTGCAACACATTTATTAAAACATTCTTTCCTCTAAACCACCGACCAAGTTGGCGAACATCACAATTTCTATCATTGAACCCAGGGATCAACAAATATGCAATTGTTATTTTGCGATTATGACGTTCTGCATACGATAAAACAGATTCAACTACTTCGTTAACTCCTTGCCCCTTCATATGCGGAATAACAGCATCTCTCGTTCTTTGATCAGTTGCATGCAATGAAAGTGTCAATTGAATTTTTAGATGTTCCTCACGAAGCTTTTTTAATTGATTTAGCGGTCCAACAGTAGATACTGTGATGCCATCTGTAGGAAAATTAAGTCCATTTCTATCCCGTAGTATGTGTATTGATTTTATTAAATTGTCATAATTCAATAGAGGCTCGCCCATTCCCATAAAAACGATTCTATTGACTTTTTCTTTTAACAGCACGATTTGTTGAACAATTTCGGCAGGAGTTAGATTTCTAATGAAACCATTACTTCCAGATTCGCAAAATACACAGCCAACTGGACATCCAACCATCGTGCTTACACACACGGTTGTCCCTGTTTTTCGTTTTATACATACAGTTTCAATACAATAGTTGTCTTTCAGTTGAAAAACATACTTGCGAGTATCTCCACCGCTATAAATATCCTTAATCTTAATCGTTTGATTTTGAGACTTAGGCGGAGCTTTATATAATGTTTTAAAAAAACTCTTTGCTCGCTCTTCTCCCATTACAGTAATCATTTCATTAAGAGAATAATTGTAAGGGTTTCCAAAAATATTTTCTTCTGTAAATTGCTTATTAATATTTATATTCATTTTACTTCTCCTTAACCCAAAAATCACAACTGCCTATTTTTTCTGATTCAGTTTCATCTAACTTAGAAAAAATTGTAACAATCCATTGCATATCATTTCAACAAACAAAATATATTTTAGACTAATATATTATATCATACAAATCAACCAATTTCAATATATTATCATACCAAAATATAAAGTTTAGTGTAGGTTTACAATAGATGTGTTACAGTTGGCAATAAAAAATAAGTGACGAATGGAAAATCCTGTGTTACAGTTAAGTTGCTGAGACAAAACAGACAGGAGGATCAACCATTCGTCATGAAAACTGTAACACAAACAATGCTGTATCGTCAAGCCTTAATTAAATATTCGTTAAAATATGGGGTAACAAAAGCTGCAATCAGATACAAAACCAACCGACAATATGTTTACCGTTGGCGGAAAAGATATGACGGAACCTTGCAATCATTAGCAGATAAGTCACACCGACCACATCATCATCCTAACGAGCATACGCCTGAAGAATTAAAACTAATAGCAGATATGAGAAAACGCAATATGAATGCTGGATTAGTAGTGTTTTGGGTAAAACTCCGTCAAAGAGGATATACACGATCCGTCACGGGATTATACCGACTTTTACGAAAACAAGGTCAAATGGCGGTAAAACCGCCTAATCCGAAGTATATACCTAAACCATACGAGCAGATGCAATATCCGGGGCAAAGAGTGCAAATAGATGTAAAATTTGTGCCCGAATCTTGTATAGTAGGTGAAGCAAAAGGGCAAAAGTTTTACCAATACACCGCTATTGATGAGTACTCAAGATTTCGTTATTTAGAGGCTTTTGAGGAGCATAGTTCATATTCATCAGCACAGTTTATAAAGCATTTAATAGAGAAATTTCCGTTTAGGATAGAGTGTGTTCAAACAGACAATGGTATGGAATTTACAAAGCAATTAGGAAACACCCAAAAGCCGACGCCCACACTGTTCGAGCGTACGCTCGAACAGTGTGGCATAAGACATAAGCTTATTGCTCCGTACACACCTAGACACAACGGAAAGGTTGAACGTTCTCATCGTAAAGATAACGAATATTTTTATGCCACACATTCTTTTTATTCATTTGAAGATTTTAAAAAGCAACTTTCTGTTCACAACAGAAGATACAATAATTTTCCTATGCGTCCTCTTAATTGGAAATCTCCTGCTGATTATTTAAAAGCTTTTCTTATTAACGGCGAAGTTTTCTAATTTTGTAACACATCATTGACAAACCAACATTATCATACCAAAATATAAAGTTTAGTTTTATAACAGCTAATTCATTTATCTGTACAATAGTTTAGATTTTCGAGAGCAAAGCATGAATAAAAGTCATGAGCAAAAGTGCTACAACTTAAGAAATCGCACCCTTTAGCATATTCACCGATAAAAAAATTGTTTTCGCATAAGAAAACGCAAGGACAAACTTTTCTATTTGGAAGAATCACAAATCCTTCCGTTCCCGCATCACAACATAGATTACATCCATGCATGCTATCAAAGCCAAACGCACCTGTTCGAGAAACATAGAAATCACTAGATTCATATTTTTGTCGCATAGAATGAATGGAATTTAGAGCGCAGTTCACTTCATTCTTGTCAAGAATACTGTTCCGGTCTTTGTTTTTTCCTTGACAAATATAATTTGCAAACATAACTTTCTTTATGCCAAAGGAAACAAAAAAATCGCATATATCAGGAATTAAAAGAAAATTCTTTTTATTAAGCATCGTCATTACCGTTACGTTAAAATTGCTTGATAAAAGCAATTTTATTGTTTGTTCAACACAACTTGAACGAAAAGATGAAACTTCGTCATGTATACCATAATGATAAGAAATAGAAACATCTGTAATTCCATTCTGCTTTAACAAATCAATTAGCGATGGATTTTCATAAATGGCTTTACCGTTTGTCATCAAGTGATGTTGATCTACCAACGGAAAAAGCGAAAGATACTCTGGTTTTGTGAGTATTTCAGCACCATCCAAATTGATATTGTAGGTGCCTTTCAAATCATTAATACACTCTACAACTTCGGAAACATCCCATTCTCCATCATAGTTAATATAGCAATGTGAACAATAGTTGTTGCATTTAGAAGTTAGCATTATGGTTATCCAAGGTTTGTTATTCATGTGAATTCTCCTATCCTTGTACACAATTAATGGTAATATATATAGCAATTACATTCTTGTGGTGCAAAACAATAACATATTAGTATAATAACACATACTTTGTCAAAATGCAATTATCTGCATCCGCACCGCTGTCAAAAAAATATAGTTCAAGAAATTTTGGAAAAAGCAATCTATTAGATATGTATTCACAATGACATAGTGATTTCTGCATTCCTAACGGGGCTTTTTTGTTTTATAATATATCTTTCTTTTTGAGTTCCTTTTTCATTTTGCCGAGTGCCTTGCGGTATGTTTTGTCTGCGGTATCGGGTGACGCTAAGCCGTGGTCGAAAGCTATGTCAATAAATGCTTCTTCGGGTATGGGTTTTCGTATCGGCTTGCCATCCTCGTCCAAATCGTCTTTATCGTAGAAATGGGTAGCATAACATTCCATACAAAAGCCAAGGTGTGCTGAAATCATTGCACGTTCACGGTAGTTGAGATTTTCAAATGCCGCCATAACCGTTTCGGCTTCTTCCAACTTGAAAAGCAACTTGTCCGGCTCGGAGGAACCGTCGTGTGCAACCTCTTCTCGGCTTTCCTCACTGTCCTCATCAGCGTATTGGCGGTAATAATCTACAAACTGCATATTTTGCATTCCGCATCGGATGATCTCGGCGGCATCCTCTTTGCTTGTGCCAATGGCCTCCGCTATTTTCTCCATAGTGGTATCGTCTGCTTTGCTGCCGTATTCACGGAATAAAGCCATAGCTTTACGCAGTCGCAAATATTCATCATAACTCTGAATCGTAAATCCGGTTCGCATTGAACGGATATATTCGTGAACCTCACGCATTGCGGCATATTCCTTGTAAACAATAAACGGAACACCACGGGAAACATCGTAATCTTTGAGAGCTTTCAGCATACCGATAACATACGCTTGCTTTATATCCAAGAAATGTCCGTACATCGCATAGTCCTGAACAATCGCCATTGCTTTCTCGTTTAACGTGCGCTCATAGTAATGGAGAAACCAAGATATATATTTATCCTCTTTCTGAGCAAAGTAATTTAATATATATTTCTGCAGGTCGTTCTCCTTCGGCGGTGCCGGAGTTAAACGGTATATTACGAGTTCTTTTTCCCATTCTTTCACGGCAACCACCTCCTTTGTGCGTGCTTGGGATTACTTTAATCGTTTATCTGTTTCAGCATAAAGCCGCTCACGGCTCATATCAAGGGCATATTGCCCGCTAGCATAATCGGAATTTTGCAAAGCTTTGAACTTGTATTCTCTTGCCAACTCCGTAGCCATAGCAGCAAAGGTTTCGGTAATGGTTCCTCTGCCTTTCTCGGTGCGGATAGCGGAACAACGGCGGTTGTAAATATCCACAACGGGATCTGCGGCAGCAAGTTCTTTTCGGTTAATGCTTGCGGCATATTTACGGCAAGTGGTTTTTCTTCCTCGAACCTCGTAAGGAGCGATGCCATTGCAGTATTGCTGACGGCGAGCAGAGGTCATAAGGAAATACTTGTTACAAATACCGCATTGTCTTGGATAATGTCCGTGATGTAATCCTTCAAAAAAGTCTGTAACCACAAAGCTATAATAACTATCAAAATACAATCTACGAGCAAGTGTTGCTGTTGTACTTTTGCTTGTCTTTTTAATAGGAACGTATTCCGTTGTTACGGGGAACGGTACCGAACCGAACACTTCCAAGGCTATTGGCAGCAGGTGTTCCTCATCAAAGCGATCAGCTTCATCCACCTCATTAGTAAAATCTTTGAGTTTATGAAAAGCGTTGCGAATGTCATCGCTTAACCTATCGTAAAAGTTAAGCGTGGTGTTTACCTCTTTTAGCAGAGCTTCTGCTTTCGAGAAAAATTCTTTGTTATATTCTTTCGGTAGTTGATGAAATATTGTTTGCGCCGTATCCATATCACTAACCTTTGCACGACGAGAGAAATATTCGCTTAAGATATTCCCATTTTCTTCTGAGAAAAGATCAGCCACTCTGTTGCGCTCATCATTCGTGCCAAGCATGTCAAAAGGTTTTAACCACGGAAGTGCCGTAAAGATATTTACCATACGCTCGCCGGCTTTTGCATAGTCGGAGATATTAACGTATCCTATACGGAGCATATTTTCAAGCTGCCAATTATCTGTTGTGAAAACACCAATGCGGGCAGCGGTATCATTTTCATAAAATTGATTGAGCAGATGCGTAGCAAAGGTTCCCGCAGGATAGCTTTTGCCGCCAATATGCACTCTGCCATCACGGTAATCGGCACTAAAAAAGCTGATTTTATCCATATTTCCGTTTTACCTCCATACTAATTCTATCATAGGTAGTGTCCCTTAAAACGTACTTTGGCCGTTTTGGGACAAAAAATATTTTTTTGAAATAATTTTTGAAAAATCCTGTTTCGATATTGTTGCTTTAAAATCATTATATCACGAAACACCCATAAATACAAGTGATTCGGCGTGTTGCGTTTTTTGTTTTTATATTGTTGCTCTATTCCATTTAATTTTTAACTTTTCCTACATTCTAATAAGTGAGGGAGCGAAAACCTCACAATACAGGGCATCGCCGTCGGGAAACCGGCGGTTTTTTTGTTGCCCGAAAATAGAAAGGAGGAAAAGACTATGTTAAAGATCACATCAAAGCAAGCAGATAAGGTTCACCGCCTTGTTAAAGAACAATGCGCCAACTGTGACGAGAATGGAAACTGCATTTTGCTTGACGATGGAGAAGCACACCGCTGTGTGCAGCTTATCTCTATCTACGGCATTTACTGTAACTATTTCAAAAATGCGGTGTTGCCAATCGACCAAGAATTATTCGAACAAATCAAGAAACAAAACAAATTAAAGTAAAAAAGGAGAAATGTAAAAATGAAAAAATTTAATGAAATGTATGTTATTGGTATCGACCACGGTTATGGGAATATGAAAACGGCAAACTGCTGCTTTCCTACCGGAGTAATGAAAAGTGACACCGAACCCACCTTTATTGGCGACCTTCTTGTATGGAATAAAAAGTATTATTCCATCGGAGTCGGTCATAAGGAATTCACGGCAGATAAGTTTAACGATGAGGATTATTACGTTCTCACCCTTGCCGCTATTGCAAGAGAACTCAGACGGGAGCGCATTACCGAAGCTAATGTATTTATCGCCGCAGGCTTACCGCTTACTTGGGTAAGTGAGCAGAAAGCAGATTTTAAGAAATATTTGCTTGCAAACAATAAGGTTGCCTTTACCTTTAGAGGCACCGAATATCGCATTAAAATCGTAGGCGCAGAAATCTATCCGCAAGGATTTGCCGCCGTTGCCGAAAAGCTCGGTGATTTTAAGGGTGTAAATATGCTCTGCGATATTGGTAACGGCACAATGAACCTTCTTCGGATCGTAAACAAAAAGCCGGATGCACAGCGAATGTTTACCGAGAAGTACGGCACCCATCAGTGTGCTTTGCTTATCCGTGAGCAGATGATGAAGGTACACCACGCCGCCCTTGATGATACTATCGTTACGGAAATCTTAAAGAAAGGCACGGCAGATATTGACGGACAGTATCTTGATACGGTTGTTAAAACCGCCAAGGAATACACCGCCGGTATCTTCCGACGTCTGCGTGAACACGAGTATGATTCGAAACTAATGAAGCTCTATGTGGTCGGCGGTGGCGGATGCCTTATCCGCAACTTTGCCGATTACGATGCAGGCCGAGCAATCATTAACGAAGATATTTGCGCTACCGCTAAGGGATATGAGTATATGGCACTCGTTTCCCTTAACAGAAACGGAGGTGCGTTATGATTAAGAATGTGAAAATCCGCTTTAACTTAAATAATGAAAAGGACCGCAAGGCGTATGACTATCTGCAAGGTGTAGAGAAATCGTACAGCAAGGCGGTCATTTCTGCTATCTGCGAGTATTTAGGACTATCCGAAAGGACGGCAACCGAAGATGCTTTCCTTGAAAGAGTAATTGCAACCATTAAAGAAGAATTGGCAAAAACCAATCCTTTCGGCGGTGTGTTGCAACTTGTGCAGACACCGCCTGCACAAATTTCCACCGAAAAGGAAAATACCGAAACCGAAGAAGCGGTGATGGATTTCCTTGATAACTTTTAAGGTTCCATTTTTTCCTGCTTTTGACGGTATAGTGATGGCAATATCCAAAGCAATTGCCCCCACTAATTCCAAAGGTTCCACTATTAAAAGAAACTGACGGCACTCACATAAAATGTGGTGCCATTATTAAAGAAAAGTAGAACCAACCGAAAGATTTGCACTAATATGGTCGCTCCCTCACGGTGCAAGTCACGTAGAATGGAAGATATGCGCAAAATGCGTGTGTCTTACACCGTAACAAGCAGGGAACTTGTATATCACAAGCTCCAACTCAAAATAGGCAGTCTGCCTATTTTATCTTTAGGGGACACCCCTAATACCCCGTTAAAAGAAAGAAGGTATATAAATGAACAAAACACCCAAAGAAAAGAGTGTTCAAATATTGATTCGAGCAAAGCCAAAGCAAAAAGAAAAAATCAAAAGCATAGCGGCGAAGTGTAATCTTCCCGTTAGCGAATATATGCTGCAAAGGGCATTGGGATATGAGCCGAGAACGCTCCCTCCCGATGCCTTTTATGATTTATACGGGAAACTCTGTGAGCTTTGCAATGTAGAGGATTTGCTATTACCCACAACTCAAACTGCCTTGCTTGAATTGATTGACCGTATTCACTCTGAAATACTGCTTCCCGGAAAGGAGAATTTGAAACTATGGCAACCACCGGATTCTGGCCTGTCAAATCCCGGTTAAAGGAAGTTATTGACTACGCTAACAACCCCGATAAAACAACCGATAAAAAATACTTGGACGAAGATTTGTATGCGACTCTCCGTTATGCGGAAGACGATAAAAAGACCGACCAAACAATGTATGTATCCGCTATTAACTGCCCGAAGCAAAGAGCGTATCAATGTATGATGACCACAAAACATCGCTACGGAAAGTTTGGCGGCAACGTAGCTTATCACGGGTATCAGAGTTTTAAAGCAGACGAAGTAACCCCCTATGAAGCGCATCAAATCGGAATTGAAACGGCAAAACGTATGTGGCGGGATTATGAGGTTGTAGTTACTACCCATCTCAACACCGATAACATTCATAATCACCTTGTGGTTAATTCCGTTTCCTTTAAAACGGGCAGAAAGTTTGAAAACCACGTTTCCGACCATTACAAGCTCAGAGAAATTTCAGACCTCATTTGCGAAGAGCGTGGAAAGAGTGTGCTTCCTCCAAGCAAATTTAAAGGCAGTAGTAAGAAAGAATATTGGGTAAAGAAAAACGGCGGTATGAGCCACCGAGATATGCTACGGAAAGATGTGGATGAAGCACTATCCCAAAGCTGTTCGTTTAGGGAAATTGAATATTACCTTAAAACGCTTGGCTACAAATTTGAACGTGACTTCTATTATGACCATCCCTCTGTGTATGCAGAGGGGTGGAAACGTGCTGTCCGTATCAGTAGTCTTGGTGAAAAATATTCCAAGGAAAATATTCATAGACGGTGCCTTGAAAATCAGCGCAAACCCGAACTCTATACCTTTGTAACACCGGCTTGGAAAAGACGACCGATGTTAGTGCTTGAAAGAGATAAGTATATATCGGGATGGGATGGCACGATTATTGTGTTATTCGAACTCTTTATAGAACTTCTTAAAATCTGCATCGTAGGCAACACCCAAGAATACGATAACCGCCCCGTATCTCCGATGATGCGAGCAGAAATGCGAAAGTTGGATCGGTATATCGAGGAATACAATTTGCTCTGCGATAACAATCTTAACTCCCCGAAAAAACTGTTAGATTTCCAAGAAAACTTATCTTCCCGTATTTCTGAATTAGAGCAAAAGCGTTATACGCTACGCTTAAAACTTCGCCGTGTAAAAACACCCGAAGAAGATGCGGCGCTCAAAGAACAATGCAAGGAGATAACCAAGAAAATCACTCCCTTGCGAAAGGAATACAAAATTGCTATGCGCATTGAGGAACTCATTCCGAAAATCAAAGCACTCCTTGATGCCGAACGTAATATTGAAATGAAACGAAATAATTTAAATAAGAATAAAGAAAGAGGTAAAGAACGATGAAAAGTACCAAGAAAATTATTTCAATTAATAAATTACACCCATTTAAAAACCACCCATACAAAGTTCAAGACAACGAGGAAATGGAAGCTCTTGCCGAAAGCATTAAGGAACACGGCATTGTTTCTCCCGTTATAGTCCGACCACTCGAAAACACCACAGATGAATATGAGATCATATCCGGTCATAGACGGGTTATGGCAAGCAGAAAGGCAGGGATTACAGAAGTCCCTGCCTTAGTTGTTTCACTCGACCGTGATGCGGCGGCGATTGTGCTTGTGGACAGTAACCTCCACCGAGAGCATATTCTGCCAAGCGAAAAAGCCTTCGCTTACAAAATGAAGCTCGATGCTATGAAGCATCAGGGTTGGCGTTCTGATTTAACTTCCAACCAACTTGGTGGGAAGTTAGAAACTGCCGACCTCGTGGGCGCAGAAACGGGAGATAGCAAAAACCAAGTGCGCCGTTATATCCGCCTTACTAATCTCATTCCCGAAATTCTGCAATATGTGGATGATGGTCGTATTTCATTCACTCCCGCCGTTGAGCTTTCCTACCTCAATGAACAGGAACAACAAGACCTTTTAGAGCAAATTGAGCAAAGCGATTGCACCCCGTCACTCTCGCAGGCTTGCCGCTTTAAAAAGATAAGTCAAGGCGAAGGTCTTACGCCCGAAGTGATTGCGGAGATCATGGAGGAAGAAAAAGCGAATCAGCGGGAAATGTTCAAAGTCCCGATGGAGCGTATTCGCCAATATGTCCCTAACGCCAATGCTAAGCAGGCTGAGGATTTTGTTTTGAAAGCTTGCGAGCATTATCGCAAATTCTTAATCCGTCAGCGCAACCGTGATGAAAGGTAAGGTGAAGAATATGAAAAAAGTTAATATAGAACCCATTATGTTTTCAAGAAAAGGCGCAGGGCGCATTAATGAAAATGCCCCTATCGACCTTTTGGAATATGTAACACCGAAATCAGCAACGGCAATCGACAATACTCCCGTTTGCTATATTCCGAAGAAAATTACCGTGTCCGAAGAAATAGGCGGTACTATCTACGATGTCACCGGTGTTTTTACGGGCGAAGTTGACAAATCACTATTTCAGCAATTAAAAGAATTGATCCTATCCGAGCAGTTATTGTAACTGCCATAGGTTTGTAGAAACACAGCCGAGCATTGTATAATTGGCCTGCCCGATTAGTAATGCTCGGCTTTCTTGAGAAAGGAGTTTATTATGGCAAAGAAAGCCGAGAATATGAATCAAAATAAAATCACAGCCTTATACTGTCGTCTGTCCGTAGAAGATATTAAAGACGATAAAGACAAAAAGAGAAAAGGCAAAGAGGACGAATCAAACAGTATCAGTAACCAAAAGCAAATTCTTTCTGACTATGCTAAAAAACACGGCTATACCAACACAATGTTTTTCGTGGATGACGGTATTTCGGGTACGAGTTTTGACCGTAGCGATTTTAACCGTATGCACCGAATGGTAGAGGAAGGCAAAATCGGCACGATTATCGTAAAAGACTTATCCCGTTTTGGTCGTGAGCATATCGAAAGCGACCGCCTTGCAGAAATCGTATATCCTACACTTGGCGTAACCTTTATATCCATACAAGAAAATATCAACACCGCTACGGGCGAAGGTGTGGAAATGCTGCCGTTTTATAATATATTCAATGAATGGTATGCGGCGCAGACCTCCAAGAAAATCCGTGCGGTGTGGCAGTCCAAGTCAAATAATGGTGAACGTGTATCTGCAACAGTAGCCTTTGGTTACAAGAAAGCCGATGACGATTCTAAGCAATGGATTATTGATGAGCCTGCCGCAAAAGTGGTGCAATATATCTTTCAGCTTTGTATTGAGGGGTTAGGTGTTACCAAAATCGCACGCCGTTTAGAATCCGAAAAGATTTTAACACCAACCGCCTATTACAACAGCATCGGTAGAAAGACACGCAACAAGGTTATTGATCCTTACCGTTGGTCTGAAAATAGCGTAGACCACATTCTCGCCAATATGCAGTACACCGGTTGTACCGTGAATTTCAAGTCAAGTACCGTGAGTTTTAAAGTCCACAAGACCGTTTATAACGCTCCCGAAGATTGGGTAATTATTCCGAACACTCAGGAAGCCATTATTGATATGGATACTTGGGAACGTGTGCAAGAGATAAAAAAGCACCGCCGAAGAAATACTGCGACGGGCAGACAAAGTATCTTTTCGGGACTTATGTATTGCGGCGATTGTGGTTCAAAGCTATATTTCTGTGCCGCCAAGAGCGTAAAAGAGCATCAGGAATTTTACCGTTGCTCCGCCTATAAGGAAAACAGAGGTAGTTGCACAATCCATTTTATCCGTAATGTGGTACTCGAAAAAATGGTGTTAAAGCTGATAAGAGAAGCTGCAGAATATATTACGGAATATGAGCCTGTTTTTCTGTACCTGTATGGTAAGCAACACGAACTGCACAAGGCAAACAATTTCAAAGCCGCAAAGCAGGAACTTGAGAAAAACAAGAAGCGTATTGTGGCACTTGATAAGTTGATTGAAGCTGCCTTTGAAAAGAACGTGCTTGGTACACTAAGGGATGATCTGTTTGAGCGTATGACTGCCAATTACGAAAAAGAGCAACGAGAATTGATACAAGCAGTTGCCGAATTGGAACAAAAACTTGCTAATGCCGAGCAAGATAACATCGACCTTCGGGCTTTTCTTTCTATCATCCGTAAATGTACCGACTTAAAGGAACTGACACCTGAACTCGTCAATCGCCTGATAACAAAGATTGAAATCTTTGATAGTACCAAAGACGAAAATGGCAAAAAGCATGTTCCTATTAAGGTTCACTTTATTGGTGTGGGTGTTATCGTAATTCCCGATGGAAAGACAATTCTTGAAACTTATGAAGAAATCCGCAAGAATCCGCCAAAAGTGGCGTAAAAAAGAAATACGGCGTAGCCTTAATCGGCTACACCGTATCTACATACCCCGACTGTCCTTAGCCACCTCTGGCTAAAAGAGTGGTATTTTTACGGTGGGGGCAAGCCCCGTCCTACGATCTTTTGCCTCTGATCGTCTTTACACCTTTTCCATTCGGGCAAAGTTGGCCATCAATTTCTTGGTGCCCGCACGGTCAAAGGCCACCTCCAAAAGGGTATCGTTGCCCATGGGCTGGGTAGACAGCACCACGCCGGTGCCAAAGGTCTTGTGGCGCACCGTATCGCCTACGGCGTAAGTCACGCCGGTAGCTGCCGGAGCGGCCTTGGCGGTCTTGGCGCCGCCGAACTTGTGGGCGTAGCTACTCTTTTGGGTCTGCTGTCCCACCTTGGCGCCGGTAAAGCCCGCATGGCTGCGGAAGGACTGAACGGTCACATCCTCCGTCACCTGCTCCGGGATCTCTCGCAAAAAGCGGGAGGGCATATTCCGGTTGGTGGTGCCGTAAAGCATACGCTGGCGGGCGTTGACCAAATAGAGCTTTTCCCGGGCTCGGGTAATGCCCACATAGGCCAGGCGGCGCTCCTCCTCCAGCTCCTCCTCGCTGTACATAGCCTGGCTGCCGGGGAAGATACCCTCCTCCATACCGGGGATAAACACCACCGGAAATTCCAGGCCCTTGGCGGAGTGCAGGGTCATCAGCACCACAGAGTCCTCATCGTCGTTATAGGAGTCAATGTCGGACACCAGCGCCACATCCTCCAAAAAGTCGGACAGCTCAAAGTCCTCGTTCTCCTCCTGGTATTTAATGAACATGGAGGAAAGCTCCTTGATATTGTTTAGCCGATCCTCGTACTTCTCCGGGTCGTCCTCCTGGAGATAGTCCGTGTACTTGGTCTTTTCCAAAATCTCCTGGAGCAAGTCGCTCAGAAGCATACCGTCCTCCAGGCAACGCTGGAAGTATGTAATCTGGGCGGCAAAATCCCTTAATTTTT
>ERZ772860.1602-NODE-1602-length-15092-cov-56.958901_pt1 | contig 15092 bp, 21 predicted proteins | sample MGYA00511342_ERZ772860 | MGnify/ENA primary metagenome ERZ772860 (study PRJEB29015, sample SAMEA2737665) | human gut metagenome | biome: human gut; feature: human-associated habitat; material: faeces | place: China | collected 2012 ... | reverse complement strand
GAGTGGAGATTTTTTCGCGCTGTGCGCGGAAAAATACGACTCGTCCCTTGACGGTTCGGATAGTCGGAGCGGATGAGATTTTTCGTCTGCGAGGTGAGAAAGCGATAGAAAAATTCAAAAAGCTATGCTAAAATTGAAATGGTTGGTCATAAAGCGTTTTGTCAAGCGCTTTTTTATTAACGTTTTTCTTTTGCTGAACGGTAGAATCGTTCACATTTTTTTGCTATAATATTTTTGTTTACAAGCGCCTAAAGAAAACCAGTATGAAGGAGATGAGAATGGGAATGTCTGAAAACGGATCAAAAGATCAGGCACTGAGCCACTTGAAAGTTGAATTTGCTGTTAAGCAAAAGAAAGGGCTGCCCTTCATTATGGCGTCCACTGTTTTATGGACAATTATGCTGATTGCGTTTCTCACGGATTTGAATGTTTCCGCAAAGAACATGATTGCTATGTGCTGCTCTGCATTACTTATGCCAGTCGGAATGCTTTTCGGAAAAATACTAAAAGTAGATATGTTCTGTAAAGATAATCCATTTAGCAGTCTTTCCGTTGTGGCTGCCCTCAATCAGCTGATGTATCTTCCGATTGTTCTGTGGACAATGTACGCTGTTCCGGATAAAATGATTATGGTGTACGCCATTGTTGTTGGCGCACATTTTTACCCTATTATTGGATTTATTTTTCGCCAACATATTTTTATGCTTCTATTATCATACCGATTGTATCTTTGATGTTTGGAATTTATTTCAGTCAAATTATCGTCTGTGTCGCTTTTGTTGCCTTTGATATCCTTATTTGCATTTTACTGTGTTTGGAGAATAAGCAAGCCAAAAAACATCTCAAAGCCATAGCCAATAAAGAATAATACCGGCATTGATTAAGTGCGGTTTGGCGGTGGGGGAATTAAATCACTATGACATGGCACTATGGCGGAAAATACAACGGCGATGAAAAAAGTTTGCCGCAAAGAAGCTGATGCAGGAACAAAAGTCCTCGATCCGCAAGGCGTTAGCCGCCTTGCGCCCCGCCAGCAGCCCGGGCAGGGAGGCTATCGGCTCAATGGTGAAGTTCATAAGGTTTACAAAAAGTATCACCGCGCCCGGGGTAAGCCCGTATCCGTTCAGCGCGAAGTACGCGCCCGCTATGAACGGCAGCACCGTAAGCGCGGCGGCTATTGCCGTCATAAGGGGTGAATAGAAAAGCATCATTATAAACGCACCGAAAAACGTGACCGCCTTTGTTATAAGCGAAAGCTGCTGGGTAAGGTAGTTCGCCTCCACGCTGGCGGCATCGTTAGTCAATGCGGAAATATACGCCGCCGTGCTTTCATCGCGGAAGGAGGATATGTTCTTGTTTATAAGCGTTCGGAAAGCAAGGTCCTTATATTGTTCTTGATAAGAACGGGAAGCCGATTACTGAGCGCAAGACAACGCTGTTCATATACGTCAATGTGTTGAGCATGGATTACCGCGACGGCGTGGATATGTACCGATTCAACGCTGACCAGAACGAAATGCTTACCGAGCTTATGCAGCCTGACTACTACCCGCTTTTTGCAGAGCTGCTTGGCGATGCCGTGGGCGACGGCGGAACATACGGCTTGGGTTTAGACATCAATCCGGATCTTCCATCGACTGAACTTGGTGCGCAAATCGTTTCGGCTGCCAAGAAGTACATAGGCCGCAGTTATTCCAGCATGGATTGTTCCGGCTTAGTGCGGGCTGCATACCGCGACTGCGGCTTATCCTCCATGAATGGATTAACGTCCACAGGCATGGCGCAAAAGTGCCGCGACATGAATGTGCTGTTTACTGACGCTTCCAAGCTTCAGGCAGGCGACCTCATCTTTTTTGCCCGCAAGGATGCTTCCCGCGGCGAAGGTTATTGCACTGACATCCAACGTTGCGGAACAGGCAAATGCAAACGCTGGTTGCAGATACACCATGTTGCCATATACATCAACGGCGAGTTTCTGATTGACAGCACCGGCGGCAACAACTCCGTACAGATACGCAAGCATTGGGGAAGAAGCGGCTCCGAATGGGAATGGGTCTGCTTCGGCAGGCCAACAAGCTGAAAGAAAGGAACCATAATGAAAAGTCAAACTACCACGAGAGCGGCGCTCATTGCCGCTCTTTCTATTTTAGCTGCCATAATAGGCATTGCCTTATCTATGCAGCATGAGAATGGCGACGCTTTTGTTGAAATCAAGCCCATGCCTACGCCAAAAGCAACCAATATGATTTCATCAACTCCCCTGCCCTCTCCTGCTGCTGTGCCACAATCATCACCAACGCCGGAAGCAACATTGCAGCCGGTTTACACGCCCACAGTGACTCCCGCTCCCGTGCAAGACGGCAAGGCTTTCTTCACGCTCAGTATTCTTAACGATACCATATCCGTGGCATACGGTGTGGAAGAATCAACGCTCAAAAAACTCCCGGTTGGCTTACGACCTCCGTATTGCCAGGCGAAAACGGTATGTGCGTTGTCTACGGTCATCGCAACCGGAATCATTTGAAGGTACTCGAAAAAGTCACCGTGGGCGACATCATTACGGCAACTAAAGACGGCATAGCCTACACATATGCCGTTTTAGATGTTGCCATATACGAAAGCACATCGGACTGGCGGCTCCCTACGCTTGACGGAAGTACGCTTGTGCTTGTGACCTGCTACCCGTTCAGATACTCTGGGCATGCGCCGGGCAAGTATATGGTTATTGCGCGGCTTGTTGAGTGAAAAGCGAGTCAAGTAAGAATGAAGGCGCGCTTGCGGCGTTCGCAGTTATTGCGATAATAGTCGCGGTTATTGTGGTCGGTAAGTTTGCAAGGATGATGAAGGTGAGGTAGCGCATGACGCCGTCTGCCGCAAATAATTTTGCCGTTATTTGTCCCTTTAGGGCCTATGTTATGCGTATAAGATAGTAGCATACTCTACGCAGGAGGGTACAATGGAATTTACTAATCTGACCATAATGAATGCGCTGTGCGATTACCGCGGAATCTGTGCGAAAGCGTCCATGCTTACACTGCTGATGCAGGAGAACACGGAATACGCCTGTTTTGAGCGGGATGCTTTGGAAAAAGAATACTGCAATTTGGTGTTTATGAAGGGCATTATAGAATGCTGGCTGGAGCTGCTGCCGGACAACGAGCGTTTTCTTGTTCAAAAGCACCTGATACAGGGGCTTGACTGGGCAAAGGTAATAGTTGAATACAATGAAGGATGGGGCATTATGAACGGTCGGGCCGAGCGCACGCTAAAGCGCATACAGGCCCGCGCGATAAAGCGTATATTGAACTGCATGTGCGAAATAGATGCGCTGAAAAGCACTCCTGACAATAATACCGCCGACGATATCCCTGCCGATGCATAAATAGCACCGCAGCAAATTTTAATATAGCCGGGACAGTTACTTATCTGTCCCGGCTATTGGTGCATCATTCTACAATACGCACGCCGCTTTCGTCCATAAGGCCAACTATATCATTTTGGCCGTATATAAAAATCATTCAATGTTTCCTTCAGAAAAGTATCTACACAAGATGATCCTTAAAAATGTCCAGAACTTTTAAAGATAAATTGCAGTAATTGTTGATACTTGCACTTGAATTAGAGTTCCGAATGTTTGATAATAGTCTGGCATAGTATGGGTCAAATATTACACTTTGGCCATCACCCCATGGTGAGGCATTTGGATTTACCTTTCTTCCCCTTAATAGCTCATTGGCAAAAGTAAATGCTATCTCATAACAGTCCAAAAGATCAATTCGCCCGTCACTATACTCAAGAATATACTCAGGAATAGGGACTTCTAAGAATTCCTTAACCGTACTCGTCTCTTCTTTTGACAATATTTTCATACACATTCATTCTCTTACTGGTAGAAAAACGAGCGTATAAGTCCGGATTTTGAATAGAAACCGCCTACTCTCAATCCTTTCAATCTCAAACTACCTGAATCCATTAATTTACCTATTCCATTACATTTGTTCCATAATGCTACTGCATCATCTGTATAAGTAATAACATTTTTAGTCATGGCCTTCTTCCCCTCCTGAATGACATGCCGTTTATAATGGTCATTCATATTTGTCCATGGACCGCCTTTTGAAGATGAGTCCCACGCTCTAGCCGCACGGCCTACTTTCAATGCACTTCCAACAGCACCTGTTATTGCACCTGTGATAGCACCGGACAATGCGCCATCTCCCATTCCATTAAGTGCGGCCGTGCCTGCTCCGTTCCAACTGCCAGTAGACACCCTATGACGCACTGCCCCCGTAGCGGCCCCCATTGCAGCGCCAGAGATCATTCCAATAGCGGCTCCTTTAGCAGCTCCTACTGCAATAACGGCAGCTGCAGTTCCTGCGCCAGCAGTTGCAACGGTGATAGCTGCCACAGCAGCAACAACGGCCACCACCGCAACAGCTGCTACAACTTTTCCAACCCAGCTTGGCCAAGCTCCAGTTTCATCCGTCATATTCACAGGATTGTTAAAGCAGTATGCAAATAAGTTGTATTGTACAAAATTTTCAAAGCCTACAGTTAATGCCTCTGAAGTATCTGCATTAATCCACCGACCGATCTCAGGATCATAATAACGGCTGGATACATAGTAGAGGCCGGTTTCGGTATCGTAGTAATAACCGCGATAACGGAACGGGTTGTCTGCGCCAAGTGTAGTTGCCAAGGTGCCGGTGGTGGATATCAGCTTGCCCCACGCATCGTAGATATATTCTACCACACGCACGCCGCTTCCGTCCATAAGGCCAACTATATCATTTTGGCCGTTTCTCAGATAATAGTACTCTGTGCCGTTGTAGTTTACGGATACTGCCTGGCCATTGGCATCGTAGCTGAACAGCAGCGATTTTTCTGGCGCTACCTGCGCCATGAGCAGGTAGCGCCTGAAAACTGCATAAATGTAAATTTACGGTTATTTGCTATCTATATACTCTATTCCAACAATTATGCGTGAGCCTTTCTCGTAGTATACGCAATATATATCGCCTTTCTTAAAGTCTTGCTTAATTATGTTTTTCTTTGAAAACGAATCTAAGTAGAAAGCTTTTTTAGACTCATTATTCGAAAAAACATATGCATATGTTGCAGGAATAGGTGGTGCTACTCTTGAATCGCGGTATGCTTCTTCAAAATACCCTTGATAAGCTAATATGTCGGGATTTATGATTTTATATACATATGCCCCACAGTATATAAGAGAGAGCACAATACCAAATATCGCAATTCGCAAATCGCTCCGATTAAGCCTTCGTTTGTCCCAAAACTTAGATAGCAATAAAAGTATCACGGAGACTATTAAGATTATGCCACCAACACAGAATACTCTATAAAGCAATCCATCCAGTCTGTACATTTTCTGTTCTCCTATTGCTTCAATAAGCTCATTCCAAGACTAATGGTTGTTCGAGTAATAGTTTTAGCCCCTTGTACCACGCGTATGGTATTCCTCATTTTCTTAACTATTTTGCTTTGCGGTATATTTGGCTTTTTAGCCCTTTGTTTACCAGCATATGAAGAATAGTTTTTGGGTCGGAAAGACTCTATCACTTGTTCGACTTTGGCAGTAGCTTTTTCCCCTATAAAGTCTAATGTTGATCCAAGCGCTATGTTCAGCATAGACTGACCTATGTCTATATCTTCGCTTTTAATAGCTTTCTCAATGCCAGTTATTCCTTCTGAAATAGTATTTCTAATAATAGCAGCACCAAAGCCTGACCCTGGTATCATTGCTGTTATTCCGGCCGCTATGTACTCGCCTGGTGTTGACGTGGGTTTAAAAATATCCCAGCCGGTCTCCCCTGCTATCAGGTTACCTATGACATCACTTATATATTGAGTTGCAACACCACCAAGAGCCTGAAGAAGAATCCACCATTCCCCATCGATATCATAGCGATTCACCGGATTATTTCCGCAATACGCCCACATATTGCCGCCGAGGACGCCCTGACCGGTGGACATATATACGTCGGCGGAGATGAAGCGGCAGACTTCGGGGTCGTAGTAGCGGGTGGTGAGATAGTAGAGGCCGGTTTCGGTATCGTAGTAGTAACCGCGATAACGGAACGGGTTGTCTGCGCCAAGTGTAGTTGCCAAGGTGCCGGTGGTGGATATCAGCTTGCCCCACGCATCGTAGATATATTCTACCACACGCATGCCGCTTTCGTCCATAAGACCCACTATACTTTATTTAGGCTTACATAGTAATTTCATATAAAATGCCGCCCGATAATTGGGCGGCAAATGTAGTGCGTAGAAGATGAAAGCTATTTAAGCTGCATCCTTTTCTTCAGCCGTGGCATATTGTACCATTGGACAACTCCAGGGTAACGTTGGTCAATGAGCAATAGCAACTCTGGCAACCCATTAAACGTATCGGTGGCTGCACCAATCGGATTCTTGATGTTTTTTACTTTGAACCTTATCTGGCTTGATGCCAAGTTGCCCACCTCATAAACTGTTTGAATATCCTCTATACAAACTGTATGTGATATCCAAAATTCGTTTCTTAAAATAAGCTCATTCCCTCGCAATTCCACGCGTCTGCCAAACAAACCACATGACAGAATCAATGTTGTAAGTACCGCGGCCGTAATTGCCCATATATCACACCCATCCAAAAGCAGAATTATCGGCATAGCTGAAAACAAGGCTACAAAACTCATATAGTTCCAAATAGGCATACGAACATATCGTCCCTTTACCAAACTCCATGTTCTCTTGTCATAAGCGGCTTTCCAGGCTGACAGTGCAGCGAAGAGCAAGCAGCCGATGGATGCTGCAATCATAATCAATACTTCTACAATGGTTTCATTCATATCCGTGGCTCCTAAAACGCTGCATCGCATGCGCTACTTTATCCTCAATTTGTTTCTTCCAACATGCTCAATCAACTCATCAACATTCTTTAGCATCAGAAGTACCTTACATATTTCATTGCCATGATGATCAAGTAAAATAAGATTAGGCTCCTTCACCCACATTAAAGCAATTTCGCTTAAATCAATATCGCGTACAAGTGCGTCTTTCATGTAATATGCTATCCGCGTATCGTTTACTATCAGCTTCTTTCTTTTTAGCACTCTTAGTTCAATTATACAGCTAATTGCGCATGCCGCACAAAGAAGGACTCCCCATAAAAACGTCCAATTTTCTTCAATTACAGAAAATATGCCAAATAAAGCACCAAATATCGCCATCATAATTATTAACACAAGATATAGGCAATATCGGCCTTTTGAAAGGCTAACGATAAACTCTTTATGTTCCATCATCGCTTCCTCCTATTATCCAGTACATGAACTTTTGTAATCGGCAGTCCCGAAAAATCAGATGCATACCTAATAAACTCTTCTGATGGTTTTGCATATGTGCGGAACGCTATTCTATTGCCATCCTTAAACTCAAACGCATAGTAGTCGCTTTCATTCTCATAGCCTGTAAACGTTATAAAGCTATCCACCATATATATCTTTTCAAAATCATCGGAATGATATACCTCCGTTTTTGCGAAGCCAAATTCATGATAGTAAAATGCGTCATCGCGGAAATAAGCATATTCGTTCATTCCCAACGAGCCTAATATAAGCGAAAATGTTGCAAGCGCCACACCCATCCAAATCAGGAATTGGTCTGTGTGCAGTAATTCCTTGTGAAACTCGACAGGTTTATCCGGCAAATATATTTTCCCGCCATTCATTATCTGCACATTATAACTCGTGCAATATCCATCATATTCGCTGCCAAGCAACCGTTTCAGGATAACGGTCCGCACAACATAAAACAGAGGATAAGACATAGACCATATGCTCAAAAATAGCCCCGGATTAAACTTATAGTTATAGCTTACATATAGCTCTGTTCCAAAACTGAGTTCCTGCAAATAGTAAATCATCCGCACAGGGAAATACATCGGTATTATTGCCAAGAACGACCCGAGCGGAGCTGCAATAAGCCACTCCTTTTGTCTCATTGAGGAAAAACGCTTATTCACAGGTATTGCCGTATTGCAGTTTTTCAGGCACATTATGTTGTGCTTCATTGCCTTAATATAAACAAGCAAAATCGCAGCATTAAGCGCGGCTAAAAGCAATGTTGTCATAAACCTCTCCTCTGTTTCATATAGCTCATAGATAAATATTATATTACTATCATCAATATGCGCACATCATACTGCGATGATTTAAGCGTCGTGTAATAGTACTTCTTGCCCCACTCGATTTTAGATGTGTTTTTCTTGTTGCGCTTTTGTTTGAGATTTTTTTCTCAACAGCACTTATGGTTAAAGAAGCGGCAAGTCCAATGGCTTCTGTATGCAATGCTGCTATATATGATCCAGCAACATCCGTTACAACGTTTACTAGCCCACTACCGGCAGAGCTAACTATCGCTGAAAATCCACCCGATAGCGCTCCGGTAGTTCCGGATATCAGTGCGCGTTTTATAGCTTCTCCTGCTTCAAACTCTTTCCCGGTAATTGCGCATTCTGCACCATACCCGGCGGCACTACCAACGACTCCCCCGGCTGCGCCAGCGGCAACAATCGTGGCTGCTGCAACACCTGCGGTTCCAGCACTTGCAATTACTGCTGTTATTGCTGCCACGGTTAGTATAGCAGTTATTGATCCGCTAACAAAGCCTGCGGCAAATGAATCGCCCGAAGCCAACGCACCGAGTCCCCCAAACAATCCACCTACTACAATGGATGCTACACCCGCAAGTAATGCCCCAGCTAAAGCAAATTCACCATTGCTATCAACCATAGCAACCGGATTATTCAAACAATACGCCCACATATTGCCGCCGAGGACGCCCTGACCGGTGGACATATATACGTCGGCGGAGATGAAGCGGCAGACTTCGGGGTCGTAGTAGCGGGTGGTGAGATAGTAGAGGCCGGTTTCGGTATCGTAGTAGTAACCGCGATAACGGAACGGGTTGTCTGCGCCAAGTGTAGTTGCCAAGGTGCCGGTGGTGGATATCAGCTTGCCCCACGCATCGTAGATATATTCTACCACACGCACGCCGCTTTCGTCCATCGAAGTTAGTGTATTAGAAAAACTTTCTCCTACCTTTAGAGGGATATCCGGGCTTGCGTCGGGCTCTTTTGTTGTCTCTTCTTCTTTGTAAATATACTAATAAATCTACGAATATACCAATAAAAGTATATATAAATATAAAGACAGCAAACAACGAACCTGATACTATCACTATCCATACCGGTAACTCATTTGGCAATTTGTTTAAAAAGCCAAATATGCCGCCGAGAAAATAAGTAACAAACAGAATATAATTTCCAACTTGCATTGGTAATAAAATAATGCTGAAGCTGTCGCGTACAAATAACCCGCACAATATACATCTAAACCCCCGCGGAATTTTAAGGCGAAGTGTTGCAGGATATACAATCTTGTTGTAGAGGCCTATCACATTCCATACAATAATAAATATTGCAATTTTGACTAACATATTTTGCTCGGCATAGTAGTCCATTAAATTATTCTCCTTTATTTCCCTGCCCGTCAATATGAAGCCGATTTGTAAAAACCGGCTTCATAAATTACTATTTAATTTAGTTGAGTAGCATGTGTGAGTTATTCAGCTTATTTCTGGTGAAACTCTTGCTGCACGTTGCAGCTTTTCCTTTTTTTATCTTTTTGTATATACCGGATAAGGTGGATTTTACTCCAGTTACAATTCCAGATATTTTGGCAGATGCTATGAGACGATCTCTGATTTTAGAGCTAGTGGGCCCAAAACTTAAATCTTCTAACAAGTTATATGCCATGTTTGTAATACCAGAACCTTTTGATTTCGATAAAACACCTTTTCCTCCGGCAAAACCACTAGCCAAGCCCAAAGTTGTTTCAATACCAAATTCTAACCAATCGAATGAGCCGCCAGACTGACTTTGCTGGTATATATTTGCCCCCGCGCTTATAATAGCATTACCAATTGCTTGCCCGGCAACGCCTAGACCACTAGTCGCCAGCAATCCCGTTGCAGCACCGGATATAGTCGCAAGGGCCCAGCCATCAAGGATATTATCGCCAGCTATCAAATTGGTGATGCAATTTCCTATGAAGCCAAAAGCGGCACCTATCGCTGTACCTATGAGCAATGTGCCCAAGATTCCTATTTTCCCCTGACTATCTTCATAAATAAGGGGATTATTCAAACAATACGCCCACATATTACCGCCGAGGACGCCCTGACCGGTGGACATATATACGTCGGCAGAGATGAAGCGGCAGACTTCGGGGTCGTAGTAGCGGGTGGTGAGATAGTAGAGGCCGGTTTCGGTATCGTAGTAGTAACCGCGATAACGGAACGGGTTGTCTGCGCCAAGTGTAGTTGCCAAGGTGCCGGTGGTGGATATCAGCTTGCCCCACGCATCGTAGATATATTCTACCACACGCACACCGCTTTCGTCCATAAGGCCAACTATATCATTTTGGCCGTTTCTCAGGTAATAGTACTCCGTGCCGTTGTAGTTTACGGATATTGCCTGCCCGTTGGCATCGTAGCTGAACAGCAGCGATTTTCCAGGCGCTACCTGCGCCATGAGCAGACTGCCGTTGTAGCTGAACGATGTGGTCACTCCGTTTATTGTCTTGCCCGAGCGTATGCCCTGCTCATCATAGGTGTAGCTTGCGGTCAAGCCGTCGCCGGATAAGCTCTCCAGCCGCTTGCCCTGCCATGCCATGGTGTAGCCGCGGTAGCTTACGGGGTTGCCTATCTCGTCGTAAGATATGGTCTCTCCGTTGTAGCTTACCAGCTTGTCCTTCCACTCGCTGTCGTATTCATAGGCGAATGTGGCTGTGGGCGTGCCGAGAGTACCCGTGGTGTAGGCGTATTCTTTACGCTCAAGAATGTTGCCTGCATTGTCGTAGGTGTAGGTTGTGGTCTTGTTCGTGAAGCCGTCGTTTACCCGCGTGAGCTGATTAAGCGCATCATATGTGTAGGCTGCGCTCTTAGTGCCCTGGGACATGGCGGTCACGTTGCCGTTGTTGTCGTAGGTATAGGTATATGCCGCGTCGCTGCCGTTCCTGTAGCTTTGCAGCATGGTGGTCTTTGACCCATTGGCCCCGGCAAGATAGCCAAAGGATACCGTGTAAGGCGTTGCGAAGCCATATACGCGCGATGACCGCGTGCCGGTAGCATTGTAGCTGTCGGTTATGGTCTTGCCGTTGACCTTTACGGTAACGGGGCGATTGTCCTTGTCGTAAGTGTATTCCGTTACCCAGCTGCTGCCGCCCGCAGACTGGTGTAGCTTGGTCAGGTTATACGCTATCCGCATACTTTAAGGGAAGCGACGGCGCTCGCCTTGCCGTATCATACGGCACGGCAACCATAGAGAGCTTAGGCGTAATGGGCGCATCTTCTTCATGGCAGCGCGAAAGCCTTACTTTCACCGTTCCGACAAGTGCCGGCTCTTCGGTAAATGTACAGCTCAAGCTTCCCGGCGACGTTTCCGGCAGCGTATATGCCGATTGCGTAATGCTTGAACAGGCAGACACAATGAATAGGTATAACCTGCTTGAGAATTCGGACTTTAGCTCTAACACAATATGGAGCCGCGGGAGCGGACTTGACTCAAATGACGCGATAGTAAGCGTGTCCGGTTCACTTCATCCGGATTCTCTGAGCAGCGCGGCATACAAAATAACCGGAAGCACCACCGCGGACAAGGTGGTATCTCAAACGCTGCCCATATCAGGCACAACGGGCGACTGCTATACCTTTGGTGGATGGGCGCAGATGAATACCGTACCCGCATTCACGAAGAATGCAGGCACAAGCAGCGAAGTCAACTACGGCCAACGCAAACTGAGGCTGGGCTTTGTAGGGGCAAGCGAAACAAAGTATTACGAGGTAAGCTTTAACCCGGACAACAGCGAATGGCAGTATATCTGCGGTGCGGCAGTAGCGCCTGGAAAATCGCTGCTGTTCAGCTACGATGCCAACGGTCAGGCAGTATCTGTAAACTACAACGGCACGGAGTACTATTATCTGAGAAACGGCCAAAATGATATAGTGGGCCTTATGGACGAAAGCGGCGTGCGTGTGGTAGAATATATCTATGATGCGTGGGGCAAGCTGATATCCACCACCGGCACCTTGGCAACTACACTTGGCGCAGACAACCCGTTCCGTTATCGCGGTTACTACTACGATACCGAAACCGGCCTCTACTATCTCACCACCCGCTACTACGACCCCGAAGTCTGCCGCTTCATCTCCGCCGACGTATATATGTCCACCGGTCAGGGCGTCCTTGGCGGTAACAAGAAAGCAAATATCAAAAGTTTTGTCGGAGGTGTTAAAACCTTACTTAGAAAGTACTCAAATATGTTAGGGTAATAAGGGAAGGATACTTATGACTTTTGAATACTACGATAAGATAAAACCGGATTTAATTAAAAAAGCCGAGCATATGTATGCCAAATACGTTAATATGCATGATGAACTGCTTGCTGTGCGCCAAAGGCGCACAACAAGAGTTGAATACTCCCGCGACAAGAGCCACGGCCTTAGATTAGGCTATTATTGTCCCAATCCAATAAAGGAATTAGTAATAGGTAATGTAAAGCGCGGACGCATCTTGAAAAGAAAAAGCAGCTTTGCCAGCGCGGACATAATATTCTTCTTCGATGAAAACAATGAATTGATAGGAGCGGAAGAGAAGTTTAATGTCACCGCTAAAGAGTATTATCTAAAACAGCATTATATAATCCATGAATATGGATATTCATGGATACTTTCGTTTAATGAAAATTTACGTGCAATCGATTACATAACTCTATGGTGCAAAGAGGAAGGCAAGATATCTCTATATATTGAGCTTGACACATACAACTTCTTTGATAATTCTGGTTTTGGGGAATTAGCCAGCTTAGACGTTTGGCTGTTTAGTTATTGCCAAAATATGCTGGTTGAGTTTGAGTTTTTTGATGATGACATTTATTCCGAAGAGCAACTGACCTTTTTAAAGCCGCATGGCAGGGAGCCCAAGCCCGATTCTACTTATAATTTCATGAAGGAACACTTTGGGCAGGTTAATAGGCATATTTACAGGTTTGACCACAAAACCGAAGAGGGACTTTCGAGATATAACATTTATAGATGCTGGAGTAACGTAGGCGAACCAAAGCTTAGCAGCTACCAAGATATTGCTTTATAGGTGGATTGTGTGCAGCGCCGGAGAAATCGCTGCTGTTCAGCTACGATGCCAACGGTCAGGCAATAACCTCATGCGCCATCCCCCCATGACCATTATTATTATGGTGGGATAATAGGAGGCTTAATGGGAGGAAGATTTGTATATGAAAAGGAAAAATGAAGATATATATGTGTTTATAGCCAAAGGTGATGTTAATGCTGTAGTTAATACCTGCCGTTCCGTTAACAACGAGCAATTAAATGACATTTTACTGGAGATAGTTGATTACGGCACAACGGAAATGCTTGATTTGATATCTGATGCCGGTATACGCTGCAATGCTATATATAAAAACTATACGCTTCTAGAATATGCTGTTGTTTGCAACAGACCCGATATGGTGAAATGGTGTCTTAAGCATCCCGACTTTACGCCTGTAAATCGGTACGAATGCTCATATGCAGCAAAATACGGATATATTGATATATTGAAGCTTCTGCTGGATGCAGGTATAGACGCGAGCGGCGTTGATGAAACAGGCTCAAACGGGCTGCATTGGGCAGCACAGGAAAACAGGCAAGAAATATGCGATATACTGCTAAACCACAGATGTTGTGTTAATCAACTGGATTGCCATGGAGATACGCCATTGTATACCGCGGCATCTTGGGGCAATAAACAAATAGCGGAGGCATTGTTGAAGCACAATGCACATGTGGATTTGTGTGGGATTTGGTTTGGAACAACGCCATTTATGATAAGCTGTGCAGAAGACTTCTTTGAAATATGCAATATGCTGCTTGAATTCGGTGCTGACATAAATGCTACTGATTCTGATGGCATGACAGCGGCACATAGAGCAGCAATAAAAAACGACGAAAAGCTGCTCGAATACTTAAGGCATCATGATGCGGATTTTAGCATAAAGGATGCTAAAGATGTATCCGCGACAGATATACTACAGGATGATGAATTGAGAAAGTCGCTGTACTATGAGTATTTTGAAGCTGATTAAATGAGTAAGTGCAAGGTTAGGCATATGCCTAACCTTGCACTTATCGTATAGCATGCTAAAAGCCTGCGATAGCCATGCGTATAACGAAAGCTGTTGCAATAAAAAGCCATATAGCATTTAGCATAAAAACTATTGTTGCGGAGTGCCTGTGCGCGTAATGCAAAATCCTACAACGGCACGGAGTTGGTATGGCACCTTGAATTGAACAAAGGAGGTTTTCCGTGAGAACATATTTCTTCCTTGATACAGACCTTCAGGGCAATGCTGAATATGATATAAGCGGTAATAATTATGCTGATTTGATAGATATATGTTGCAAATACAGCAGCGTTCTATCTTTGATGATAGAGAATAAGCGTGTAAAACTTGTGAAGCAGCTTGAGTCATTTCGGATAGCTCAGCCTAAAAATATTCAAAATGAGTATACACGTTATTCACAGAACGACGATGGAGCTGGGCTGGATATTAGGTATTACCGAGTATGTGATGAGTTATGCAATCTGCTAAAATCATCTGCTAACAGCATATTTGATTGGGTATATGGACAAGGGCATAACAAACCGGAGGATCCGATCTTTTACAGAGAAGATGGCAGTAAGTTCTTTTCTTCGGTTATTCATGAAGGTGAATGTACATTATGCATTGCTGAAGGTGAGAATGCAGATATAGTGATATGCAATGGCAATTGGGTAGAAGAGTCACACAGTTGATATTGTAAAATTCATGTTCACTATATACATTGATTAAAGAGGTCAATTTTACGGTCAGCACATATATTTACTGTATGTGCTGACCGGGTTAGTATTGACTATCCATGAAGGTATGGATTAGCTATACAATCAACATACAACATCTTTTAAGCCTCGTGAAACTACTCAATCC
>ERZ772860.1599-NODE-1599-length-15129-cov-17.965968_pt1 | contig 15129 bp, 13 predicted proteins | sample MGYA00511342_ERZ772860 | MGnify/ENA primary metagenome ERZ772860 (study PRJEB29015, sample SAMEA2737665) | human gut metagenome | biome: human gut; feature: human-associated habitat; material: faeces | place: China | collected 2012 ... | reverse complement strand
GAACTGACGGTTCACGCCGCCGTGCATGAAGCCGGCGGTGGCGATGCGGCCGTCTTCGCCGTAGCTCACACTCGTGGTGAACTGCGTGGCGCCGGAGCGGGCGTAGGTGAAGCCGGTGCTGCGGCCGTAGCTGTCGCGCAGTTCGGTGACGAGGTGCGTGTGGGCGCCGGAGTTCAGGGAGTCACTTTGAGGCTCGCCGTATTCATTGTAAACGATTGTGCGTGTACCGGCAGCATCGATGATCTGAGTAAGTTGACCTAAAAAATCATAACCAAAGCTTCGATCTGGTGTATTTTGATCTGAAAAACTAACTCCCAAGAGAAGGCCTGTAACAGAATCATAACTCATCGTTTTTACATCGCCTCTTGCATTTGTTTGCGTTAGCAAGCGGTTGAAGGAATCATATGTTTTCACAATACTGGAGTTATCCGCACCAATCTTAGAAAGTTCAACACCTGCGGTAGAATCAAAGACCCAAGTGGTGGTGTCTCCATCCGTACGCTCGCTGGGGTCGGTGGTGATGTCCCCGCTATCGACACGGAAGGTTGTTCGGGAGATCAGGTTATCTGCGTCGTCGTAGCCGAAAACGGCAGGCTGGATGGCGGTGCCCCATTCGGCGACTTTGCGGCCTCGGAGGTCGTATTTGTAGCAGGCGGTTTTGCCCTGAGCATTGGTTAAGACGGAGGGCTGATCAAAGTACGCATCGTAAGCAACTGTGGTCACTGCGTTTGCGGCATCTGAGATTGAAACAGTCCGCCCAGCAATATCCATTTGTGTAATAGTGTTGTTACCGCGCCCGTTTGTTGCTGTTTGACTTGATCCGGTCGAGGTATACGATCTAGTAAAGGATTCTGAAATCCCCGTGTAATCAGTCCTCGCACAGGTAAAGCCGTCCACAACTCGAAGGGAAGCCGATAGAACCGATGTTGGAATCTGAGATGTATGCGTTCGCGCAGAAGAGTTAGCAGGATCGTAATTAACGTATTCCGATGTAATCTTTCCCCGTTGGTCAATGATAATCGTTGCGCTTTCAAGAGAAGAAGATTCGCTAAGAAGACTTTTTTGAGTGTAGCCAAAAAAGTCACCCAAAGTATTATTCTTGCGTTCCACGTTAACCTGCCAAATGCTTCCATCTTCCTGAACTTCATAGGAACTATTCATCATAGAAATGGAATTTTTGGTACTATCTTCCGGTTCCGCTTCATCCAGCACAAGAGTTTCTTTGCTGCGGTTGCCCATGCTGTCGTATTCGTAGACGGTGGCGGCCATGGCGCTGGCGGTGGTGCCGGTGTCCTGATACTGTTTCACGAGCTGGCCCTTCGCGTTGTATTCGCTGCGCGTGTAGATGTAGCCCGTGGTGCTGGCTTGCGCCACCACGACCGTCTCGTCAAAGCCATTGCTGAGCGTCTGCTCAAGAATGTCATTATTTGCCAATTTGACGGTCTGACGCAAGAGCTCATCGGCGATGTCGTAGCTGTAGTTGAGGGCTCGCTGCCCGGTGCCGCTCAGCGAGGCGAGGCTGCCATCCGTGTGACGGGTGGTGATGAACGTGGCGCCTGCCGGGGTGGTGACGGTGGTGGTGAGGCCATCGGCACTGTAGGCGGTGGTGGTGCTGCGCCCGAGGACGTCGGTCTTCGAAATGACGCGTCCTGCGAGGTCGTACTGCGTCGAGCTTTCGGTGACCATGGCGCCGGTGTGCTTTGTCGTGACCAGCACGCGGCCCTCGGCATCGCGGGTGTACTCCGTGATGGTTTCCGGCGTGATGCAGGTGTCGCCATCGTAGACGGCGGCGCGACTTGCTTCGGTCATGAAGCGGGCGGAATCGTAGGCGTAGTCGGTGCGCACGCCGTTTTCGTCGATCTCCCAGAGCACTTCGCCTCGGCAGGTGACGTCTCGCGAGCTGCTGCGCCCGTTATCGCGGGTGCTGCCGATGCGCTGGTTTTGCACGTTGTAGCTGTGTGTGACGCCGCTGATTTTGGCCCAGGTGCCGCCGGGCAGCAGGACGTATTCTTCTTCACGCACGGTGTTGCCGGCTTCGTTGATGAACTTGACGCTGCGGCGGGACTGCCCTTCCACGGCTTCGCCTTCCACGCGGGTTTCTTCTGTGATGGAGTAAAGGGCGCCGTAGGAGGAGGTGGAGGTGTAGGTGTACCAAGTCTGGACGCCGTTGACAGCCTGACTCATGCGAAGACGTCCCTTGTCCAGCGCGTTGGGAGCATCATCCGTCCACGTTTCCGTGATTTCCAGATGCGTTTGTGAGGAGCCCGTGGCGGTTGTTTGCACTTCTTCGCGCTTCACGCCGTTGCTGAGGGTGTGGGTGTGCGTCTCGGTGCTCAGGGTGACCATGGTGGTGGCGCCGGCGGGGTAGACGTGGCGCTTGACTTCGGCGAGATCCGAGGAGTAGCGGCCGTCTTCGGGATCGGCGTAGGTGTAGGTCGTGATGAGTGTGCCCTGATCGTCGTGCCAGGGTTCGCGGGTTTTGGTGACACGCCCGGTGGAGTCATACCATTTTTCGATGATGTGGCCGTTCGGGTTGGTCTGCTTGACCATATTGCCCAACCCGTCATACTCGTAGGAGGTGGTCTGAGCGGCGGCGGAGCCGTAGCCTTCGACGCGCGTGAGCAGCAGGTTGCCCATGGGGGAGTTCTGGTAGACTTCGCAGACGCAGGAGGCGGTGACCCCGCCGCGGCTGGTCGTGGTGACGAGCTGCCAGACCTCATACTGGGTCGATGCGGCGGATTCCACCTCGGAGCGTACGCGAGTGACGGTGACGGCTTCTTCGCCGCTGCCCTTCACAAGGCTCCAGGCGCCGTCAACGCCCATCGACCAACTGCACACGTAGTTCTGGCGGTTGGGGGCGGCTTCCACGATGGTGATGCCGGATTCCGAGGCGCTCAGGGTGAAGGTCTTGAAGGGCGCGGCGTTGTCGACGAGGGTATAGAAGCCTTCGGCGTCGACGCCTGCGACCTGATCGGCGGCATAGAGGGCGATGCGGTAGCCGGTGGCAGTGATGTTCTCGATGTTGAGCAGGCCGTCCCAGAGGCTCCAGATCTGGCGCAGGGAGCCGTCGCTGGCGTGGCGCTTGACGACCATGTAGGAGGAGACGTCGCTGACGGTGACCATGTCCGGGCTGGTGTAGCTGATGAGGGCGCCGGAAACACCGTCAAAGACCCAGGCGGCACCGGTAGAGTCCTGCCACTTGAGTGAGGAAACGGCGTTTTCGTCGTTGCGGGTGACCGTTACCTTACCCCGACCGGCTGAGTCAACGCCGATGGGAGCAATCCCGCCATCGCTGTAGCAGCGCAGAGCAATCACGCGGTCGCCCGTGGTGATTTCCAGCTTGGCGCCGGGAACGATGCCACCTTCCGGAATGAGGAGGGTAGCTCCCATGGGGTGGTCGAAGGCGAGGGCGGCAGGGGTGGCGAGGGCGGCGGAGAATTCCTGAGCGTAGATCTGAACCTTACCGGTGAGCAGAGCACCCAAGCCGCGCAGAGTCGCTACGTTACAGGACCACAGCATGCTGTCTTCCGTGAGGTCTGCGGTGACGCTGGTAGCCGCGGAGGAGCTGGTCTGCGGAGAGGAGCTCAGGACGCTGCGGGTCTGCGTGCCGGAGCTGCCGGTGCCGCCTTCCATGCTGCAGGTGTTGCCGGAGCAGCCGCAGGGGTCGGGTTCCTTCTTGCCGCCGGGTTCCAAAGCGACAGCTTTAAAGGTGTAGTTGCAGACGATTTTGTTGAAGTTGGGGTTGGGCATCGTGATGTTCTGGTAGGTGAAATCGAGGTTGTGGTTACCCGATTGCACCGCAACGTTGGCCGTTTTGCCCCACGTCGTATGACCGCCAAGAGGGCCGGTAGAGGCTTCGGAGCTGGACAGGTCGATAATTTGAGTCCCATCCAGAGAGGCCGTGCCCCAGTCTTCGACGTTGTAGGTGACTTCCAGGTTGGCCGTGACGGGGACGGGATTGCCTTCGTCATCGACGTCCATGGGGATCTCTACTGTGTCATTGAACGAAAAGGATTCACCATTGGTGGGCGGATCCTGATCCCGGTTGTCCCCGCCTTGGTCGAGAATCTCGCCAGGCTGGATAGGTGTGCCCGACTCACCGGAACGGGACTGGAGCATCGGTGCGGGCGTAAACCACTTCTTGTAGGCAGGGGTGGCGTTGGGGGCGACATCCTGAACGGGAGCGGAGTCCGTACCGGCGTTCAGGTTGGCGGAGGCGACATTCGCGTCAGAGACGGAACCGGCGGGGGTATTGTTATTCTGTGTCATAGTCGTATGAGAATGAGGGTTAGAGGTTGTAGATTCGGGTGAAACGGCAGGAGCGGGAGCTTCTGCCACGGCGTTCGGGTTCATGGGCGATGAGTCCGGGGCGGATGCCTCATCCGCGGCGGGGTTGTTCATCTGGGTGGCTGCACTTTGGTCGTCAGCCGGGACGGGTGTCTTATCGTTTGTGTCAGACATAGTGTTTGTTTTGGTTTGGTGTTGTCCTTCAGGCTCACAGGTGTGTGTGCGAGAAGGCCTACATCTAAGGGCGCGTGTCAAAAACGGGGTCAGCTCCGGCAGAACTTGCCGAGGAGTAAACCGAGTTGTGACTCGGGCGTGCCCTCAGGGATGAGGAGGGTCTTGCTGCCGCGCTTCAGCAGCTCCATGCGCGGGGTCTGGCCGAGGTGATGGCTGATGAGGGTGGAGAGGTTGCGCATGGCGGCGGCCATGTAGGCGAGCGGGTGCTCGTTGTCTTCGCGAGCAATCCACGCGGTGTCTTTCCATCGCGCAATCATTTCGCTGGCTTTGTACTTGCCGTCCAGCGAGTGTTCCTCAAAGAGCCAGTTGACGACGGGCTCGGTGTCGCCGCTTACCCGAAAGCCCGGTCGCTCGGAAAAGGGGATTCCCAGCGCGGAGAGGCAGGCGGCCAGCATCAGTGCGTCCAGATCGTTGTCGCGGCTGCGCACGAAGTTGAAAGCATCGGGAGCGAATGCCATGTGGGTTAGAAGTCGTAGATGGTGGACGAGATTTCGAAGGTAGCCAGATCTTCGTTCTTGAGGCCGATTTTGATGCCGGTTACCACGTTGGTGCCGCTTTCGACGGCACTGAGCCCATGATCAGGGGCGGCGTTGGCCAGCACGAGGGTCTGGCCGGTTTTGATGTCGGTGGGGTTTTCCCGGGGGATGTAGCCCTTCATGGAGACATCGGTCTGGTCATCGTAAAAAATGATGCCGACCTTTTTGCCCCGGTAGTCACGCTGTACTTTTGAGTCGGGCTTGTAGTCGAAGTCCTGAGATTCCAGCAGGATGCCCTGCTGGTCTTCTTCCAGGCCGAAAATGCCGACGGTTCCAATGATTGTTGCCATACACCTATGGCGCGGTGTCAAAAATGTCCGTCAAAAGGACTTGGTGTTGAGCCTGACGGAGAAGCTGCCGGAGATGCTGCCGCTGCCTCGCTGCTGCGAGTCGCCTTCATCGTACGTCCACCCGGCGCTGCCGCTGATGCTGGCGCTGCCGCTGCCGCTGCCGCTGGCTTCATGGATGCCGGTGATGGTGACGGGCAGGCAGCCGGTGACGGTGGTGGCGTAAGAGGTGTAGGGGTTGGTATGCGTCGGGGTGAGGGTTTGCACGGCGGCGCTGACGGATGGGCCGCCGGAGGGTTCTCCGCTGTTGCTGCCGCTGACGCTCGGCGGGATGACGGTGGCTTGGGCGGAGGAGACGGCGCGATAGGCGGCGTTCAGGGCGATGCCCCGGAGTTTGGCGGTGTTGAGCGAGACGGTGTAGATGGTGAAGTCTTTGGTGACGCCGCCTGTGCAGACACGGCGACGGCCGCCGGTTGCGGAGAAGGTCAAAATGTCGCTTGTGGGGAGTTGTTTGCTGGTGGCCGAGCCGCGGCTTGCGCGGGCGGTGACGGTCAGCTTGCCGTTGAGGCGGACTTGGACGGTGGCGGATTTGGGGTCGCTGTCGCCATACATGTAGGAGCTTTTGTAGGTCACGGTTGCGGAGGCTCCGCGGTAGGAGGCGGCGGAAAATCCGTAGTACATGGTGCAGGATTTGCCAAAGGCGGAGTAGCTGCCGCCGTTCGAGGTGCTGAGGTTGAGGGTGGCGGTGTAGGCGGTCTGGGCGGTGAACTTCTGCGGGGCGATGGAGAGGGTGAAGGTGTAGATGATGTCGCGCACGTTGCCCTCGCTGTCACGGCGGATGTCTTGGGTGGCTTGGATGGAGACGCCGCTGCCTTCCTTCAGGTAGATGCCGCTGTCGAGAGTGGGCCGGGTGGGTGGCCAGTCCGCGGGGTCGTCGTCGTCGTCACCGCTGCCAGTGCCGCCTCCTCCGCCGCCTCCGCCCCAGGCGGGTTCATCCTGCTGATCGGAGGGGTTCGGGGCTTTGGAGCGGCTGAGGTGGGCGTCGACGCCGCTCAGGATGCTGTTTTCATCATAGGCGCCGTAGGGATGCAAGCAGCCGACGGTTTTGATGTAGTAGTGCCTGCCCACGTGCCCGGCGACGAAGGCTTGGGCGGCGTAGCGGACGTGCCCGAGGCGGTCGTAGCGCGTTTTGGTGGCGATGAAGCCGCTGGCGCCGGAGGAGGAGGGCCAGCCGCCGCCGGTTTCGGGGTAGATGAAGGAGGTGGTGACGTCGCGGATGTTGCGGATGAGCAGGCCGCGCGGGGTGGCGTAGACGCCGCCGCTGTAGCCCAGCAGGGTGCTGTCGGTATAGACGTCGCCATGGTAGAGGCGGGTGAGGGTGGGTGTGCCGGAGTCGGTCTGCACGCGGGCGAGGGCGCGTGTGCAGAGCACGGTGGGGGTAGTGGTGTCGCCGTAGCTTTCCAGAAAGCGCTCGACGTTGACGTCGCTGCTTTCAAAGCCGCCCATGGGGGAGGAGGAGATGCCCCAGACGCGCTCGACGGCCTGATGAAAGGCGGTGCGTTGCAGGGGGACGGTCGAGAGCGCGGAGACGAGGACGCTGCCGCCAAACTGGGTGCGCAGGTCGTCTTCGGTGGGCGGAAGGCTGACGGAGCGTCGGGTGCCCCGGCCGTCTTCCGTCGAGGAGCAGACGATGGTGCCGCGGTCTTGGCCGGTGTAGGCGGGGATGCCTGCGATGTAGAGGATGTTGTCGATGATGGCTCCCCAGTAGACCCAGATGTGGCCGTAGTAGGTTTTGAGAAGGTAGGTGGTGGAGTCGCCGTAGGAGAGGGCGATGCGGGCGTTGCCCACGTTCATGAGGGCGCCGATGAGTTTGGGGGCGGCGGATTGGATGAGTTTGCCGTTGCGCAGGAGTTTGGCTTCGGCCTCGGCTTTGCCGGCGATGCGCAGGGCGGGCGCGAGGTCGCCGTGCAGGCAGGGGGTGAGGGTGGGGCGGGCGTTGCCTGAGCCGGAGATGCGGGTCAGGGGGTATTGACGGCGGCTGCTGCCTTGGCAGGGCTCGGCAAAGGCACCGAACTCCAGCCGGTTGTCGTGCCGGATGCGGGCGTGGATGTAGTAGTGCAGCGGCCCACTGTGGGTGGGTGTGAGGGGGTGGATGGTGTAGTCGGCGATGTAGGTCCAGCCTTGGATGTCGGGCTTTTGCGGGTCGCTTTGGGGTGCTTCCGGCTGGCATTGGCGCATCCACTCGGCTCTCCGCTCGGCGTCCATTGTGCCGGTGGCGTCATTGAAGGTGCCGAAGACGCCGGGGGGCATGTGCAGGTCGCCGTGGTACAGGCGGCTCAGGGTGGGAGGCTGCCCGCTGCCCCCTCTGTTCTCGCTAGCCGAGCTGCCGGAAGAAGCGGGGGCTCCCGGGGTGGTTTTGCCGGGGAAGAAGCGGGGCACGGCGGCGACTTCGACTTCCAGCGGGACGGTGGAGGATTCACTCATGAGGGGGCTTTCTCGGTGGCTAGGCGCTTGGTGCCCAGGGCGCTTTCTGCTTCGAGGGTGTAGGCGTAGGTGTACTGGCCTGCGCCGCTGCGCGTGAGGGTGAGGGTCACATAGCGGGTGCTGCCGGGGTCGGTGAGCTGGAGTTTGTCTTTGCGCGGGATTTCGACGAACTCGCGCTCGGGCAGAAAGACGCGACCGCTTTCTATGCTGAGGTAGTAGACTTCTTCGCTTTCTTCCGCGCCGGGTTCGGGTTCTCCCCGAGAGACGAGTTGGAAGACGCCGCCGGGTTCGGTATAATCGCCGCTGCCCCCGGGTTCCACGAAGTCCCCGCCGCTGCCGCCGGGTTCTCCCGGAGCACTGGTCATGTTGACGTCAAAGGGCATGGCGGGTACAACGCCGCCAAGTTCGATCGGCCCTTCCTGATACTGATTGATGTAGATGCGCAGGAACTCGCTGACAACTTCGGCACGGGCTTTGCCGATGGGGATGTAGAGGTCTTGGGTGTCTTCCTTTTTCTCGACGGCAAAGACGGCCTGCAGGGGTACGGTGCCGGAGAGGGTCAGGCGCACGTAGACGTTGATGCTGCCTTCTTCATCACTTGCTCCTCCGGCTCCGGGTTCGGTGGCCTCGGCTGCCTGTGGGGCGGCTTCGCCGCTGGTGCTGTCGGATGCCGGGGAGAGGATGCCGACGTCTACCCATTCCCCGGCGTCCCAGACGGTGCTTTCGGTGTCGGGACTGGGTGTGACTTGGCTGTTTTCGTCGTCCTGCTCCAGCGCGGTGACGGAGATTTCATGGCCGAGGTGGTCGGTCACGCGCCCGATGTGTACCTGCAGCACCTTGTCCCAGTCGCCGCTTTCGTCATCAACTCGGCATTCGTTTCTGGGCTTGATGCGCAGGCGAAACTCCTGATTGCGAAGGATGTCCAGATCGTCGGAGATGGCGCGGACGATGGCTTGGCGGTCGATGGTCAGCGAGGTGCCGCCTGCGGATTCTTTGGCTTGGTAGCCTACGCCGCGCAGGATGCGGCGGCGCAACTGCTGATCGTTGAGGTAGCGCAGGTAGGAGATGATGCTGTTGAGCCAGGCGGCGGAGATGACTTCTCCGGCGCGGACTTCCCGGGGGATTTCCTTGCCCATGTCAGGAGCCGTAGAGTTTGGTGTTCCAACCGCCGGGGGCAGAAAGTTCGTAGATGGATTCGACGCGCCATTTGCGCTTCTGATCGCTGGATGTCCGCGAGAAGGATTTGCCGACCAGCAGCCAGTTGCGCTCCCGCGGGGTCGGGGCGCCTTCCGGGGAAGCGATCTGCCCCAGGCCGTCCAGATTGACGTCTTTGGCGGAAACGACGCGTACGATGCGGTAGGTGGCGCCCGGGCTGCGGTAGGAGTGAATGCCGCTCTGTATCAATTTGAGGACTTCTTTGCCGTTGCCGGAGAGTTTTTTGAGCAGTTGCTTGAGGGGACGCATGACGGGTTGCTTGTCTTTGTCCAGTTTGGGGGAGCCGTCCTCGTTGAGCTCGGTGACCATCTCCCAGAGGCGCACGCCGTCCTGCACGGCTTTGAGGTATTCGCGGTGCGCGTCGGTGATTTGAGCCTGGGCTTTCGGATGGGCCAGCAGGGGTTCGTCGTTGACGGAGCCTTCCAGTGTCTGCTCGATGATTTCTGCGTCTTTGTCTTCGTCGTCGGTTTCGGCGTCATCTCCGCTGCCTTCGTCTTCGCCGTCGTCGCTCCCTTCGCTGTCTGACGTCAGCCTGCCGTATTCAAGCCGTACGGAGGCGATGCCGCCTTCGCCGGGCTTGACGGTGGCTTTGCGCAGGTAGACGCCGCTCATCAGCGATGAGCCGGAGCCCAGAGCCGGCAGGCTGCTCAGGGCGCTTTCTTCCGGCACGTCGTAGGTGATGGTCAGGGTGTTGCCGGTTTTGGCGTCGTAGTTAAAGACAAACTCGCGCTCGGTTTCTACTTTGGATGTGTTGCCGTAGCTTTGCATGGTGGCGGGAGGGGGGTCAGAATTGGACGACGATGCGGAAGGTGGCGCTCTGGGTAAAGAGGGTGTCCTGTGCCTGGGGCTCAGCGGTGCTGTGCAGGGTGAGGTGGTAGAGGAGCATATCGGTGGCGTTGGTGTTAATGCTCGGCAGGGCTTGGGGGCTTTCCAGCAGGGTGCAGAGGGTGCCGAAACTGCGGTGCATTTCTTCGTCGCTTTCGTCGCAGGCGCAGCTGATCAGGCTCATTTCCAGCGTGTATTCCCAGGTGTAATTGCCGGGGATGAGTTCTTTCTCGGCAACGCAGGTGAGCAGGACGTAGGGGGCGTGCAGTTCGGCGGTGCCGACGGCGGCGTAGACGGGCAGTTCCGTCTGAGCGCGGCTCAGGTAGCTGCGGACGTTTTCTGCCAGGGTGTGCGGGTTCATCGTACGCTGCTGATGAGTTTGCGCTTGAGGGCGCGCAGGTTGCCCGCCAGCCCGCGCTCGACGTTGCTGAGGGCGTAGAGGGCGCGGCGCTTGGTCATGGTTTCATTGTAGGGAACGGAGTTGGTGACGATGATGGTCACCCGGTCGCCTTGGCGCGTGATGCTGCACTTGCCTTCCTGCGTGCCGTGGCGTTTGACCCAGGCGGGGATGCGCGGGCTGCGCAGTTGCTCGGCGGCGGCGTTCCAGCCTGCGGCTTCTCGCCCCAGTTGTTTCTTCTTGGCGGCCAGCAGGCGGCGCAGTTCGGCGTCTTTGCGGTAGCCTTTGCGCGTGATGCGGTGCGTTTCAAAGTAGAGGGTGACGCGCTGCGTCCACTCTCGCCGGGCGCTGGAGGGGGATTTGCTCAGCAGCATCGGCATGGTGTTGCGCACGGCTTGGGTCACGAAGCGCCGGGCGCCTTCGCTTACGGCTTCCAGCAGGCTCTTCTGCCCCAGTATCGCCAGCTTGGCCAGCTTGCGGGTCAGTGAGCCGGAGGAGATGGTTACGCTTGCTGGCATTCCAAGGTGATGATGGGGGTTGTGGGTTTCTCGCTGACGGAGGTGATGCGGTACGGGATGTTGGCATGGGTGAGGAGCTCCCCGACTTGCGGGGAGCTCCTCAGGTGCTGTCTGAGCACTCGCACGGTCAGCGTGCGAACCGGGGCAAAGCCTGCCAGCTCAAGCTCCGCTGACCGTGCGCCATCACTCACCAGGGCTGCCAGACTGTCTTTCCCCAACTCGATGCAGTCTGGCATGTCTCGGTGCACGGCCATAAAGTCTGCACTCATTTCTTCATGTACCGTGCTCATCTCTCACTCCTACCTTATGCCCCGGCTGTTGTGATGGAAATCCTTTGCAAGGCTGCGCTTCGCACGACTTCGTAGCCATACAGGCACTCCAGCGTGATGAGTACTTTGTTGGAGGCTGTGTCGGTGTAGCGCAGGTAGCCGAAGGTCAGGCCGGTGACCGGGTCGGTGACGGCTCCGGCTTCGTCGTAGTTGGCAATCGGCTGCAAGTAGCGCATGGCGACGGCGACGGCCGAGCTGTGTGCCGCAAAGCCTGCGAGGTTTTCGCCGTTGTCCGGCACGCAGTCCGTCTCGTAGACGTCAAAGCCGGCCAAGCGGTTGATGCGGGCTTCGACGACGCCGGGCTGCGCCAGATTGGAGATGAAGCTGCGGGCGACGATGTCGTCGGCCAACAGGGCTGTGTTGAGACTGGTGTTGACGACAAGGGCTCGCCCGGCTTTCGGCATTTTGGCTTTGTTGCAGGCTTCGCGGATTTGCAGCACGGTTTTGTAGCTGAAGGCTTCGGCTGAGGCTACGTCCGCGGCTGTCTTGAACGAGGCTTTCTTCACACAGCTGAAGATGTCGGTGAGGACGTCGATGGCGAGTTGCTGGGCTGCCGTCGCTACGAGTTTTTCCAGCAGGGGTACGGCCGTGCTGGCGGCTTCTTTGGCGGTCATGTGCACGGTTTTGAACTTGTGCTTGTTGAGCACGACCGGCACGCTGCTCGCTTCGCTGTCGATGTCTTGCATGTAGGTGCCCGCAAAGTCAGAGGCTGCTGTGGGGGCTCCGACGACGGGGACTTTGACTGTGTCGCCTTTGTCGGAGGGGCTCGGGCTGAAGTTCGTCGAGAAGACGGACAGGGGCATGAGCTCTGTCATCCACGGCAGCAGGGCGGCCTGCGCAATGCGGACGTCTTTCAGATCGGTAAGGGTGTTTGCCATTGTGTTGATGTGTGGTTAAGGTTTGCTGTAGAGTTCGGCTCGCTCGGAGGCGCTGAGCGAGCGCAGGAAGAGGGTCTGCTCCGCCGGGTCGCTGATGGCGGCAAAGCGTTCGCGCACCGGCCGCAGTGCCGGGTCGCCCTTGCCGGTGACGGGTTGCGCGGCGGTGCTCGCTCCGTAGTATTCCGCAGCGCGTTGCTCGGCCGTTTTGGCTTCGGCTTTCAGGCGCTGCACGTCGTCGAGGGCTTTGCGGTAGTTGCCCTCCAGCTCGGCAAGCTGGGCCTTGCTGTGAGCGAGGTTTTCCTTGAGCTCATCGTTGGCCGCTTGCAGGGCGGTGTTTTCTGCTTCCAGCGCACGGAGTTGTTCTGTCTGCTCAGTGAGCCGTGCGTTGGCGGCGTCGAGTTGTTCATCGAGTGTTTCCATATACCTTACGGGTGTTGTCAAAAAGGGGTTAAAGGAGGTTAAAGGAGGTTAAAGGAGGTTAAAGGAGGTTAAAGGGAGGTTAAAGGGAGGAGGTGCCGAGGTCTGCGGCATGCCGCCGGATGAGTTTTTCCTGCAACGCGGGCAGCGAGGGCACGCAGGCGTCGACGAGTTTTTTCTCCCGCGCTTCCGTGCCGTAAAAGCTCTGCCCTTCCATGTCTTCGGGGGCGATCAGGCGGCGGCGGGTGACGGCGTTCCGGAAGGCGGCCCATGTTTTGTTGACTTGCTCGCTGAGGTGCTCGCGCTGCTCGTCGGTCAGGCTGGTGCCTTCAAGCCCGATGGTTTTGTATTTCCCGGCGGCGAAGACTTCCATCTTCAGCCCGCAGGATTGATAAAGGGCACTGCAATCGACCAAGGGCAGCAGAACGCCGATGGAGCCCACCGCCGAGGAGGGTGCGGCGTAGATGACGTCCGTCTGGCTCGCTATCCAATAGGCCGCTGAGCAGCACTGCCCCGCGGTGAAGCTGTAGACGTGTTTCTGCCGGGCGATGCCGCGCACGAGCTGGGCCAGCTCCGGGGTGCCGTTGACGGTGCCGCCCGGGCTGTCGATGTCGAGCAGCAGGGTGCGCACGGCCGGGTCTGCGGCCGCTCGCAGCAGCGCGGCGCCCGTTTCTTCCATGCTGCACAGGCGCAGGCCGCAGAACGCGGCTGCCGCGCTCATGCGCGGCGTGAGCCGCCTGAACATGGGGCCGTGCAGCCGCACGGTCGCAAGGCCGTCCCGGAGCTCGTAGGGCGGCTCGGCAGCTCGGGTGGCCTCGCACGCCTGTGCCTCGAGGGCTCTTTGCTCGGCCCGGTTGAGTTCGCAGTAGGCTTCCAGTGTGATGAGCCAGGGCTGTGTATGCGACGTGATCATGGTGCGGTGGGTGGGATGTAGTACTGACAGAGGTCTTGCGGGTTGAGTTGGTAGCGGGCGGCGATGTCGCGGATGAGAGCCATTTCCCGGGCTCGGGTTTCCAGCTCATGGTTGATGTCACAGCCCAGCTCGGCGAAGTGGTCGCTGAGGGTTTTGAGCCCGGCTTTGACGTCTTCGCGGTTCTGCTGGGACTCGCGTCCGGCGTCCACCGTGACGCGGCGGGGCGTGACGAAGTCGACCTCAGTCCAGTCTTCTGCGGGTGGCAGTTTGCCCGCCGTGATGGCATGCCCGATGACGAAGCGCCAGATCGGGCGAAGCATACGGTCTATGAGCAGGGTTTGTCTGCGGCTGAATCTGCGGTCGGCCTTCGCCACGATGAGTCTCACCCCCGCCCCGCCGATTTTGGACGAGTCGCTCGCGAACTCATAGGGCAACAGCCCCAGGGCACTGTCGCGTTGCAGGTAGTCCAAAAAGCCTTGGAAGGTGGGGCTGGGCCGGTTGCTCTGGAAGCTTTCTATGGCTTCGTCCGGCTGGATTTTCACGAGTTTGCCGCCCAGGATGGTTTGCAGGAAGCCGGGGTCGCTGCCACTGGGTTGCTGCGGGCTGCTGAGCTGGAAGTCGCGGTCATCGACTTCATAGCGGCTGGTCTTGAGGACGCGGGCGATGTCGGCGTTGTCTTTTACGGCGTGCTTTTCCAGCGCCAGCAGCTCGAGGATGTCGAGCATGTGGTTGATGCTGTGCTGAATGGTCGGGTAGCCCCGCACCTGCGAGATGGACATCGGCGCAAAGACGTGCAGGACGTCCCGCGCGGCGAGTTCCCGGTGGCTGCCGTCGTCGAGCAGCAGGCGGTAGCCGAGCGGCCTGCCCAGGGGCGACAGGCGGATGCCGTCGATGAGCGAGTCTTCTGCCGTGGCTGTCGCAAAGGTGGTGCCGTCGCTTTCTTCTCCGGCTCCGCTGCTGCCGATGCGGTGCGTTTCGATGAGCTGGATTTTCGGCTCGCCGTCTTCTTCCGTTTTGAGAACGAAGATTTCTCCGTCGGTCTCCAACGCCATGCAGGCCAGATACAGGCAGGTGGTCAGGTCAAAGCGCCCGGTGATTTCGGCCCGATGTGCCCAGCGGTTGAAGTACGCGAGCGCCTGCTGGTTCCACTGGGCGTCTTTGCCCGAGGGTTGCGGCAGGATGCCGTCGCCGATGGCATAGAGGGCCATGCTGCTGATGATTTCTTGCAGGAAGCCGCTGTTTTTGACCAGATAGCGGCTGCGCCTCACGAGTTCGGAGCGCACGCCGGGCGTTAAGTCCAGCGTGGTGTCCCGTGGCCCGCTCCCCGGTACGTTCGACCGGCGGGGCGATTGGTTCGCGCCTTCAAAGACGGAGTGCGTGCCGAAGAAGATGCGGGCGGCCAGGCGTTGCAGAAAGTTCATGGTGCGTTGCAGCGGGCGGTTTCAGTGCGGCAGTCTCCAGCCGACGTGGCTCTGGGAGCCGGGGTGGTCTTCTGCTTGGGCGTCTGTTTCTTTCTGGCGCTTGAAGTAACGCAGCGCGTACTGGCATTCTTCGATGATGTCGGCGACCGGCATGACAAATTGCTTGCCCACGGAGGTGCCTCCGTCGTTCCAGCTCATCACGGTTTTGCCTTCCATCAGCAGGGCTTTGGCCGAGGTGAGCATGGCTTCGACCTCAGCTTCGCAGAATCCGAGTATGAAGAGTCCTTTCGCGCTCATGGCTCTCTATGGGGGCTTCCTTACGCTTCAAATTGTTTCCGCGCCGCGGCGGTGCTGCCGAAGGTGTTGAGCTGGTAGTGCGGCTGGTCGA
>ERZ772860.1598-NODE-1598-length-15145-cov-4.836315_pt1 | contig 15145 bp, 10 predicted proteins | sample MGYA00511342_ERZ772860 | MGnify/ENA primary metagenome ERZ772860 (study PRJEB29015, sample SAMEA2737665) | human gut metagenome | biome: human gut; feature: human-associated habitat; material: faeces | place: China | collected 2012 ... | reverse complement strand
ATACGGAACTTACGATATACAACAGTAAAAAGGGCTTGTGCTCTTTTAACGACAAGGAAGTGCATAGCGTTCTAGAACGTTCCGGCATCAGAAAAAAGATATTCGATACCGAGAACAAAGCCAACGAGTGGTTCATCACCGACCTTGAAACCGTCAAGCGGGCAATCGCAGCCGTGAAGGAAGGACGAGAATCGTTGTCATCGACCGAGGTGTCACACGACCAAACGCCGATTGTGTTCCGTCCCGAACAACAGGAGGCTATTGAAAAAACAAAAAAGCAATTCAGGAAAAGTAACCAAATGCTTTGGAACGCTAAGATGCGTTTCGGCAAGACGCTGTCAGCCTTGCAGGTGGTGAAAGACATGGATTTCAGTCGTACTCTGATTCTTACCCATCGCCCTGTGGTGAATAGCGGCTGGTTCGAGGATTTCGGCAGGATATTCTATGACAGTCCCGGTTTTGCATACGGTTCAAAGAACAATGGTGACAATCATGCTTCACTTGAAGCGAGAGCAAAACAGGGTAAATGCCAATATGTGTATTTCGCTTCCATGCAGGATTTGCGCGGTTCTGAACTTGTGGGCGGCAATTTTGACAAGAACAATGAAGTGTTTGCCACCGCTTGGGATTGCATCATCGTGGACGAAGCGCACGAAGGGACACAGACGGAACTCGGCAAGGCTGTCATGCAGGAACTGACAAAAGCGAATACCAAGATATTGCGACTTTCCGGCACTCCGTTCAACCTGTTGGACGACTTCAAGGAGGACGAGATTTATACCTGGGACTATGTGATGGAGCAACGGGCAAAGGCTTCATGGGATTTGACCCATTTCGGTGATCCAAATCCATACGCCTCTCTACCTACGATGAACATCTATACCTACGACCTTGGACGGTTACTCCATGAGTTCGTGGATGAAGATGTGGCTTTCAACTTCCGCGAGTTTTTTCGGGTCAATGAAGCTGGAAACTTTATTCATGAAAAAGATGTGAAGGCATTTTTGAATCTTATTTCCAAGGAGGATAAGGATAGTTGCTATCCGTTTGCCAACGAGGAATACCGCAACATCTTCCGGCATACGCTATGGATGTTGCCGGGCGTGAAGGAGGCTCGTGCCATGAGTGCTTTACTGCAATCGCATCCTGTATTCCAGCATTTCAAGGTAGTGAATGTGGCAGGAGACGGTGACGAGGACGAAGAGAGCAAGGATGCTCTTGCTGCGGTGGAAGAAGCCATCGGCAAAGACCCTGATGCCACCCGTACCATTACCTTGTCTTGCGGACGATTGACCACGGGTGTCAGTGTCAAGGCGTGGACGGGCGTATTCATGTTGTCCGGCTCTTATAATACCGCTGCATCAAGTTATATGCAGACCATCTTCCGTGTGCAGACTCCTGCCACCATCAACGGACGTGTCAAGGAACAGTGTTATGTGTTTGACTTTGCGCCTGACAGAACACTGAAAGTCATTGCCGAGACAGCAAAGATTTCTTCCAAGGCAGGAAAAACCAGCGGTAACGACCGCAAGATTATGGGCGAGTTCCTGAACTTCTGTCCGATTATCTCCATCGAAGGTTCCAAGATGAGCCAGTTCGATGTACCCAAGATGTTGGAACAACTTAAACGTGTTTATGTGGAACGTGTGGTCCGCAACGGTTTTGAGGACAAGAGCCTATATAATGATGAGTTAATGAAACTCAACGACTTGGAATTGCAGGAGTTTGACGACCTGAAAAAGATTATCGGCCAGACCAAGGCAATGCCAAAGACCAATCAGGTGGACATCAACAACCAAGGGCTGACCGATGAGCAATACGAGGAACTTGAAGACCTTGAAAAGAAATCCAAGAAACGCGGCAAGGACAAGCAACCTTTGACGGAAGAAGAGAAGAAGCGTCTTGAAGAACTGAAAAAGAAAAAGAACAACCGCGAGGCCGCCATTTCCATCCTTCGGGGTATCTCCATCCGTATGCCATTGCTTATCTACGGTGCAGAGTTGAGCGATGAGAGTCAAGATATAACGATTGACAACTTCGCTTCACTCATTGACCCGCAATCGTGGGAGGAGTTCATGCCCAAGGGTGTTACCAAACAGAAGTTCAACAGCATCAAGAAATATTACGACCCGGAAATATTTTGTGCGGCAGGCAAGCGCATCCGTGCCATGGCTCGTGCCGCAGACAAACTAAGCGTGGAAGAACGCATCGAGCGTATAACGGATATATTCAGCACGTTCCGCAATCCCGACAAGGAAACGGTGCTTACGCCTTGGCGTGTCGTCAATATGCACCTTGGTGACTGTCTGGGCGGATATAACTTCTTTGAAAAGGGTTATGAAACCACTTTATCTGAGCCTCGTTTCATAGACCGGGGCGAAGTGACATCCAATGTATTCGCCCCGGATTCCCGAATCCTTGAAATAAATTCAAAGTCTGGATTATATCCTCTTTATATGGCATATAGCATTTATCGCACAAGGGTAAAGAACTCTCTGTTCTCGGTGTCAAGTATCGAAGATGAACAACGAATATGGGATAAGGTAGTGGCTGAAAACATCTTCGTCATCTGTAAAACTCCGATGGCAAAGAGTATCACCAAACGCACCCTTATAGGTTTCCGCAAAGCGAAGGTAAACACCCGATATTTCGAGGACTTAATCAATCAAATCAAAAACAAACCTGAACATTTTATCAAGCAGGTAGATAAATTCATCACAGAAAGAACAGGAATAAAGAACATGAAAATCAATGCGATAGTGGGGAATCCACCGTATCAAATAAATGATGGTAGTGGAGCTTCTGATGATGCAGCCAATCCTATATATCAAGTATTTGTAAAAATAGCAAAACAGATTTGCCCTAATTATTTTTCATTAATTATGCCATCTAAATGGATGATTGGAGGAAAGGCCGTTCTTAAACCTTTTAGAAAAGAGATGATGAAAGATAAACATCTTGCAAGTGTTTTCGATTATGAAGATTCTGGATTTTGTTTTAATGGTCAACATATAGACGGTGGTATTATGTATTTCCTTTGGGATAAGAAACATTCTGGTGAATTGATATATTTCTATAAACCTACAAACGGCAATCGCTTCTTGACAAAACGATTACTAACTGATGGCAACTCTGATATAGTTATTAGGGATAGTCGTCGACAAGCGATAATAACTAAGACTTCTAAATATCCTTCATTTAGTCAAATTGTGTCAGCTCGTAAACCTTTTGGTATAAGCACAGATATTTTTAACAATAAATCAGTTTATACTGAGTATAAATTAAGTGACAAACCTTTTGTGAATTCAGCTTTACTATGGGGCGTTTATGGTATAAAAGGAGGGGCAAAACGAATAACCAGTTATATAGCAATCGATGCTATCACTAAAAATAAAGCATGGATAAATAAATACAAATTATTTATATCAAAAGCTTATTCTGCTGATGCAATTGTTCCTCCCGAAATAATTTTAGCTTCACCTAATGTTATTTGTAGTGAAACTTTTCTCGTAATTGGACCATTTGATAATTCAATAGAACAGCAAAATGCAAATAAATATCTCAAATCCAATTTTTTCAGAATACTGCTATTTTTTGGAAGAGGAACAATGCAGGTGTCACAGGATGTCTTTCGTTTTGTCCCGTTGCAAGACTTTACATCAAAATCCGATATTGATTGGAGTAAGAGTATTCCCGAAATTGACCAACAACTCTATGCAAAATACAGTCTCTCAGAAGATGAAATATCCTTCATGGAATCAATGATAAGGCCAATGTAAAAATAAATGAGGGCAAGTATCATTCTTGCCCTCGTTAAAAAATCACTTTTCTTTAGTTACACCCTTAAATGGTGTACCATCTTGTTTTACATCAATAAAGCGTCCTGTATCTTTATCCCGTTTTACCCATTGTTCTGTTTTGGGATTAAAAACCTGAGAACGTTTTCTCACTGCACCATTGCGATGTCCGTCTCCTGACGGTGGATTTGTTGCCATATCTTACCTTCCATTTTGTCCTTGAATTATATAGCCAAGGACACGCTATTATTATTTACAGAAGAATGCTTGATTTAAATATCGGATTATTTGTCAAACATACCTAATCTATCGTTGTTTTGTTAAGTTATATCCTTCTGCATCCTTTTCACTTTTATCATAGGCATTGTTAATATACTTTTGAGGATTTGACAAAAACTCATCTTCTTCAACAAAAGCAATATAAGAACCAGTCAATGCGTTTACACATTTACATTGATTACAAGAATACACTTTAGGATATTGGTTATATCTATTATTGTTTATGATATCATAAACCTTTGAATCATAATAATTAGTAACAGAACATCCATCTGGTTTAGTTGAGGTGTATTTAAACCAGTCATAGCCCCCATTTACTTTCATTATAACACCAACAACCCCATTAGTATGCGATGTCCTATTTTTTCTTGTTATATTCTTAAGACAATATTCAATTTCCCAATCAATCCACTTACTTTCTTTTATATGCGGAGAAATAATTACAATCGTTACAGATGTGTCATACATCATATCTTTTAGGTTCTTCTTTATATTCTCAGTAGACGTATCTGTTAAATCAGGAGAATCACTTGTTTCTCCTTGATAGTAACTCGCATCATCCCCCAATGCCTTTATTATCTTATCGCGAAGATCCTGCGCTTCGCTATATTTATAAGAAATAAATGTTTTATGTGCCATAGTTATTTTACTTTTTTAATTAACTCTATTACTATTTCTATTACTTCGTCTAATGTTTTTGTATCATCGCCCAAAGACTCAATATCATGTCGATAAATATCAAAAGTATGGTCGTCTTGTCTTTCTTCCAATAACTCATTCCATAATTCTTTAGATATATATCCTGTTCTACCAATAGGGATTAGGAAGTTACCCTGTTCTTTTGAAATTTCATATTCTGACCGCATTCCATTAGATGGAACAATAGTTCCACTTTCTTTCTTATTACCCAACAAGAAGATTGATATACCACTATAAGATATCATGTCTTGTCTATAAGTTTCCCACATTTCTTTTGCATCGTCACCTTGTGGAAAAGGTCTCAGAATTAATTGGTCTGTAAGCGATTTTTTCTGATTATAATATATTTCAGAAAGAGCACCACTTATTACCGCACTACCCACACCTAAACCATATCCTGAAACTATTTTATATCCTTCGTAAATTAAGCGACCGCTTAATTTACTTATAAATTTTTCATATGCGTCTTTACCATCTGGGTTGTATTCAGCTGCCGCACCAGATAGATATACTGTACGACCATTATAAACCCTCTTTATACTTTGTAATATTTCAGTTATCTCTGAGTATTCTTGAATAAGCACGGTTTTTATATTGAATCGTTTTAAGTCATCAATAAAATATGATAGTTTTCTCTTCTCATATTTAAATTCGTCCTCATCTTTATAATCTGTTTTAGAAACATCTTTCAGGAAACAATAATGTTCCCTCATATTTCCTTTTAGACGTGCCCTTAAATGTGCACATATATAATAAAAATTAGGATCCGTAAAACTAAAGCCTATAAACAAAAATGTTTTTGTCATTAAGTCTCCGGATAATGTATTTATAAAAGGCGCCTTTTCTTGATTATATGACTCATAGTCATCGCGAATCAATACAGCATCTTCTGGATGATCAACATCTCCATGCATTTTATAAACTACAACATTGCGTCCTTTTAAAGTAGTCGTGAGGTTCGCACAACAAGTTTTTATATCACAGATCTTACCATTATTCTCCAATGCCTTTTCTATTAGTTTATCATAGTTTGTGGTCCAATATGTAAAAATAGGCAATTTAGCGAGTATATTATGATTAACATTTGGTTGTTTTCCTGTCTGGAAAGCATCTTTAATTATATCATTTAATTTTGTTCGATTACATCCATTTTTATTGTAATAGTATTGTGCTATCGCTACCAAATCTGACTCCTTTTCAATATCAAGCTCCAATTCCTCGGCAATCTCTCTTAGCAATTGCTTCCAATTAACGCATCCACTTGGAGCAGACAATCCAGCACCTGCAAATATAGCAGCATCACCATTATTAAGAGCACTAAGATAATTCTTTATGAAAACATTTTTATTTATTGGCATAACAAAAATTTATTTAGGATACTGATTACGAATTCTAATGGCCTCTTCTACCCACTCATTTATATGCTCTTTGATATAATCATACACATTGGTACTGATTTTATATGGAGGATCATAAGTCTTACATATTTCGGACAAATTAATTTCGTTACTATCAGCTGGATGTTTATGTTCGATTATATAGTTAAATGTCTTATCAATACAGAATAATTTGAATGGATTATCTCCTTTTATATCCTGCTCTCCTTCAATGTTCTTTAGATTATGCACATAAATACCAACAACTCCTTTGCCCTCTTTCCATGCATGTTTAATTTCATACCTACACCACTCTCTTGATGCAGTATCAGAACCGATTAATACAATAACACAAGAGCGATAATCCATATGAGTATCAATCCACCTTTTAATAGAATCATCACCTTTGCGCTTAACCTCTTCCCAATCATTGGAAGAAACTGGCATATTTCCTTCTACTACTCCAATATTCCGAACCTGTCCGGCTCTCCATGAGTCATTCTTAAAATGAAAACTGTAAAATACTTGTCTTTTTGTCATATAGAATTATTATTTAATAATTTGATAACCTGGTGAATCTCTGAGTATGCTTTCAAATCCTCTGGCGATTCCTTGCAAAGTTGACATAACTTTTCTGAGTTTGACATCGCCCGTTCCAAATCGCCATTCTCTGTCAGGTATTTATAGAGGTTGGTGCGTATGAAATATCGCTTTGTCTTTTCATACCCCGGCATATATTTCTGCAATACGGGAAGCAGTTGGTCGTAACTTTCATATCGCCGACAAACCACATTAGGCAAGAAATGGAGTAGAAACCAAAACTCCGTGCAGGGATTCGTTTCTACGAACAGAACCTTTCCGGCATATTTCTTCTTGCTATACTCTTTCTTTGCCCGCTGATACAACTGCATTTCAGATGGAAACTGGAATAATCTGTCCATATCAAACAGGCATACGATAGAGTCGTATTGCTTGTTCAAATAGGATTCTACCAGTTTCAAAATATGATTGATGTCGCTGTGCTGCGGAAAATCCGGCGCAACCTTGAAAGGATACCGACACGCAATCCTCAGAGAGTCGAAATAGAACCATTCCGTTTCTCCTTCGCCTATGATGGCGATACTTTTTGTTACTGTCCGTCCCATATCATTAGTCATTCAGGTTGATATACTGACTACCCAAGAACGGCAACTTTACCAATTTTCCCTGCTTGTAAGCATTGTATGGGGAAAGATTCTTATGCAGTCCCAAAGAAGACAGGCGTACTATTTTAGTTTCGCCAAGTTCGTCTTTGTCGGTGAACCATATCGTATCACGGCGAATGAAATCCTCGTTGAGAAGATTGATGTCATGTGTGGTCAGGAGCATTTGGGATGTTCCGTCGCTGTTTGCCAGAAAGACTTTCAGGAAATAAGCCAACAGTTCATAATGAATACTTGTCTCCACTTCATCAATGGGTACAAACCGATTGGTCTTTAACAGGAAATTCAGTATCACCGCCATTCCCAGGAATCTCATAGTGCCATTGGACTCGTATTCTTCCGACAAATCATATACTTTATCGCCAGCCTTATGCTTGAAGGTCAGTTCCGTATTTGTAATTTTCCCCTTTCTAAGCATTTCAGCCTTTGCATCTTTATCAATAGGGGCATTCTGAATCAGTTGTTCCAATTCAGGGGTAATCAGCTCTTCCTCTTCGTTTAATACCACATCTTCTATATTGAAATCGGACGCTTTCAGGAAATTTAAAATGAATTTCTTCAAATCTCCTGCCTCGTCTTTATCCAATCGTGATTTGACATATCCCGAAAGCAACATACCGGGAGCCAATACATCTTTGACCTGCTTGGCAAAATAATCGTACACATCATTCAGCCTTGTCCGTTCCACATTGCTTTTGCCAAATGCGGCAAGCACACTGCAATTATTGATAGTGTTGCCGGAAATTACATCCTGGCTTTTCTTTGTCATTTTCAGATTTACGCCAAAGTCGATAGTCGAGGAATCTGTCACGGTATCATAACTTCGGTTATACAGCTTGGTCGGGCGAATGGAATCATAAACAATCAATGTCTCGGAATAGATATGCTTTGCGTCCAATTCAAAACTGAGAATGTACTTCGACTGATTGATATAGAACACCATTGACATCTTTGTCTTTTCGTTCCTTGAAGTATCATCCAACATGAAAGGGACAACCCCGGTTTTCTCGGTCCGGTCTTTAGGCATTCTCAAAACCAACATCTTGAAAAATTCGATGGCATTCAATATATTCGTTTTACCGGAAGCGTTGGCACCGTAGATGATTCCCACTTTCAGCAATCTTACCCCGTCCTTAACTTCATACGAATACTCATTAGACATAAAAGTATCTGCCGATGGCTCAAAACTGATTTTTTGAACCGATTTAATGGAGAAAAAATTCTCAATGCTGAACTCTGCTATCATAATTATTGATTTTATCTATTGTATGGTGCAAAGATACAAATAAAATCTTGTACAGCAAGTCATAAATTCAATTATTGTAGGTAAATTACGAAATATAGATGCAAAATCAACAATTCGTCATTTGTTGGAGATTCAAATAAACCTCTGATTACCTCTGGAAAGTGTTGACAGATTTGAGGACGGTAAACGAATGTGGTTTATGCAGCCGGAGAAATTAATTATCCAATGCCATTTGCACCATCCCTTGATTTTATTTACGTTGGCTAAATAGTGGTGCCAAAATGGTACTAAATTATATAACTACTCTTTTATATATTATATAAAATATAGTAAATCAGTTTGTTATAAAATTTTATATCTTGTCGCCCACCAACCGATTCGGAACACCACGAGGGCAATCAGCATGATAATTTTGTCTATCCCCACGATGACACCTGCCGTCAAAGACGTGAACCACAACTTCGCCGCATCCTTTTCCATGTTCGTCACTTCGTCCACACCGGTCTGCTCCATTGTCGCCTCTATCAGATTGGGATCGGATGTGCCTGTGTGGGCGACATCCGCCTGTGCCTGCAGGTTCGTGTACATCGTGTCACGCACATGGATGAGCTGCTGAACTTCCTCGAACCTGTCCGATATCTGTGAAGCTTCGGCTTCATACAGGTCATGGGTGTACGAACCTATGCAGTTAGGGATGTAGGACAGGAAATCGAGAAAACACCAGTTGTTCCGGCTCCCCGCCATACCCGTGTCCGCAGGCGGATACCACCAGCAGATGATAATCGACACGGCAAGCGGCCTAAACAGCTTCATCACGTCCAACGGCTCGTGCTTTACCATCATCTTGTAGGCGATACCTGCCGCCATGACGATGGAGAACAGTGCCGCGAGTGCCATGCACATCTGCAATATCCACCAAAAAGGTCCCTGCGCACCGGTAAAAGTCGCGTCAGTCAGAAACTCGTTGGTCTGAAAGATGACATCATCTATTTCCTCCTCCAACAGGTTGATGCCGAAATCCGAAAGTATATCTCCGTTTGCCATAGCCCTGTCTTTTTATTTCCCTCTGTTTACACTCTCGTTGTCATCTTCGCCGTTTCCGTTGCTGCCCGATTGCGAACCACGCACCGCAAGGCGTGATTCCTGCCACCGGCTCATGGCATTGCGGACAATACCGCCTTTATGCAGGGTACGGTTGTCCGTTGCGTTCAGCAGTGCATTCGTCACCGTTGCGTTCTGACGCTTGGCAAGGTAGCCCACTAAAATCTCGTTCTGCCGTGCCACATCCTCGTAAATGCGCAGATACTCCTTCTTTCGCTGGGCATTGGGCATATAGGCGTCTTTCGTGGCTTTGATGGCACACTGATAGACGTGGTAGTATTCCGTCCACCGTTCCTTGTCGGCCGGAGTGCCACCGGACAGGAGAATACGGTCGATGTTGCGCCGGAACCGCTCCATCTGTCCGCTGACCTTATCGCCCTCGGCAAGCCATGCGATGTCCACCTGCCGGTCGGCAACGTTCAACGCCTCGACCTTCGCCCGCTTGACCAAGGCCGAATCAATGGCTTCCGCTTCGTCCACCTGGTTGTAGAGATTGATACCGGCAAGCGTGCGGAACGAGAGCTTGTTTTTGGCCGCTGCCGACTTCTTGTATTTGTTGTGCAGCACGGAATAATAGAGGTCGGGCGAGAGTGCGCCCGTACCGGTCTCCATGACCGTTACCTGATTCTGCTTCGGCGAATCATGGTTGTACGTTACATACTGTGCGTGTACGGCTGTCGTTACGGTGACCGCCACCGCCATGAGTAATAGTTTTCTGTTCATATTCTTCTCTTTTTGTCGTTAATAATCCAGTCTTCCGGCTCCGCGCCAACGCCCGAAGGCGTCATCGAGAATCTCCCGCATGGTGCGGGAGCGATATACCTTTGCCTTCCAATAGCCGATACGCACCTGTATATACCGCCATGTCTCGAAATACGCACGGTTCAGATGCCGCTCGATGTTGTCCAATGAGCGGTTGATGGCCTCCAACACCATCAGCAGGTCGGAGGTCGAGCAGGCTGCCGCTCCGGTGGCATACAGCACGAGGTCGCTCACGGACTTGTAGAGCTGTTCCCCCTCACGGGCAATCGCCCTCAGCCCCCTCGCATTGATGGAGATAATCAGGGTATCTGCGGATTCGATGCGTCCCCGTTTCAATATCTTCGCATTGAAATCCTCCAACAATGATTTATAGTCGCCGATACGGTCGCTGACCGATGTGTAGGTATTCTTGACGTTCAGCACCGTGCGCAACGACTGGTACATGACGTCGATGACATCGAACGCACGGGTGTACCGGTCAAGGTCGATATTCAGCTCTTTATAGCCCCCGACTTCCTTACAGCTGTATTCGTGCAACAGTTTGTTGCTGTACTCCAAGGTACTGCGGGCCAACAACAGGCTGCGCTGCTTCTTGTGGTCGTTGATGTAGGCTTCGACGGAGACTATATCGAAAGTCCACTGCGCCTTGGCGATACCGGGCAGCAGGAAGAGCAGCAATGCGGCTATCCGTAAAATGCGTTTCATGGCCGCACCTCCTTTCCGCCGTTTCTGCCGCCATCGTTCCGAAACGTCCGTGCGCTCTCCACCCAGCGGTCATGGCATTCCTCCACGAGCGTCAGCCTGCGGCCTTCGTCCGTGTCCAGTCCGGGCAACACATCCTTCATCACGTCAAGGATGCTCCGCTTGTAGTGCATCATCTTTTCCAGCGATACCAAGTCGGCGTATATCCTTGTGATTCTGCTGTCCACCTCCCTCGCGATTTCGAGGCGGTCGCTCGACCACAGCAGATGGTACACGTCGCCGGACGGAGTTTCCTCCAGCGGTGTGCTGCGGGCGTATTCCGTCGTGATTTTGCAGGACGGGTGTTCACGGGCGATTTCGGCGATGCGGTCGTTCACTAATTTGGTTTTCTCCGCATCCGAAAGCCCCGGATCGAGTGTCAGCACATCGGCGACGTGCGTGTCCGTATAGACCGAGGTCAGTTCCCATTGGATTTGGATGATGGCACGGTGAATCTTGATGCCGAGAAAATATTTCGGCTTGCGGGCAATCGAGACCGTAGCCTTGAATGTGATGATGCCGTTGATGTTCGGCATTGTCGCCTTGCGCACATACGAATAGCCGTTCCACGATCCGCCGTCCTGCCATGTCAGGCCGTAGGCAGCCTTGCAGTCTTGCATGATAGCTGGAATGCGGTAATAGTCATCCGTCGCTACGCTGTTGTCGTCTGCGGCTTCCGACTTCGCCTGAGCATAGTCGGACTGTTTCTTCTTCCACTCCGCGAGTTCGCCTTTCAGACGGTCTATCCGTGTCTTGTTTGCATTATACTGCTGTCGGTAAGCCGCCGCATCCTCAATGCTCGCCGTACTGATTTTCTTCAGCAGGACAGCGTTCTCGTTTTCCAATGTCCCGATTTGCGCTTCAAGATTGGCCGCTTGGCTGTTTGCCTCGTTCAACAGCGCATCCAGTTCCGAAAGGTCGAGGTTGTTTTCCGTCACCGAGGTCTGCATGGCGCACTCCTTGGTGTGGGCATTCAACGAGCTGCCGCATTTACGGCACTTGTATTGTGTCGAGCCCTGTCCGAGCGTAACCCCGTCGGAACAGGTCACGCTGATGGTCACGCTCTCGCATCCCTTCAATTTGGCGGCGTCCGTTGCTTGGTAATAGTTCCGCGTACCGGAAGATATATAATAGGTGTAGCCGTCCTCGTTTTCGTTGAACTCCGCAAGTCGGACATTCAGTTGCGCCCGAAACGTATTCAAGTCCATCGAGTAGGAATCGAAGACTTCCTCATAGACAACTTCTTCCTTATTCCAGCTTTTGCTCACATGGATTTCGTATGCGTATGCCTTTTTGGTCTGCTTGTTTTTCTTGCTGATGATATAGGCACTCATCCAATAGTTGATGCTGTAGCTGAACCCGTCGTTCTGGTTGTTCAACTGCTGCACGCGGTTTCTTGACCAACCGGCATATCCTTCCGAGTTGGCAAGTACCTGTTCCCGTTGCGAGGCGTTGGGATAGAAATTCGGGTCGCTCGTGTTGAACCGCACCCATGCGCCCCCGTTCAGGATGCTGTTGTCGTCCGTCGGAGGATAGTAGTCGCACAGCGATACGCTCCCTTGGTCACGCCGGGCAATGTACCACCGCTGCGTGTAATAGTTCCCCATCGCTTCGTCCAGGTAGTCGGTCATCCATGCCGTGAGGTTGTAGTTGCTGAAGTTGAACAGACCGGCCACGTTGTCCGGACCACCCACCATGTCAATCAGCAAGCCGCCGATGTCATGTTCCGCCTGCTCGAATAGACTCCCGTAGTGTTCATACAGGTTGCCGATTTCTTCAACCTTTCCGCCCATCAGGTCATGGAACGAGCTGCTTTGCAACAGGGCGTCACCGAGATTGGCAATGCCTGCCGTTGCAAGGCCGACACCCGTGTTATAAAGGTTGTCGAGGTCGCTTTTCAGGTTCTCGTGCGTGAAGTTGCCCGGTATGTGGGCGAAGTTGTCCATCATCCGCTGCCAGTCGATGTTTCCCGTTTCGGAGAGCTTTAGCAAGGGGGCAATCTCCGGATTGATTTCGAGAAAGGCGATGTCCGAAAAGGTCAGCGTGCTGTTGGTCACCACGCTCTCGAACTGCATACACAGACTTTTGGTATCGTCGCAGACTTTCATCAGGTAACTGCCCCAATAGATAGCCGTTTGCGGCGAATGGAGCATCTGCTTCGCCACCACCCATATCTTGGGCATGATTTTCTCCGCCACCATCCGGTAGATGCGCCGGTAGTAGTAGTTCTCCGTGCGGCTGTTCCAGATGCCGAGGTCGCTCAGGGCTTTATGCTCCAAGAACTTGGCCGCGAATATCCCGGCGGTAGCGACCTCCGCTGCCGTGTAGTGCTTGAGGATGTCATCGACCTGCTCCCGGTAGTACCCTTCGGCGACCGCTTCCGTACCGAAGGCGGCCACCATCGCCGCAACGGTACGGGTGTCGTAGTTCACGCTGTAATACTGGGCGTGAACCGTCTGGCAGAGTGCGACCGAGGCGATGGTCAGGATAAGGAGTAGTCGTTTCATGGCTGCAATGCTTATTTGGATTCATACACGGGACGGAGGTTGAGCACACGCCCCGTCTCGTTTACTTTTTGTGCAAAAGGCAGGGACTTCCCGATACCGCTGGCATCCCAGTCCCGGCAATATGCCTCGATAGCTTCCTGGTGGCTGCACCGAAGTTCCTTCTTGTAAAGCTTCAGTGCCTCCTTTTCCGCCCGTTCGGTCGTGTAGGTCATGTAGCACTCGTGCGGCTCTTCCACGCCATACACGCCGCTGGTCGTCCCCCGGCGGATGAACACTTCGCGGAAGAAGCTGCGCCCTTCCTTGTTTTCCAGCCGGTTGATGGTGAATATCTTTTTGCAGTCCACGTCGGTAAGTCCGAGAATAGCCTTGATTTCATCGAACGCTGGCAGGAAATCCTCCTTGGTGAGTTGCAAGTCACGGAAATAGCCCACAGGCAGATTGTTGGTGACCATTGTGATTTGGAACGGCAGTGCCTCCAGACGGTTGCAACGTGCGCGCGTCAATTCAAACACATCGGGATTTTTCTTGTGCGGCATAATCGAAGAGCCGGTGGTGAACTCGTCGGGGAGTTTGATGAATGCGAAGTTTTGCGAATTAAACATACATGCGTCGAACGCCAGTTTTGAAATGGTGGCGGCAATGTTGGCGATGGCGGCTGCCACGATTCGCTCGGTCTTGCCACGTCCCATCTGGGCATACACCACATTGTAGTCGACCGACGCAAATCCGAGCAACTGCGTGGTGAGTTCGCGGTTGAGGGGGAACGACGAGCCGTAGCCAGCGGCAGAACCCAGCGGATTGCGGTTGTTCACATCGTAGGCGGCACGGAGCACCACCAGGTCGTCGGCAAGCGATTCGGCGTAAGCCCCAAACCACAGTCCGAACGACGACGGCATAGCCACTTGCAAGTGGGTGTAGCCCGGCATCAACACATCCTTATAACGCTCGCTCTGCGCCTGAAGCGTGTGGAAAAGCGTGGTGATGTGATGCACCACATCTTCAATCTCGCTGCGGATAAAGAGGCGAAGGTCCACGAGCACTTGGTCGTTGCGCGAGCGGCCAGAGTGGATTTTCTTGCCCACATCGCCAAGGCGGCGCGTGAGCATCAGTTCCACTTGCGAGTGCACATCCTCAATGCCGTCTTCAATCACGAATTTGCCAGCCTCAATCTCGGCGTAAATCTCGCGCAGGGCAGCGGTGAGCAGGGAAAGCTCGTCGGCGGAGAGCAAATTGATGGTTTGCAGCATAGTGATGTGGGCGATCGAGCCAAGCACGTCGTAGCGAGCCAAATAGAGGTCCATTTCACGGTCGCGCCCCACGGTGTAGGTTTCCACATCGTGGTCAACCTGTATGTTTTTTTCCCAAAGTTTTGATGCCATAATTTCTTGTTTTAGTCTAAAAATCGGAGAGCGTGTAAACGCAATCGGCAGCGGAT
>ERZ772860.1593-NODE-1593-length-15189-cov-71.569116_pt1 | contig 15189 bp, 13 predicted proteins | sample MGYA00511342_ERZ772860 | MGnify/ENA primary metagenome ERZ772860 (study PRJEB29015, sample SAMEA2737665) | human gut metagenome | biome: human gut; feature: human-associated habitat; material: faeces | place: China | collected 2012 ... | reverse complement strand
CTCCTCGTTGCCCTGTTTGAAGTAGAGATAGTCATAGGATGGCAGCATGCCCATCTCGTACTGCATGCCGACACCGTTGAACCAGGTCTTCTCCCTGTTCACGGCGTTGGTCTCCATACCTCCGAACAGATTGACGATGTGATCCTCGCCGAACACGTTGTTGTAGCTTGCCGTAGCTCTGAAATCGTAGCTTTCCATCGAATATTTAGTCTCACGGTAGAAGCCTCCCACCGGCAGCACGGAAACCGGCAGGGAGTTCGCCTTGTCCGGATCGGTGTAGAGCCAAGGATTCGCGCTGCGCATCGTGGCGTCATCCATAGCCCGGAATGCCCAGGCCTGGTTCGAATAGTCCGTGATAGTGTGGCTCTGTACCGTTGAGGATGCCTTGTAGGCTCCCAGCACCGACAGCTCCAATGGCTTGACCGGATGCCATTTCAGCTCTCCCTGGAACTTGAGGTCGGTGACCTTCAGGTCAATGTAGTTGTTGTCAAGCTCGTGCAGGATGTTGAATGGCGCGTAGTTGCGGACATAATATTCATTAGGATCCAGTGTTCTGGATGTGTTGAGGGCGTAGGAGTAAGGGTTGATGTCGAAATCCCTCCTCACCTCTCCGCTGAGCGGATCCACCGATGAGCTCAATGTTCCCGGCGCTCTCTGCTTTCTGTAGGAGGCGTTGCCGATGAGGTTCAGGGACAAGGTCTCCGAGATGTGGTAGAGTGCGTTCAGGTTGGCGGTGTAGCGCTTGACCGAACTCTGTCTTGTCCATCCCGGGTCGTTCATCACGCTCAAGGATGTGTAGTATGACGCCTTGTCGGTTCCGCTTGACATGCTGACCGCATGGTTGCGGGAGATGTTGTCGTTGAACAGTATGTCGAACCAGTCGGTGTTGCGGTACTCGGCCTCGCGGAGGTAGGCGTTCCGCGCCTCCTCGGTGTTCATCAGCCCGAACGAGTCGCCGGTGGCGTCATACTGGTTGATCAGATGGTACATCTTGCCGTACACACCGCTGTTGGACGCGCGGTAGACATCGGCCAGGTTGAGGTAGCCGGCCTGCTCCATCTCTTTGTAGACACCCATCTGCTCCTGGGAGTTGAGGATGTTGAACCTGTTGTAACTTGGTTTCAGACGTACGCTGTACTCTCCCGTGTAGGCTATCTTGTTGCTTCCCGCATGTCCTTTCTTCGTGGTCACGACGATCACTCCGGCCATGGCTCTGGCTCCGTAGATCGATGTCGCTGATCCGTCCTTGAGGATCTGGAAACTTTCGATGTCGTCGGCGTTAAGACCTGCGATGGCGGAACTGATCAATGTCACCGCGTCTCCGCTGGAGAGGTTGTCGGCGTCCACTTCGGCCACATCCTCCATGATCACGCCGTCCACAACCCACAGAGGCTTGGAGCTGCCATAGATGGAGGTCGCTCCGCGGACCCTGATCTTAGGAGATGTACCGAATGTTCCGGACACGTTCTGTACGGACACGCCGGCGGCTCTTCCCTCAAGGGCTCGGCTGATCTCAGCCACACCGTCCAGTTTGACATCCTCGGCGCTCAGCTTGCTGGTGGCTCCTGTGAACAGGCGCTTGTCCATCTTCTGCATACCTGTCACGACCACGCCTTCGAGAACCTCGGTGTCAGCCTCAAGGGAGATCCTCATCTCCCCGTCAGTGATGCCCACATCCTTGGGCTTCATGCCAAGGCAGCTGATTTCCAGAGTTTTCGCTGACAGCCTGACTTTCAAGGCGAATTTACCGTCGATGTCTGTCATCGTGGCGTTCTTGGTCCCTTTCTCCATGACAGCCGCCCCGATGACGGGCAGATTGTCTTCGGAAGAAATGACCACGCCTTTTACCGTTCGGGTGTCTTGTGCGAACAAACACCCAAAGCCTGCCGCGATGCAGGCGATCATCAAGCATAAGAAGTGCTTCATGTAAAAATTTGATAAGTTAATAATTCGGATGCGTCTTATCCTGTCTCAGGACAGGCTCATCCATTTGTTAATGATCGTGTGCCGTTCCTCTGTCGCGTCAAGGACATCAATTATTGGGGGAATATGTCCTCAGGCACCTTCAAGGCGGCATTTTACTCAAACCACCGTGAAGGTAGCCAATAAACTTCTTTAAACAAAGGATAATTTTGAATATAACGTTTTTGTGAATAATTATCAACTAAATATTCATAAAAACTTAACTGTCGCAGTATAGGGAAACTTTCTAATGTTTATTTATTCTTTTCCCCGTCCGGTGACTTTGCTCGTAGAGTTCGAGGGAGTTGATGACGTTCTGCCAGATGCTGTAGAGGCCGCCGGCGACGGAGGTTACCGGGGTCATGTAGGAGTAGCCCAGCCAGATCAGGAAGCCTGAGTTCTTCTGGCCGAGAGCCTGTCCGGCGGTGACACTTAAGGCGCAGACCGGGGCGTGGACAGGTAAGTTGAAGGTGTCGGGCGTGGAGCTGGCGCTTATATTCAATAGGGGAAGAGTCCGCCACGCTTGATGTGCCGGATCAGGGTGCGAAGGATATTCCGGTTGAGGTGTCGAGGGATGCTGTGGGTGGAATCACGCTGAATGTGCCGGCGATCAACGCTTCGTTCAAAGGGTTGTGGGCAGGGAAGGTCATCGCGGGGACTTTCACCCAGCACGGGATGTCGTTCCCGATGACGCTTACTCCTGGTGCGCCGGTCGTCAGACGGCCTCAGACACCTGTGGGGCCATTCCCTTATGCTACCGAGGAAGTGTCGTTCACGAACGGGGACGCTGTGCTGAAAGGAACGCTGACGCTTCCTGATAACTGTGACCGGAAGACTCCTGTGCTGATTATGGAAACGGGCAGCGGTCTCAAAAACCGGGACGAGGAAATGTTCAGCCACAAGCCGTTCGCTGTCATTGCGGATGCTTTCGCGAGGGCGGGAATAGCCACGCTCCGATACGATGACCGGGGATTCGGGGAGGAGGGCTGTTTGAATTTTTCGCCAGAATGAGTATATTCGTGAATTAAATGTTTGAATATGAGAAGGATTTTGTTTGCCGTGCTGGTGATGGTCTGCGCCGCGCTGCCGCTGAGGGGGCAGGAAGGGGTCTGGACGGGAAAACTGGAGGTTTCCGGAACTGAACTGGCACTCGTGTTTAATCTGAGTGATGAGGGGGCTACACTTGATGTGCCGGATCAGGGGGCGAAAGGAATCGCGGTTGAGGTCTCACGGGACGCGGTCGGCGGCATTGAGTTGAATATTCCGATGATAAGCGCTTCATTCAAGGGGATTTATCTCGGGAAGACGATTGTCGGGACTTTCACCCAGCGTGGGATGTCGTTTCCGATGACGCTTACGCCGGGCGCTCCGGTGTTCAGGCGGCCACAGACTCCGGTCGGGCCGTTCCCTTACACTACCGAGGAGGTGTCGTTCTCCAATGGGGACGCTGTGCTGAAAGGCACACTGACAATGCCGGCGGATTGTGACAGAAAGACTCCGGTGCTTGTCATGGTCACGGGCAGCGGTCTCCAGAACAGGGACGAGGAATTGTTCGGTCACAAGCCGTTCGCTGTCATCGCGGATGCTTTCGCGAGGGCGGGGATCGCCACGCTGCGGTACGATGACAGGGGGTTCGGGGAATCGACCGGCGATGTGGTTCTCTGCACGACCGAGGATCTGAAGAACGATGCTCTGGCGGGAGTCAAGTTGCTGAGGGATAGGTTTGAACGTGTCGGTGTGATCGGCCACAGCGAGGGTGGGACCATCGCGTTGATGCTTGCGGGCGAGAGGCAGGTTGACTTTGCCGTCAGTCTGGCGGGAATGATTGTCTCAGGAGCGGAGACGCTGCTGGCGCAGAACCGGCGTGCGTTTGAGTCCGCCGGCCTGCCCGAGAGCGAGGTCGAGGCCTTTGCCCGTCTGCTTTCCGACACTTTCACGGCGATCAGGACGAGGGCTCCTCTGCCTTCCGCCGACAACTATGACATCACAGACGCGCTGAGGAAGAACTATGCCGCCGCCCTGCCTTCGTTCCGTACCCCGTACATGGAGTTTTTCTTAGGTCTGGATCTGTCCGCCAGCCTTTCCGGCATAACCTGCCCTGTCATGGCACTGAATGGCACAAAAGACACTCAGGTTCAATGCGATAGGAATATTGCGGCTCTGGAGGCTGGCCTGCCTTCCAACAGCAGAAGCGTCATCCGTGCGGAGGATGGCCTGAACCACCTCTTCCAGCACTGCGTCACCGGCGAGGTCTCTGAATATAAAAGCATCGAGGAGACCTTCTCCCCGGAAGTCCTTTCCGAGATGATCGCTTGGATCAAGACGCTTTGATTGGCGGACACCTTGCGTTAGAACCTTGGTTCTACGCACGGAAGACGTGTTTAAGCACGTTTGTGCGTGGATGGGCTTGACTGCTCACGGACTGTATTCACTAAAGCTTCACGCCTTCAAGTTCGAGGAGAAACTTCTTTGCAGGAAGGCCTCCGCCATAGCCTGTAAGGCTTCCGTTGCTACCTATGATGCGGTGGCAGGGAGCGAAGATCGAAATGGAGTTCGAGCCGTTGGCTGTGCCTACCGCCCTTACTGCCTTCGGGTTACCAATCATCTCGGCCACCCAGCCATAGTTCCGGGTCTCCCCGTAAGGGACTTCCAGCAGGGTGTTCCAGACTTTTTCCTGAAACTCGGTGCCGACGAACAGAAGCGGCAGATCGAATGTCTTGCGTCCCCCGGCAAAATATTCATCGAGCTCTTGTGCGGCCTTTGCGGTGATCTCCGAAGGGATGTCTTTCATCTCCGCATTCAGACTCCGCTCCAATCGTCTGTCCGCCAGCAATCTATGCTCTTCCGCAATCCAGTCGCAAAGGCAGAGCCTGCCCTCGAACGACCCGAGCAGCAGATTACCGCACGGTGAATGATATGTCTGTGTGTTGATTGTCTTTTTCATTTTAATTAAACATATCATCTGATGATATGTCTACGAAGATAAGAAAATTCTAATAAGTTGTCCATTTCTGCTGTGCTGCATGAAATAATGAAACGTTAGAACAGGATTATGCTTGAATTCTTTTAATTTGGCGAAACTTAACAAAAAAGTGAAGCTTATTTGGCGGTGTGAGGAAAATAGAATACCTTTGCCACATAAATAACAAATGGTATGGGGAAGTTGGAACTTGTGTTGGAGACTGATAAGGTCTGTATGTATTCGCCTAAGTATGACGGTGAAGAACAAAATGAGTTTAGGAAGTTTCTTCTTGCCAATCGGTCTCACGGGCATCCGTAGTTGAAAAAATTCTTCGGTGCAATACTTTCTGTCATCGAGAAAATGGGAGAGACCGGTGCTCTTCAGCGATATTTTCGTCCCGAAGGCGGAAATGTTAAGGCTCTTCCGACATATGTTGATATTCCTCGAATGAACAGAAAGATAGGAAAGATGAGACTTTATTGCCTTCGACTATCTGACAGAATCTTGATTTTAGGAGGAGGTGCGGTTACGACTTCGCAATCATATGAAGAAGATCCTGTCCTATTGGCGATTGTTGGAGATTTGCGGGATATTGAGTGCCAAATCAAGGCAATCGTTAGACAAGCGGATACGGGTTTTGAAGACTTTGATGCACTCAAACGAATTGTTGAGACCATTACAATATAGATACCTTATGAAAATCGATCCTCTGTTTAAAGATTGCCTCGCTGATGTGGCCCCGGAGATACGGTCCGAGGTTCGCCTTAATATGGATATTGCAAATCGTATCTATGATATTCTTCAGGAAAAGAATATGACTCAGCGTGAATTCGCTGCATTGATGGGGAAGAGCGAATCGGAGATCTCAAGATGGCTGACTGGAAGTCACGGATTCACGACTACTTCCATCGCGAAGATTTCGGCGGTTCTTAATGAACCGATTGTGGAAGTGAAGCATAAACCAGATGTCAAGTATGTCTTTGTCCCCATTAATACGTACATCATTCCTTCCGAATTTTCTGATGGGAACTATACGGATAGGAAAACCAATTCTTGTGTAATCTCGTATTCAAACTGATTTATTATGGTGGATAATAATGTCAATATTCAAATGAGACTTACTTCCATTAGTGAAGAAAGTTTTATGATGTCTCCAGGCAAGATTGCCGATGATGCGAATTCGGAAGCCATACAACTTGGATTCTCCAACCAGATTCAACCAGATGTGGAGAATAATAAGATGACTCTTATTTTTGGTACAAAATACGAGTTGGAAGGAGAAGTTATCCTTGAAAGTGTTTATCGATTTGAATTTGAAGTAAAAGACCTTGCTCGGTTCATAAATACAGATGACAACAATAATATCACGATATCGCACATTATGCCTCACCTTATAAGTGTGGCTATCGGTACTATGCGTGGAATCTTGGTTGTAAAGACTGCTGGAACCAATTTGTCAAAGTTTCCGCTTCCTATGATTGATCCAAATCAACTAAGCGCGAATCTTTCAAGTCCTCAGGAATGATTCCCCGTAAGAATCAGAACGAAACCGCAATGGCCTTGGCGAGGGATGAGGCATCGGCCAGTTTCTCATCCACTTCTTCGGGTGAGAGGTAATCCAGATTCCAAGCGGCCACGGTGGTGATCTCGCCCAGACCCCAGAGCGAAGACAAGGCCTGCAGATAGGTGCTGCCTTGCTCTCTGGTGCTGCCCGTCGGGATATTCATTCCTCTTGTGGTTATGTACATCACTTTCTTGCATCGGCACAGTCCCGTGCAGGTCTGGCCGTTGTCCGTGAAGGTCACTCCGTAGAGGGACATATTCTCGAAAAAGGCTTTCAGCGCGGCAGGGAAGCTCATATCCCAGAAAGGCGCCGCAATAATGATCCTGTCGGCCGCCGCGATCTTTCGGGCGAGCGCCACCGTGGCTTCCGGGACAATCCCCGAAGACCTCTCGGCAAGGCTCTTGGGAGTAAGCGGAGGCAAAGCGGCCTCGTTAACGTCAATGCTCTCAATGTCGTACCTTGACGAAAGCACTTCCTTCGCCGCGTCGAGTATCCTTCTTGTTCTGGACTCCGGTCTCATACAGGAGTCGATAATCACCAGTTTCTCCATACCGCAAAGATAGTCATTATTGCGGGATCGCTGTCTTGGCTGCAATAGTCTCCTTTGAGTCCGCCTGAATCTCAAACGGGATGCTTCGACTGCGGACAACCGAGCGCGCGAAGATATTGAATGCTGTGTTGGCACTCATCCCAAAATCCTGACAAAGGGCATCGAACTGCCTTTTTATATCGGCATCCATCCTGATAGTAACCGCTGCTTGTCCCATAATAAAAAGATTATTTATGCAAATATATTCACACCTGGAATACCTACTTGCCGGCAGTCAAGCCGATGGTGTTTTAGGTGTGTATGGTTTTTCGCACCTGGAAGAGCGGTCTCCGATTGTTTCTTATAGGACAGAAAATGAACGGCAGAAGGCTTTTCCCTGTACCAAACGTCTGCCGTAACTTTGTTGGTATGCCAAACAATTTCTTAGATGAATATATCAGTTATCTCCTGTTAACCTTTCTCCGTTTTCTGCGACTATAACAGAAAACGGTGATAATGATCGCAATGATTATTTCTGCAGTTGTTGCAGCGGTGCAGGGCATCGGCGGGCCGTCGGAGGAACGGACGGCGGACATTGAGTGCGTGTATGAGTACCGCACATCTGATGACAAGGGACGGGAGGATGTATATTCCACAATCCTTCAGGTCGGGAAGCGGTCGGCGAAGTTCGTTGACTATTCCACGTTCCAGCTTGACTCGGCAAGAACGTCCGGTGCCTCGGAAGATCAGGTGGAGGCGTTCCGTCTGCGGGAGGAGAAGAAGGCGCAATATTTCGACTATGCTATCTTCCAGAACGAGCCGGCGGGGAATATGACGGTTTACGGGACGATAATTCTGGACAGATATTCATACACGGAAGATTCCAAGGCGATGAAATGGACTTTGGCGGATGACGAGAAAACTATCTGCGGCTACCAGTGTCACAAGGCCGAGTGTGAATATGGCGGAAGGAAGTGGACGGCGTGGTACAGCCAGGATATTCCCGTGTCGTATGGCCCGTGGAAATTGTGCGGGCTGCCGGGGTTGATTCTGGCGGCGGAAGATTCAGATGGAGCCAATAAGTTCGAGGCCATCATCCTGCGCAACGGGGCATCGGCCATAACCCCGGTTTCCGACAAGAATATTACCACCACGACAAGAGAAAAGTTCGTGAAAGCGAAGAATATGTTCGAGTCCGACCCGATGGGGAACCTGCCTCCGGAATCAATCAGCGAGATGTCCATCCATAAATATGACGACGGCAGCAGATCTATTCACATCAACGGTGTCCAGCTGCGCCTGCGTACCAACGGGTATGTTCCGCTTGAACTGAAATAGCGACTGCCATTGAATGTCTGAATATGAGACGCATAGTCACTTGTGTCATATTCACCCTCGTCTCTGTGATGGCCTTGGCGCAGCAGGATGCGATAAAAGGTTGCGTGAAGGACTCAGACGGGAATCCCGTGCCCGGCGCGATAATAAAGGCGACATCCTCCTCGACGATTCTTGGCTACACGACATCGGACGACAAAGGCGGGTATTCGCTTTCCGTTGAGAGGAAAGGAGATGTCGTCGTTTCCGTGGATTGCCTTGGCTATGAATCGTCTTCCGTGATCTTACACAAAGACACGTCCGGGACGTGCGACTTCTCCTTGAAAGAGAAGAGGATAGGCCTTAAGGAGGCCGTTGTCAGGGCTCCGGCGATCCGGCAGCTCGGCGACACTCTTTCCTATGCCGTCTCTGCTTACACCACACGGTCGGACTACACCCTGAAGGATGCCCTGAAAAGGCTTCCGGGAATCGATGTCGAGGAGTCCGGACGGATAAAGTACCTCGGCAAGGACATATCCGGATTTTACATCGAGGGAATGAACCTGCTTGGCGGCAAGTACAACATCGCCACTTCTGGAATCCCGGCTGCGTATGTGGACTACGTCCAGGTTCTGAGCAACCACAAGGAGGCGGCCATTGACAGGAACACCTTCTCCGATGACGTGGCGATCAATGTAAAGATCAATGACAAGGCCAAGATAAAGCCGGTCGGCTCATACGAGGCCTCCGCCGGTTATGGAGACCGTTGGCTGTATTCAGCCAAGGGCTCGGCGATGCTGTTCCGCGCGAAGACACAGGTGATAGCGTCGTTGGATGTCGGGAACATCAAAGGGTTCGCCTTGGATGAAGGCACGGACTTCCTTAAATCGGAGAGTGACGTGACCGCCGTCAAAAGACTGGCCGGAGGCTTGTCTGCATCGCACCCTCCAATGAAAGCCGACAGGTACATCAGCCCGTCAGATATGGCCGTGACAGTCAATGCGATCCATAAGGTCGGCAAATACTCGACGATCAAAGGCAACGCAGGTTACAGTTCGGCGAGGAGTGACTATTCATATTCATTCAAAGGGCAATATTATGATGAGGGTAACGAGATTGTGATGTCGCAGACTACCTCTCCGAGAACGAAGACGCAGCGCCCTTGGCTTTCCCTTGAGTACCAGAAGAACTCCGACAAATGCTTCATCAGAGAGAAGTTGCACGGGAATATGGATTTTACCCGCTCCGCCGTGCCGGTTGAACTTAACGGCGAGATGTCATCCCAGTCCCAATCCCTCAACAGTATGGATTTCGGAAGCGACTTCAGTGCCAGATGGCGTAAGGACAAGCTGCTGTGGAGCGTATCTTCCGATATGGCATATTCCGCTTCACCGTCATATTCATTGAATATATCGTCAGGTGATGGCGGCATATTGCAGTCGGTTTCAGGTGAGGTGTTTTCTTCGGAGAACACAGTCTCCGCAGTGTGGGAAAAGCGCCATAACAGGATATATATACCATTGATATTCAATACTCAAACTGACTGGCTGAAAACGGACAGAACTGGCGATGGCTTGACGAACGAGGACAACGATTTGCACGTGACCAAGGCGGCGCTATCCTTCTCCCCTCAGTACGAGTACAGTCTGCGGGATTTTGTGCTGCGCGCGGAAGTGCCGGTCCGTGGCGACGCGATCTGGCGAGGAGGTGATATGACTGAATATTTTTCCGTATGTCCTGAGCTGTATCTCAACTGGCGGCTCTCCGCACGTTCCACTGTCAGGACTGAAGTGTCATATTCCAGAAACATCGGTGATGTCCTTGATTTCCTGACACGACCGGTTCAAATCGACAGAACTACTTTGCGGATGGTACCGGGGATGGCCTCGGACAGCAAATATCTGACAGCCAACGCTCATTACGATTTCAAGATTCCTTTGAGCCAATGGTTTGTCAATGCCGACCTTGCCTATGTCAGGAACTGGAGGAACCTGCTTCCGTCCGTCACGGTGAGCGGCGGCAGCATATTGAATGACCGCGCGCTTGTCCCCAATGTGTCGGACAATATAATCGCTCAGATCGGTGTGACCAAACAGATCGCGCCGATCAGGACCAAGGTGTCCCTGAACGGATCATATCTGCACAATGAGGGCCGGACAATGCAGAACGGGCAGGTGATGGATTTTACAGGAAACAGTCTGGTAATTTCGCCGTCAGTATCCTCACATCCTGTAGGTTGGCTGGAACTTAATTATTCCGGCGACTTCAGCCGTACATCGTCAAGATACGAGGGCGTGGCAAAAAGCTATGAATCAAGAAGTCACGAGATGTCCATCCGTGTGTATCCGGCGCAATCCCTGATTCTCAGCGCGGCGACCGAGATCACCAGAAAACAACTCACGGACGATGTGTTCAAGACGATGACGCTGCTCGATTTCGGCCTTGTCTGGAAGCACAAGGCCTGGAAGTTGTCCCTCGACCTGCGCAACGCCCTAGACCAACGGAGTTACAGCTACACCCTCTACGACTCAATCAACACTTTCACCTACGAATATGCCCTGCGCGGCCGCGAGGTCGTCTTCGCTGCGGTTTTGACTATATGATATGTTATAAATTACTTATGAATATGTTACGTGCGATTATCATTTCGTTGGCCCTGATGCTGCCCGCAATAATGACGGCCAAGGAGAGCTATGTCATTCAAGACAGCCCGGACGGACCTTGCCTTGTGAAATGGATTGGAAAAGAATCCGTTGTTGATTTCAACCGTTCTCCGGCGCTGCGCTCGGTAAAGGTGATCGGAGAGATGGCCTTTGAAATGAACAACCATATTCGCAAGGTCTTATTGCCGGAAGGTCTGACCATAATCCGCAAGCGGGCGTTCAACACCTGCGAGAATCTGGTTACAGTGGAGATGCCGTCGTCTGTAAAGGAAATCGGGAACAGTGCTTTCAATATGGATAGGAAACTTGAATTGAAAGCGTTGCCCGACAGCCTCGTATCTATAGGAGAGTGGGCTTTCTGGGATTGCACTAAAGTGGCGATTTCTGTGATCCCGGAGTCGGTACAAGTCATAGGACGGCTGACTTTTACCTGTTGTGAGGGCATCAGGACACTGACGTTTCTTAATAGGATGAGAGTCATCAATGACAGGACGTTTTCTGGCTGCAAGAATATTGAAAAGATCGAGTTCCCCGACGGTCTGGAGGAAATTTCTGATTTTGCGTTCGCGCGTTGCGTAAACCTCACGGAACTTCAATTTCCAGCATCATTGAGAAAAATAGGTTACAGGTCATTCGCGAACTGCTCCTCTTTGGGAAAGGTGATTTTCCAGTCCACACCAACAATTGACGACACCGCTTTTGACAATTGCGAAAAACTTTAGCGGAATCTTGTTAACTTTCGCCCTGATTTTGCGACTTGCAGATGAAGGCGGTCTGAAAGCCGCTTTGAAGGAATATGACAGAACAGGAATTCGGGAATATCGCACGGGAGCATAACGGTAGGTTGAAAGCGCTGGCAAGGTGCTTCAGCCGGGCGACCGATATGGCCATTGACGAGGAGGACATTGTTCAGGAGGCGCTGCTCGCTTTCTGGAACCTCTCTGAGAAAGGCTACCCGGTGCGGAACGCCGAAGCGCTTCTGGTCAAGATAACGAAGAACATCTGCGTCTCGCATTACCGGAAACGGCGCCTTGAGACTGAATCGATTGCGGGCGATGTCTTTCCGGGCGGAACATCCGCAGCCGTCGAAGTCGAGCGGGAGGACGCGGCCAGACTCCGGAAAGAACTGTACGGCTGCTTGACACCATCTGAACTGGAATATACACGGATGAGGGAGGCGGAAAACTGGACTCTTGACGAAATGTCTGCAAACACCGGCAAGGACAAGTCAGTGATAAAGGCCCTGCTCTCAAAGGCAAGGCGCAAGATGAAGGAAATTTTAAAGGAGCGATGATTATGAAACAGGACAACAGAACATTGGCGGAACTCGAAAAGGCTTATCTTTCAGACGATTCCGCAGCCGAGTTCGACAGAATCGTGCGGAAGTCGGAATCCCGCGGACGCAGACCGATAGTCTGGGGGACAATGCTTGCGGCAGCGGCCTCATTGGCATTGATCCTTACATTGAACTTACGCGACAACAAGTGCGGGTTCAACGGAATCGAGATCGCGGAAGGAATCCAGCAGATAATGAACCTCGACACTGACAACGTCAGGTCGGTCACCGCAACTCCCGAAGGTAATCGTGTCATTCTCACAGCATTGATGAAAGACGGAAGCGAGTGTTCTTACGTGATGCGCAGGGAAGACGGCGCCAGTGCGGTCTCTATCACGGCGATGAAATAAGTTGCTCTGCCAATGGGCTATATTTCTTTTCTCATCAGTCATGTGCCACCGGCACACTCCTTCTTCCAAAAGAAATCTATCCTCATAAATCTGACACAAAATTTAGTTCAACTTATTTTTTAACGCTTACTAAAAATCAATAAATCATGTTAGGAATATTTTTGAGTGCGATATGTGCGTTGAATATCAATGCCTCCGCGATGACGGCAAGTGTGGACACTCTTGACAGGTATATTATCAACAATCAGACAGTTGGAAAGTTTGACGGCAGTCAGCTTGTCGGCAAGACGATAAGCTACTACAAAATCTTTCTCACCAAAGGCAAATCTGAGAGCGGGATTCTAAGGCTGCACGTGATCCTGACCGATGGCCGGAAGGCGAAAGAGATTGAGGAAAAGTCCTCCACTGACGGTGAAGAAGGGGGCGTTGGAAACGTTGAGACAGTCGTCACTATCGATGGTAAGACTTACACCAATGCGAATTCCACGATAATCTCGTCTAAGGCTGCGATTTATATCATCAACGGCAAGAAATGCGACAAGGAGGCCCTGACCAAAATCAAGCCAGAATCCATCGCCTCGATGACCGTCTATAAGCCCGGCTGCAAGGAAGCCGTGGAACTTTCCGGCAGGAAAGATGTCGCGGTCATCAAGGTCGTGACGAAGTGATCATAAGGCATAGGCTGTTAGTGAGTTTGTATATTCATAAAGAAATGAAAAAGGTTTGTATTGCGGTGCTTCTTTTGTTCGGCTCCGTTTGCTTGAAGGCTCAGTCGTTGACTGATTGCGAGAATGTTGTCAAAGAGACGGTTAATGCCGTAAACAGTTATTCTTCGGAGGCTCTTCGGCCATACTTGGCCTCGGATTTTGAGTGCTCCGGTCAGAAAGGCGATGTCGCCAGTCTTGTGCTGAATGCCATCTTCGGGAAGTTGGAACAGTCGAATGACAGCATCGCTGAATATAAAAAGGTGTCCGAGCGTCATGGCGGCAATACGCTGACGCTGGTATATTCGTTCACATATTCAAAACTTGGTGAAAGGACCACGACCTTTGTATTCAACGACGAGAATAAGATCAAAAGTCTTGAGTTGCTGAAGGCGACGGTCAAGCAGGCTGACAAGGGGTTCAAGTTTGAGAAACCTCAGTCAAAGGTGATCACGGTTCCGATAACATTGACAAAGAACAATATGATTGTCACTCAGGCTGCAATCAATGGAGAGAAACATAATTTCATCATTGACAGCGGCTGCCCTATACTTTATCTGAACAGCAAGTATTTCAGAGGAAATGATGACGAAGAGGGAGCGCGCATGAGTTCATCTGAGGACGTCAATGGAAAAATTAGCGGCGGTCAGGATGTCATTACAGTTGATTCCTTTGATTTCAACGGAATACGGGGGAATGGGATGAAGGTTATGACTTCTGACCTGTCTCATCTGGAAAACGGCACAGAGGTTTACGGCCTAATCGGATATGACGTTTACAAGGACTATGACCTGCTGTTCGACTATAAGCATAAGACCTTGACTCTCATTGATCCGGATTATACGGAGACTTTCCTGAAAGAGTGTAGGTATGAATATGAGGAGGTGCCTTTTGAGATGAGCAAGACTATGCGTCATATTCCTCTCATCAAGGCTCAGATAGATACGGCGAGCCTCACATTGGGAATTGACTGCGGAGCCGGAAATAATCTTATTGACTCCAAGCGATGGGATGAGTTCGAGAGTATGCTGAGGAGAGTGAAGACGACAAAGCTGAAAGGCATCAGCAATGACGAGGGGTCAGAGGTTCACGTCGGAAAATTGAAGAGGATCAAGATTGGCGGAAGGACTTTCCGGAATACTCTAACTGTGTTCAATGATGTCAGCCACTTCAATAGGAACAAGGACGAGAGAATCGACGGCCTCATCGGCTACGAAGTCCTGTCAAGACAGAAGACGATTCTGTCCTACAAGAACAAGAAGCTGATTTTCATAAAGTAACACTGGAGAGACATTGATGAAACTGGCAGGCTGTGGATGACGTATGGTCTGCCAGTTTAATTATTGTACTCTTGAGGCGGCTTTTCTGTACCAACTATTGTCCCACCCTCCGTTGGTACCCCGGAAGGCTATCCCCTGTACCAAACGCCAGATATAGCTTGGTTGGTACCCCGGAAGGCTATCCCCTGTACCAAACGCCAGATATAACTTGGTTGGTACACCAGAAAGGTGTCTCCTGTACCAAACGCCAGATATAACTTGGTTGGTACCCCAGAAAGGTGTCTCCTGTACCGATGGTGTGCCTTAGTCCATTCGGTACACAGAAAGGCCTTCAGCCGTACGTTTTTCTGTCCTGTTATATCAGTTGGCATCCCACTTTTCTGGGTGTGAGAAACTAAGCGCACCTAGAACGGCATCGTCTTGATAACTATTGAGTTACACTTCTGGGTGCGATCATATTCGCACACCTTAGAGACGCTGACCTTGTTGCAGGGCGTTCTATTGGTACCTCGGCATTCCAGGTGC
>ERZ772860.1589-NODE-1589-length-15218-cov-20.787245_pt1 | contig 15218 bp, 13 predicted proteins | sample MGYA00511342_ERZ772860 | MGnify/ENA primary metagenome ERZ772860 (study PRJEB29015, sample SAMEA2737665) | human gut metagenome | biome: human gut; feature: human-associated habitat; material: faeces | place: China | collected 2012 ... | reverse complement strand
CTCCCGCAAAGGACGCCAGCGCCACCGGCGACAGCGCGGCATATAAATAGAGCTTGAAGAACCGGCCATACACGGTGAGGATCATCAGAAACGCCAGTACCGTGATAAGCAGACAGCCCAGCAACGTTACCAGCCACAGCGGGATGCTGGTGAGGAAGCCCACGTCCTCAATGGCCGCTGCTATCTCCGCAGGCAGTGACACGGCTGCTCCGTCGATACCGCCCACACTGCCGGCAGCGGTGGAGATGATACCGGCGCAGACCGCGAAAATGTCCACCATCAGGTCGATGCCGTAGGTGACAGCCAGCTTCGCCATGACGAAGTAGATAAAGTGACGCAGGACGTGTTCAGGCCGCTGAAAATCCCGGAAGCTGGCGCTGCTGCGGAAGATGCCGATGGCCAGAAACAGCACCAGCAGGCCGTAGCCGATGCCTTGCATGGCTCCGTTGACGGTCTGGATCGTCTGCCAGATGGTGCCGCCCTTAAATGCCTGGGGTGATTGGGTCAGCAGCGACCACATCTCCGTCAACTTGTCGTTCCATACGCCAAAGGCATAGTTAAGGTTGTCAATGATCCAGTTGTTGTCCATACCTTACACCGCGCCGATCAGCGTCAAGATCTCCTTGGCGAAGGTAATAAGCAAGCCACCAAACAGACACAGCAAGCCCTGCGTCCGCTGACTGGCGTCGTGGCTCTGGATGCTCATGCCCACCTGCACAATGCCCCAGCCGAGAATGATAATGCCGATGGCCTTGATGACCGAAAAGATGAAGTCGGACAGGTTGTTGACGATAGTCAGCGGATCACCGCCAGTGGCGTAGGCCGGCACAAAACAGCAGAGAGTGAGTCCCGCGCCTGCACACACGGCTCTTACAATGGTGTTAGGTTTCTTCAATTTCATGTTCGTCCTCCAAAAATGTATAGTCGTCCAATGTGCGGAATTCGTAAGGCAGGTCGGGCAGCGTGTAGTCCGGCACAGGCGGGTTGTGGATGTAAGGCTTCGCCCGACCGTCCGCCGTGCGGCACACATTGGGATGCTTTTTGATGTCGTACTTTTTATCCCGCACCGGCTTTTCGCCGCGAATGAACAGCAGCGCATCATTGGTGGGCAGCATCCGTATTTCGTCAGGGGTCATCAGATCGCGTCCGGTCTGCTGATAATTGACGGAGCTTGACCCACTGCGTCCCTTCGTCTGCCCGCGTGTGCGGGTATGCACCGTTTCCTTTCCCAGCAGCTTCGACACAAATTCCAGTGATGTGGGCTCGTTGCCGCCACCGAGAAACAGGAGAGTATCACAGTTGCCGATGATACCCTCCCACTCGTCCTTATACAGTGCCTTTATGCTCTGAATATTCTGCACGATGATGTTGATGCCGATATTATAGCTGCGGCAGGTAGCCAACACCTTGGGATAACTGTCGGGCTGGGCAACGTTGGCCCACTCATCCTGTATCACGCGGACAGGCACAGGCAGCCTCCCGTTATACCGCTCGTCCGCCCGCAGATAGAGCTGTTGAAAGCACTGGGTCAGCAGCATACTGACCAGATAGTTCATGCTGCCGTCGTTGACGGGAATAACGCAAAAGATCGCGCGCTTACGCTCACCCATCGAAGCAAAATCCATCTCATCGGTCTGCATCATGGCGGCATACTGCGGAAAGATAAACGCTGCCAGACGCACCGATGCCGTCACAAGAATGCTTTTTGCGGTCTTGCCCGCCGCCTGTTTGTAAACCTTATATTCCCGCACGGCGATATGTGACGGGTCACGCTCCTCCAAAGTTTGGAACAGTATATCCAGTGGACTTTGGTACTGTTCGTCCTCTTCCATGACCCGCGCACATTCCAGCATGAACATCAGCATTTCAAAATTCTGTTCCTCCACAGGTGCCTCATAGAGCAGATACAGCATCAGCGCAGAGTCCAGCGCGATCTCCGCCTTTTCCCAAAACGGATCGTTGGATGCACCCTTGGGCGGTGTGGTGTTTTTCACCAGATTGTCCATGAGCTTTAGCACATCCGGGTCGTCCCGAATGTAGGTGAAGGGGTTATAGCCGTCCGATTGCCGGGGATGGATGAGGTCAAATACCTTGATGTCGTATCCCTCCTCCTTAAGTAGATAGCCGGTACTACGCAGCATCTCTCCCTTTGGGTCAACGATCAGATAGGAACAGTTGACGCTCATAATGCCGGGTTTGCAGAAAAATCGCGTCTTGCCGGAGCCGCTGCCGCCCACCACAAGGATATTGAGGTTGCGCCGATGCTTGTAGCCATCCAGCCCAATGGAAACGCGCTTTGTGAGGATGACATTTTTCCCGTTTTGGTCTGCATACCGCTTGTTCAGTTCGCGGGCATTGCCCCATTTGGCTGAGCCGTATTCCTCGCCAGGGCGGCGGTTTTCATGATCAGCGTAGTATAAAAGAACACCGCCGCCGTAGAGCAGCAGAAACACCAGCAAAAAACGCGGCGTATACGCTGTCCATCGCAGCAGATCGGGACGCCTCACCATAGTGCTGATGCGCTCCAAGAGTGCAAAAATATTCTCTCCGGGGATATAGACGCTGGCGGTTACCATTGCGAAGTACATAACCGGAAGGCAGAGAATTGCCCAAACAATGGGATGCATCTTCTTCATGGCAACACCCTCTCGCAGTACACCACATACCGCTGCCGCCCGCCGCTGGCGTAAGGATGGCAGGTCAACAGCATCAGCAGGTCGCGGTCTTGCTGTATCTTGATCTTGTCCACCTCGTGGGGCTGGATGATCTGAATGTCAGCTACGGTGTAGGTCAGCGTCTCCCATAGGTTTGTCAGTTTCACGGCATCGCCCACAGCCAGCTTGTCGATGTGCCGGAAGTAATCCGCACCGCGCCAGCCTCGGTGGCCGGCGATGACACAGTTGGTGTTGTCGCCGCCGATGGGCGCGGATGTGTTTCCCAACACCGCCGCGCCTGCGGCAAGGTGAGCGTCGGACGCGCCCAGATAGACCGGCATGGTCAGCTCCATAGCGGGTATCTCCAACACGCCGATGATCTCATCTTCGATGCCGTAGGCAGTCAAGTCGGCGGCGGGTTCTTCGCAGGCTTCCAGATCAATAAGACGGGATTGCTTTTCTGCGTAAAGCTGGCGGTTATACTCTTGTAGAGCCGCCAACAGCTCAGGGTACTGCTGCTCTGGCTTTCGTTCTTCAAGGAAGCTCTGCACGGCCTCATCTGTGTCGGCTTGCAGCCCTTGTCCCGTGAACACCGGCCATAGCATCACACAGATGCCCGCCACCGCCAGCACCGCCGCCAGTACAAAAGGTGTCTTACGCATGGCGCACTCTCCTTACCAAAGAGTAACCACCGCCGACCACAGCCACCGCGCCAAGACCGATGGTCAGGCCGGTAAGGTAGTGCCGTGTCCACGAGGAAGTGGCTGGTTTTTCCACGGCGGCAGCGGTTGCCTGTTCGGGTGTGTACGGAATGCGGTGGCCTCGCACCAGCAGCCTGTGGGTGTTGACGCCAAACGGCGTGCAGGTCACCAACGTTACATAGTCCCTGCCATCCTCAATTTGCAGCAGGCTCGTGTCTGTGGGCAGTACCGTGTGGATGGCGTCCACTTTGTAGGCCAAAGTGTCACCCAGCACATGGATATAGAACACATCGCCCACTGCAAGCTGGTCGATGTCCGAAAACAGCTTGGAACTCGCCATGCCGCTGTGGGCCGACAGCACCGCGTGGGTACTGCTGCCGCCCACCGGCAGGGATGTGCCGACCACATGGCCAACTGAGTTTTCCAGCGTGTCCGCGTCCGTGCCATGCTGCACGGGCAGGTACACGTTGATTTTGGGAATGTCCACATAGGCCATGACGCCGCCCACGGTAAGCTGCTCCGCATACGGCAAGGGAGGGGCGGAAGCCCCTCCCTCAGTGATAGCTGCGCCGGACAGCATAGCGTTGTACTGCTGCGCCGCCTGCCGCTGCTGCTCTAATTCGTCAGCGTTGCTGTCCTCGATGGCGGCGGTGTAGGCGGTCTCAATGTCAGAGTGGTATTTACTGTTGATGATCGTGCTGACCAATGGATAGGCCAGCAAAACTCCCGCCACAGCAAACAGCACGAAAGAAATAAGTATCCATTTATGTCTCAAAAAATACCTCCCCTTCAATTTTGATTTTTCTTATAGCTACTACGTTCGGGCATAAAACAGTCCGACTGCAATTTTGCAGTCGGACTGTTCATGATTATTCAGTTGTCTTTTTCAAGCAGCCAATCCACAAGATTTTTCACGCGGATGCCGTTGTAATTGCCAACTGTCAGATGGTCGGCAGTCAGGATGATCTTTTCGTAATTGTCGCGGATCAGTGTCAGTGGACGCATTTCACGTTCGAAGGTCTCCTGCGCCGTCATATCCGCCGTTACCTGATAATAGGTGTACTCACCCTGCTTTTCTGCGACAAAATCGACCTCCGTGTTGCCCAGCTTACCGATCATCACCTTATAGCCCCGGCGCAGCAGTTCAAAATAGACCACGTTTTCAAGAGAAAAACCGAGGTCATAATTTCTGCGCGGCAGAATGTGATTTCGCAAACCGAGATCTACGACATAGAACTTCTTGTTGATCTTCAGAAGCTGCTTGCCCACAATGTCAAAGCGCTCTGCGGGATAGAAGATAAAGGACTCTGTCAGGGCATCCACATAATCATCCACCGTATTGGGCGACACCTTTCTGCCGGAAGAAATCAGATAGTCTGTGATGCTACGGACAGAAACCGGGCTGCCCACCACGCTGGCGAGGTACTTTGCAATGGATTTCAGCAGCGCAATATCTGTTACCTTCCGCTTGGACGGTTCACTTGCCTTGCGGGCTTGCCGGTCTTCGATGTCCTTCACAATGACCGTGTTGTAGATGCCCTCTAAGTAGGTCTCCACTTTTTCCGTGGTGCGATCCATCCTGGCAACATAGGGCAGTCCGCCGCATTGCAGGTACTCCGCAAAACCGCGGTCAGCGTCCAACTCTGTGATCGTCAAGAACTCTTTCAGCGAAAGCGGGAGCATCTTAATCTCCACATAGCGGCCTGTCAAAAGCGTTGCAAGATCGCCTGAGAGCATATACGCATTGGAACCTGTGATGTAGATGTCCACATCTGGTTTGACATACAGACTGTCCACGACCTTTTCAAAGTCCGCAACCTTCTGGATCTCGTCCAGGAAGATGTAGGTCGTTCTCCCGGCCACCAAGCGTTCTTTCAGATAGGCGTACAGCTTTTTGTAGTCCAGCAGTTCCTCGTATTCCAGTTCCTCGAAGTTCACCGATACGATCTGCGCGTCTGTGACGCCGTTTACCCTCAGCCAATCCTGATACTGCGCCAGCAGCGTGGACTTTCCGCAGCGGCGAATGCCGGTCACAACTTTGATGACCTGCTCGTCCTTCCAGCCGACCAGTTCAGCAAGATATTCTTTTCGTTCTACCAAGGGAGCCACCTCCTAAAAAGAAGTATTCTCATTATAGAACGAAATATGCCATCCGTCAACTAAATATTCCGAAACTGGAATAAATTTTCTTATTCATAAAAATTTATTCCGAAAATGCGCTTTCGTTTTTCTGCTTCACTGCTCGTTCTTGTGCTTACGGCTGCGGATTACGATGAAAGCCGCCGCGCCCAACAGTGCCACACCACCAATAGTGAACATCCACGTGCCGTAGCCACCAGTCTTTGGCAGGTCGAAGCCGGGGTTGTTAACCACAGTCAGCGGCACAATGGCGTTGCCGTCCATCATGGTGACATCCTTGCCGTTGACGGTGGCGGAGGCGGTCAGCAGCTTGGCGCCGCACTTCTCGCACTGACCGTTCTCGGCGGTCTTGATAACGATCTTGACCGCGTCCTTCAGCAGCACATAGCCCTTGTCGGTGGCAATTTCGGTCAGGCTGTAAGCATCGTCCTCCAGCCCTTTGACCACGATGTGGCCGCTGCTGTTGGGAACGAAAGTGGTAGCGTCAGCTTTCTTTGCGGCAAAGCCCTTGGCGTAATACACGCCGTCCTTCTGTTCGGCAATCACGAATACATCATCGGTGTCGTTATGCAGCCGGAACTTCACATTCCGCACGCTGCCGCCGTTGTCAGAGAACTGCTTGAGGATGTCAATGCCGTAGGTGTACACATGGCAGCAGTCCTTGAGGGTATCAAAGTAGGTCGTGTTGGTACGCTTCCACGTCAGTTCGACTTCATTGGGGTTATCGGCATCACCCATCTGAGCATCGGCGGTCAGGGTGGCAGCGTAGGAGATACGCATGGTGCAGTCGCTATAACCGCGCTTCACGCTGTCGGTGTAAACGGTGGCCGCCTCGTTGATCTCCGCCAGACCGGTATCGGTCATGCGGATGGTCATAGTGTTAGCAGCGGCATCATAGGCCACGGTAAATTTGCCGGAGTTCTCCGCCCAGGTGGCGATCTTTTCAGTGCAGCCAGCGTCCTTAAAGAACTCAATGACCACGTCGTTCTTGTTGTACTTGATGCCCTTGCTCAGCGTATCCACATAGGTGTACTCGCTCAAAGCCGACGCCTTGGACGTGATGGTGGGCAGGGTGCTGATGATCTGATAATCCACCGTGTCGCCCACGGAGGCGGTGGCAGTGTGCGCGTACCCATCGGTGATGTCGGTCAGGCTGCCGGTATTCTTGCCGGTGGAGTTCTTTGCTTCACGCACGGTCTTATCCAGCGTAGGGTTGCCGGTCTGGTTCTTGGGGTAAACGGTCACATCGTAGTTCCATGCTGTGCCGTCGATGGTGGTCATGGGCAGGGACACGAAGAAGGGATTGCAGGTGGAGGTGACATTTTCAGGGACGCGAGTCTCCACAACGAGATACAAGCCCTGCTCCAACTGATCAGCGGAGGTGTGTCCGGTGGCATCGGTCTCCGCCATAGCAACACCACTGTTCTTCACAGCGGCCTCCAGAGCATTCTTGACAGTGGTGGCATTGGCAGTCAGCGCAGCGGACAGCTTATTGTTGAGCATATCGCTGGTGAAGTAGTTGATACCGCCCTCGCTCTTGTGGGCATCCGCGGCGGTCAGACCGATGGCGGACAGCACGTCGGTGCTGCGGTCGGAGCTATCGAAGCCATACAGTACGCCCACCTGACGCTGACCATCCACGACCTCACTGTTCATGGTGATGTCAGCAACGCGAAGGTAGGTGAACTCCACGCCCTGGATGGCGTACTTTGCCAGCTTGTCAATAACGGTATCATCATGCAGACCGGTGGAAACATAGGACTCCACATTCCACGCGCCGTCATTGCTGGCCTTGGTGATGTCGTACTTATAGATGCTCAGGGATGCTTTTTTGCCGGGGTCGATGGTCGGCTCGGCAAATGCCGTGGTGATGAGGCTCAGAGCCATGATAGCGGCCATGAGCATGGCCAATACGCGATGGATCTTTTTCATTTGGTTGTCTCCTTCGTAAAATCAGATTTTTTGCAAAAATAAACACCCGCCATGAGAGCGAGTGCTGCAAACAGAAAATAGGTTGTAAATCCCATACCGCCCGTGAACGGCAGGACGAATCCCGCATTGTTGCAGGCAGTGATGGTAACATCACGGTTGCTGCTGTCCAACGTTCCTGTGAACAGCGGCTCGGTCAGCAGCGTATGCCCTGCGGGAGCTTTGGTTTCCGTCACGCGGTACTGCGCACCGACCTTTAGGTCGCTCCACTTGGCGATGCCGGTCTTGTCAGTGGTAATCCGACTGACCTCCGTCCATGTCTTGCCGTCTGTGGAAGTCTCCAGCAGCAGCTCCGCATCAGCAAGCGGACTGCCCGTTACATCCACCTTGCGGACGGTAATGCCGCCCTTTTCCTCCACAATGTTGACCTTAAAATGAATGTACGCCCACACGGGGTCGGGCAGTGAGGTCAGCGCCGCACACGCCTGGTAGCCGCTGCCGTTGCTGGGCTCCAGCAGCACGGACTCTGTGCCCTCCACATCCAGTGCGTAGCCGTAGTCGCTGCTGATATAACCGTTCAGCTTCGCTGCGGCGTCCTTTGTGGCCGTCACGGTCAGTACATTACGCCGCTGGCTGACGGTTACGCCGCTGATATTGGTCCGGAAGTAGTACTGCGACAGCACACCATTGGTATCGGTGGCTGTACCCACATACTGACTGCCGTCCCATGTCAGCGTAATGGCATTGGCGTCCGAAAGCTGATTGCGGTACTTCACAGCAAAGCTGGGGATCTTGCCGTGGTTCATAACACGGTCAATGATGATGTTGTACGCCACCGCCACGTCGTCGCCCGCATAGTGGAACAGGTTGGCGCAGGTGGTGTCGTACAGCGTGTAGGGGTACACCGGGCTGCGGTAGCCGCACACGAACTCCCATACCACCGCCTGCGTCGCCAGCTGCGCGCAGTCCGGGTGCATATTGAAGCCGTAATTGCCGCCGTAGCCGTAGGCCATGGCCAGCGTCACAGCATACCGCTGATTCCACGTCAAATCGCTCCACGATGTGGAGGAATACTGCAAATCACCGCTGGCGGAGCGCACCTCCGGCTCCATGCAGTAGGCCGGGACAGTCTCCCCGGTGTCGTTCCGGGTGAAATACTTGAGCTTGTTGCTGGTGTACGGCCCCCACTGGGACACCGGCGATTTGTCCTCGTGATAGCGGTACTCGTTGCCGCTGCTGACGATGCCCGTGACCGTGGCGGCGTGGGCGGTCACGATGGACAGCCCCATGACAGCCACCAGTAGGCACACCAGCGTCAGCAGCTTGGGAATTGTTCTCTTCATAGCGTTCCTTCCCCCCAACGCAAAAGGCCGGCAGCATACGCTGTCGGTCTTTCGGTCGGGTGTTCAGTTGGTTTATCCGTACAGCACCACCACGATATACTCGTCCGATGCCGCATCGTAGCGGGCGGTGCAGTTGAACCGCGCATACGCGCTGACCGTCTCTGCGCCGTCCATGGCGGCGAGGCAGGCGAAGGTGGCATCCACGTTACCCTTTACGGCGGCGGTCAGTGCCGCCTGTCCGCCATTCTCCGCCAGCCATGCCACGCTGTCCGCCGTGCCGGGGAAGTAGCTGGAGTCGGTGGCGGTCATGCTGGTGTCGATGGTCACGCCGTACTGCGCTCTTGCGTACTCGTTGCCCGCCCGGACAGCCTCTGCGATGGAGTAGATGTTCCCGCTGGCGGCAGGCTTCGGCGTGGGCGCAGGTTCGGGCGTAGGCGCAGGCGCAGGTTGTTCCTCCTGTTTCTCTGCCGGCTTCTGTGTAGGTGCCGGCGTGGGTGTGGAAGCAGGTGTATCCTCCGGCACAGGCGCGGGCATCACCGGTTCTTCCGGTGCAGCGGGTGGTGCCGTTTCAGCAGGTGCATGCTGTTTTTTCGCGGCTTTATCCGCATTCTCTGATGCATTTGCCCGCTCGACCGGCAGCGGCGTATCCGCACTATCCTCGGTTTTGCTGTTTTCTTCCACCGTCTGCGATGGCAGTAACGCGGTCGCCACTTCTGCCGTATCATCGGCTTTCTGCGCCGAGGTCAGTTCTGTCTTTGCAGAAATCGGTGTCTGTGTCTTGCCCGATGCTTGCGCTGCACAGCCCGCCATGATCGCCATGCAAAGGATCAGAGCCACGCAGAAAATTGTTCGTTTCATTGTAACATCATCCCTTCGTTTTAAGATACTCCCATTATGTGGTCATAAATATCTGCCGTCAAATTTTTGCTCATCTCTCTACGCTCTGCTCCTGTTTCTTTTCCTGCTGCGGCGGCATAAGGCCGCGCTGGATGGCGGCACGCTGCGCGGAAAAGGTCTGCTGAAAATCAGCAATAACCCCCATCCTGTCACGTGCTTCCAGTCCGTCAAACATTTCCACAAGCCCTACGGGCTTAGGTCTGTCGCAGGGAACGCCATAGCTGCGGCAGAGCATATAGCTGACGCTATCCGCGCTCAGCGCACAGGACTCACGGCTGTAATAGGGGAAGTTCCCATGATCATGAATACCCGCATGGACGATCTCACGGCTCAACGCACGGAACGCCGCGCTGTCCGAAATATATCCGCTGACGATGATCTGCTGCTGATTGGGGTCATACAGCGCATCCTGCCCACGGGCATCGCCGGTCACAATGGGGACGGGGGACACCGTCAGAAGCTGGTACAGTGCCTTGCTCATGGCGTCACTGTTGTCCGTAAGCTGATTTTTCACCATCTGACCGCGGCCTGCGGTCTGGGAGATGTCGAACACACGCCCCACCTTGTAGCCGCGGTACTGCCGTCCGTCCCTGACATAGGTATCGCCCACGCGGATCTTCATACCCACCTCCTCCCGCATGACATTGCGGTTCAGACCGTTCCAACCCTTCACACTGTTGAACACCGTCACCTCGGGGTTCTGCTCCATCGCCAGCAACACATTGGACGCGCTGAAACGCGGATTGTCCGCCTGCACATCCAAATAATGCAGGAACGCACCGGTACTCTCCGTCACACGCAGTGCGGCGGCGTCATTCATCTCGTTAAGGCTGTCGCGCTCATCTGCCTTCCGCTGCTTCCACTCCTCGGTCTGCTGCTCCTTCTGCCGGATCAATTCACTCAAATTTGCCATAATAATCTCCTATCTCTGTTCATGCTCCGGCGCGGCAATGGTTCTTGCCTGCCGCGCCATCTGTTCGGATACCTTCTTCAGCTCCAGCATTTTCGCCCGCACGGATGGCTTATCCATCTCGGTAGACGTTCTGGCACCATTCCCGCGCTCTCTGAAGCTGCTCTCTGACCGAGCGCGGGGATTCGCTTTTTTTGCGGTGTCATCCTCCCGTACCGGCGCAGGATAGCCCATCCGCTCAAAGATGCGGTTGATCTGTCGGGCGTCCTTGGCTTTCGCCATGATCTCCACTGTGCCGGTTTTCTCCACCCGATTGATAATGGGATAGAACAAAACACCGTACCGCTTGCTCTCCATTTGGAAGCCCCGCAGATCCTCCTGCTTGACGGAGAATATGGCCAGCTCCTCGCCGTCCTGGATCAACCGTTTTAGTCCCGTCTTGCCGGATAACTTAGGGTTGTCCTTGGCTACTGCCACCAGCAGAGCCGCCAGGTTCTTTGCACCCAGCCCCGCCAGCTTAACAGCACTCTCCGTGATCTGGATGCTCTCCCGCACCACCATATCGGCGGTTTCACCGTTGGTACTCACGCTTTTGCGCCTCCTTTCTCACTTCTTCCCGCCGTTCCGCCTCGGCTTGCTGCACCTGCTGGGATACCAAAGGCACATCCTCCAGTATCCTGCGGCACATGGCAAGCTCCTTCCGCTTTTCCCGCAGGGCGGCGGTCTGGCGGTCGATCTCTGCACTGCACTGTGTTTTGTACGCCTCATCTTCTGCATCTCTCCTTTCCCGATATAGTGGTTTTCTCTGCTGCTCACCGTCGTATATCTCCCGCTCAAGGGCGGTGATCCGCTGCTCCAAATCCCCTGCCGTGGTCATGCCGTTCGCCCACAGATACCGAAACTGCCGGTCATACCGCTGTAAGCGGATGACCTCATGCCGCATGGAAAAAGGGACGCGCCGGAAGTGCTTCTTCCGATGCGTCCCTCGCAGCAGGTACAGGTATCTGAGATAGAGTGCCTGAAACCCTTTTATCTTCCTTTGTGTCCCTATGGGACGCCTGCCTTTGATGCGATACCGTCTGCCCGCCGTATGCGCAAAGGTGTGTGTCGCCAGTGTGCCGCCTTCGCGCTGGGCGGTCAGCCGTCTGCGGATGTCCTGTTCTGTGTAGCCCTCACCCAAGCTATCCAGCCGGATCGCCCGCTTACCGCCCGGCGGCAGCACGGTCACATATTTGCGATCAGGCCGGTTCTGTACCACATACCCGCGCCGCCGCAGGAGCATCAGAAATGTCTCGTAGGTGTACGCCTCTCCGATGATGCTGTCAATATCGCCGCGAATGATACTGCGGATGGTGGGCTTGCCGGTGTTCTCCGCTTTCCATTCGGCGTAGTGTTTCCCCTTGCCCTGCGGCGCGATAGTGGACAGGTCATTCTCCCTGCACAGGGCATCTGACACGCCCCGCACATCAAAATAATAGCTGCCGGGGCTACTGTGGTATTTTTTGCCGTCCACAAAGGACACGGAGTTCACCACCACATGATTGTGCAGGTGCGCCTTATCCAGGTGCGTGCCGATGACCACCTCGTAGCGATCGCCAAACAAACGCCGGGCAAACACCACGCCGATACGGTGTGCCTGCTCCGGCGTTACCTCCCCGGGCGTAAAGGATTGGATGAAATGATACCCCACCACGCCGCCCAGCTTGCCGAATCGCCGCTTCGTGGCCTGCATTTCCGCAAAGGCGGTCTCACAACTTTCGCAATTGATGGCGGACGTAAAGAACAGCTGTTCCGTTTTCTCTGGATTTGCGGCATAAGTAATACCCGTATCCAGCTTAGTCTTTTCTCCGTTGACAGCATAGTTTACCCGCTTATCCAGTCGGTCACGGATGGCGATGATCTTCGTGATGGCCATATCAGAGTTCTTTCACCGCCTGCCAGAGCATCCCCTGCATCGCCTTGATATGCGCTATATCCTCCATGCGGACAAAGCCACTGGCATTGGCCACCTTGGCGATCTGGTTGATGTTTACGGCCACACCGGACAGCTGGCGCAGCAGCTCCGTCAGCTTGCCGGGCGGACGGGGGCTCAATTCAACGCCTGTGATGAGCGCACGGATGAACGGCTCTATTGGCCGTCCTGCAATCATAGCCTGCTTTTTCAGATGCTCATGCTCCTGCTCGTTCAATCGAACCGAAATCTTGATCGCACGTTTTCTCAATGCTTTTTCCTCCTCTTTACATAGGGGTCTTAGGGGGCTTGCCCCTTAACAAACGCATTTGGACGGCCAAATGCTATGCTTGCCAGGACAGCGGCGCTCCGCGCCGCGTCCTGCAATACCTGCCGAAGAAAGAAATCAGCGGGCTTCGCCGCGCTGCGCGTCACGCCGATACCTCAGCAGATCATTGTAGTCTTTTCCCCGCACCGGAGGTCTGTCAATGACCTCGTATCCTCTCAGCAGTTCCTTCAACACCGCCGCTGCTTTCCGTCCCGGCTCATCATTGTCCAGACACAGCACAATGCGGGTAATATGGGGTGCGGCCTTCAAATACCGCGAAAGCGCCGGTGGCAGCTGCTGATCTTCCTTCCCGACACCTCCCAGCGACAGTGTGTTTGCCTTGCGCCAGTCCCTCCCCCGCTGCTTCAGCAGCGTCAGGTAGGAAAGGGCATCAATGGCGCTTTCAAAAACGCACAGGGTAGGGCTGTCCCCCGGTGTCATCGGCACTGCGAAGGAATACCGCTTGTCGCTGCCGACCACCTCGCCCACAAAACGCTTGTCTTGCAGCGTCCCCCGCTGCATGGCGTAGGCCGGTCTGTCACCGGCAAAGCCTACGAACACGCAGTTGTGATGCTGTGCCGATTCATAGAGCAGGCCGTGTTTGATGCAGTGGTTGATGATCTCCGGGTCGATACCGCGCCCACGCAAGTATGAAAAAACACGCCGGTTGTCGGCGTGTCTGGGCGGCAGGGAAAATGATTTTGTCGGGCGGGCTTTCCGGCGCGGCGGTTCTGCCAAAGGTACGCCGCCAGCGCTCAGGATGCGCTGCACCGCATCCGGCAGCGACAGCTTCCGCACGGTGGTCAGGTAATCCAGCGCACTGCTGCCGCCGACGCCCCGTGACCACCAGTACCATTCCCCGTTGGAGATTTTCAGGCTGTCATGGCTTTTGGTTGCATAAGCATTGCCGCCCATGCTGACCAGTTCATCCGGTTCACAGTGCCGCAGATAGGTCAGCAGATCCATCTCACGGGCGCGGGCTAACTGCTCTGGCGGGATAAACGGCATAGGACATCACCTCCTTTTTCCGTGGTCATCTCCTGTTTTGCGTCTGTTGAAATAGGCAGAGCTAAAGGCAGCGGGCTGCAATATAGCCCACTGCCTTTAGCTGTTTGGCTGCTTTGATATTAAATGCTGGCCGCAGTCAAGGCATTATCGCCTGCCTTAAAATTGCATTGCTTCGCTATCCTCCAGACCGTGCTGGAAGAACATGATATAGTAGATGGGGATATAGATGATTTTCCCCTTCGTAGAGACTGTTCGCTCATTGGACACAACAAAGGCTTTCTGAATATGATAGTCTTCATTCTTCACGAAGTTATTCAGCGCACTGTGGATGGTATAGTCCTTACCGGACTTTACTTCAATGGGGACGGCGGATAAGGTGGCATAATCGTCGATGAGGAAATCTACTTCACCTTTATGGCGATTATCATAATAGAACAGTTCGTAACCATGCGCGATAAGCTCGCTGGCTACGACGCTTTCATAGACGGAGCCGAGATTGATGCTGGCTTCATCGTCCAGCACAGCTCGGATGTTATTGCCATAAAGGATGCCGGTCAGGACGCCCACATCATTCAGGTATAGCTTCAACAGGTTTTTCCCTGTGGACTCGACCAGAGGGAATACTGGGTTAGAGATAGCCTGAACATTGAGGGCAATGCCTGCACTGATCAGATACTCGAACTCGTCTTGATAATCTGCGAAGGTCTTCCCCTTCTTATCTTCTATGCTCTGTGCTACGACACGTTTTTTCTTATTCTCCATGTTGGAGGGAATCAGGTCATAGATACGGCGGATCTTCAGCTTGCGCTCCTCGTCATACTTGGATGCGTCGGCGGCATAGTAATCATGAATCTCCTGTTGAATCTCACGGACGAACTGAATGTTGTGATTTTCCAGATAGGAATTGACCGCATCCGGCAGACCGCCGACCAACAGATACTTTCGGAAGTAGTCCATCATCTTATTGTGGGTCGGCTCGTCCAGGGCTTCCAGTCGTTCAAACTTCTTCCGCATGGCAGACACGGCAAACTCGTTCAGCCCGTTGGCATAGAGGAATTCCTCGAAGTCCAGAGGGAACATCCGAACTTTACGGATGCTTCCCATGGGGATCGATGTTGTCTGCGACAGAGTCACCCCCAACAGGGAGCCGCTGGCAATATAAGTGAATCGATCATCTTGGGACAGAAACTTCAGCAGCGTCAGCAGATGAGGATATGCCTGGATCTCGTCGATAAAGATCAGTGTGTCATCTTTCTGCTTCATCTTGCTGCCTTCCAGCATACTGACTTGTAGGTAGAAGTCCTCGACGGTTTTCGTTTCGGCGAATAGCCGAGGGCCGATGGAGTCCTCCACCATAT
>ERZ772860.1588-NODE-1588-length-15257-cov-8.366268_pt1 | contig 15257 bp, 14 predicted proteins | sample MGYA00511342_ERZ772860 | MGnify/ENA primary metagenome ERZ772860 (study PRJEB29015, sample SAMEA2737665) | human gut metagenome | biome: human gut; feature: human-associated habitat; material: faeces | place: China | collected 2012 ... | reverse complement strand
CGTGGAAGGCATCCTGCCCTTTGTGGAGCCGGAGCTGTGCGCCCTGTTCGACTATAAGATCTATGTGGACACCGACGCCGACGAGCGCATCCTGCGCCGTCTGGTGCGGGATGTGAAGGAGCGGGGCCGCAGTCTGGACAGCGTCATCGATCAGTACCTGACCACCGTCAAGCCCATGCACGAGGCCTTTGTGGAGCCCAGCAAGCGCAACGCAGACATCATTGTGCCCAACGGCGGCGAGAACACCGCTGCGGTGGAGATGCTGGCCCATCACATCCGTAACCTGATTGAGAAGGCAAATATGATGTAACGTCTTTACGATTTAAATGCCCTCCGCATTCGCTCTGGGCATGTTCAGCGGAAATCTTATTTTTAACTTCATCATGCACGCAAAAGGAGCCACCGCACAGTTTGTGCAATGGCTCCTTTTTTCTTATCTCAGTGGATAGAGGTACGCACCAGTGCGCGCTTGAGACGCGCCTGAGCCAGCTCGTAGTCCCGCTTGTCGAGGTTCTTCTGCGCAAGAATCTCCTCCGCGCGCTTCTTGGAAGCCTCGGCGCGGGCCTGATCGATCTCCTCGGCCCACTCCCATGTGGTGGCAACCAGACGCACTTCGCCATCCAGCACGCTCAGCAGCCCGCCCATGCAGGCGGCGCGGCGGGTGGTACCGTCCTCCAGCTTGATATGAGCCTCGCCCATGCCCAGCGCCGTGCAGATGTCGATATGCCGCGCCAGCAGCTGAAGCTGGCCGTTGATGGTGCGGCAGGATACCGACGTGACTGCGCCATCAAACGCAACGCCGTCCGGTGTCATGATTTTGAGCGGGAAAGTTGCCATACTCCCACCGCCTTACTGCTGCTTGGCCTCGCCGGTGCCCAGAGCCAGCTGATACAGCAGCAGCGGGGTGGTATCGCCTGTCTCCGGCGACTCCGCCGTCTGGCCTGTGCCACCGGAATGGCCGGGCCGCCGGTGGGACTCCGCTTTTTCCAGCAGGTAATATCCCGTCTGCTCCATCCGGAAGCTGAGCCCACCTGCCGCCGCGGTACTGGTCAGGCGGTGGGTCCGGGCACTGCCGTCCATATAGAACAGGGTCCTGTCTCCGCTGTTCTCCGCCGTCACGGTCAGCGTAACGTTGCCCCTTGGCTGGGTAGGGGCGTTGCTGCGGCGGAAAGCGAAATAGTATACCACGTGGTCCTTCCCCAGCTGGGCGGCGGCATCGGCAGCCCAGGCGTAGGCCTCCGCCTCCTCCTGAGCGGTGACAGGGATGATAATGATCCGCAAGCCGTTGTCCGCCACGCTGTCGCTGCTGCCGCGGATGCTCGTACCGTCCGGCAGCACCACCGTATCCAGCCCATGGACGCCCAGGGTGATCTCATAATAATTCCGGCTGCTCTGGCAGATGCCGTATACAGGCACACCGTGGCGCTCCGGTACGTCAGCGGGGACGGGCTCCGTGGCCAGCGCCGTCACCGGACAGGTCAGCAGCAGCACCGCCGCCAGAATGGTGATCCACTTTTTCATGTCAGCTTCCTCCTTTACCCGATCTGCAGCACGGTGCGCAGCGAGGCTGCGCCGGCGCTGTAATACGTCTCCGGCTCATAGGCCATGACCTTCAGCGTTACGGCCGCGGTCTGCCGCGGCACGGTATCCAGCTTCACCGCCCGCACATACTGGCCCGGGCGGATCAGACCGCTTTCCCCCAGAACGCCACCTTGTTCATCCAAAATGCGCACCTTCAGCCAGACCTGATTCTCCGCCGGATCCGTCAGCCAGACGTCGATGCTGCCGTCGCGGACGATCAGCTCACCTGCCGCCGAAAACTGAAAGGCCTTGGCGTCCAGCTGGCCGTAACCGGCGTCCTCCGGCACCTTGGGCGTGCCGGTCTGCGCCGCCGGATCGAAGGGCGGCGGTGAAAACGCCTCCTGCCGCCCGCCGCGGGTCAGCGCAAGGAGCATGACCGCCACCGAAACGGCGCACAGCGCCGCGGTGATCCACAATATGTTTTTCTTCATGTCATTTCGTCCCTCTCTGCCGTGTGGTCAACATACGTGATATCCGTCTCAACCGGCGGCTGGGGCGGATATCACGGATGCTGGGCGGCCTTGCGAGGCAGGGGAGAACGCTCGCAAGACCGCTTCGCATACGGCCGTACTCTATCTATTTACGGCTCCTGCGTTACCGCAGAAAGGGAAACGGTGATCTCACCCAGCTTGGTCGATGTTGTCACCACAGCATTCAGCGTACCGCTCAGCGTCAGTGTGCTGGTGACGCTGGCGGCCTCGCCGGGCTTGTTTTCCACACCCGCCGCCAGCTGCTTGCTCTGCACGCTCATCGCGCCGGTATACTCGCCCTTGTAGGTCGTGGTATCCTTTGTGAAGCGGAACTCCACATTGACGGGACGGTTGGAGTGGTTGGTGACTTTCACCTCATTGCCACTGGACACCCAGCCGTCACCCTCCGTAATATCGTACATATGAGTCTCCGGATCCCAGGTTTTTTCGCCGGTGGTCTTGTAGGTAAAGCTCATCTCGCCCCACTCGACCTTCACGCTGTAAACGTCTTTCGTACCATCGCCGTTATAAACGCCGGTGACGCCGATGGTATCAGAACTAGACATCGAGGTATGCGTGTTGCTGCCTGCTTCCGCAAACGCCACGGCGGTAAGGCTCAGGGCCATTACCAGCGCAAGAGCAGCTGCGGCAAATCTTTTTGCATTCATTTTTACACTTCTCCTTTTTGTATTTTTTTATTTCAAAACGCTTGCGCGTCCTGAACCGTGTCATTGGACCACCGTGATATTCACGGGGATCTCGGTGTTGACGATGGTCTTTTCGTGGGTATCGGGCTGATAGTACAGCACGACGAAATTGCCGTTATACCCGCCGGGCGTCAGCTGCGCCGCCGCGTCCGGCAAAAGATCCAGCTTTTCCGTCTGCTTGCCGGGGGACAGGGTGCCGGACTGGGCGATCACCACATCCTGCACCACGATCTGCAGCACGATATCCTGATTGGATTTTGAGGGGTTGGCAAAATACACCGTGGCCTGCTGGGCGGACAGACTGACCTCCACCTGGGTGGTGTAGGTGATGCTGACCGCGCCGCCGCCCTGCGCCTGGGTCAGCTTCTGGTCGCCGCTGTCGCCGATATCCTGGGCGTACTGCTCCGCCTTTCGCGGCGCGTAATCCGGCTTCAGCACCGGCGCAGACCGGAAAAACAGCGCCCAGATGGTGATGCCGATGGTAACGATCAACAGCAGCACCAGCAATAGCAGCAGCCACTTTTTCCCGTCACGCCGCGTTTCCTTTTGTTCACGTGTTCCCATGCTCAGTTTCCTCCTCCCACGGTGGTCAGGCTGATGGTGATCTCACCGATCTTTTTCGTACTCCCGTCCTTCAGCGTCTCCGGACTTTGGGATTTCAGATTCAGCTTGGAGGCAAGGACGCCATCGCGCTCGATCCGGTTGGCGTCCGCCGCGATGCCGTTGAAGGTGCCTGTCAGGCCGTACTGCGTAAAGGCGTCGTCCGCCTTGAAGGTAACGGTGGCCAGCAGCGCCACGTTGCTGTTGTTCTGCACCGACAGGTCGTTGCCCGTCGCCGTCATCGGCGACCAGCCGCCGCTGTACTCGTGCTCTTCCGGATCCCAGCTGCCCGCGTTGTAGGCGAAGGTCATGTCGCCCCAGGCAATGGTCACCGAGACCCTTTCCGGATCATTGCTGTAAATGCCGTCGCTGTGCAGATAGACCGCCGCCGCGTCAAACACGGGATAGCTGTCGTAGGGGGTATTGCCGTTGTCGATGTCCTGCTTCCAGAGCGCCTTGTCGCCGGTGCTGGTCTTGCTGTTGACCAGATAGCACACCTCGCCGCTGACAAAGGCCGCGTTGCTCCCGGCGGGAGCTTCCACCGTGGTGCTGTTGCTGCCGCTGCCGATTCCGACAGAAGCAGAAGTGTCCAGATAGTAGTTGTCGGTGATCTGAGACGCCGTGTGACTGCGCAGCCAGCCGATAACGCCGCCGCAATGATCCCCGCCGCCGTTCTGCACGGTGCCGTAGTTGTAGCAGTTGCGAATGCTGCCGTCGCTGTTGTTCAGATAACCCACCACGCCGCCGGTATAGCCTCCGGCTGTGCCGGTTTTTACGGAACCGTGGTTGGCGCAGTATTTGACCTCAGCATCATTGATATAGGCCACCACACCGCCGATGCAGTCTTCCGCTTTCAAAAGATCAATGCTGCCAAAGTACAGACACTGGGAGGCTGTGCTGCCATACATCACCTCACCGGCAACGCCACCCGCATGGGTTATATTTTCTCCGGTGCTGACAATGTCCACATACGAAATCAGCTTCGAAAGTTTGCTGTTTCCGGCAGAAGCTACAACACTGCCAACATGCTGGATACCCTTGTCCGCTGCCGCTTGAACCACAATTTTTCCTTTGACGGTCATCTCCGAAATACTGGCGCCGTTGACTTTACCAAACAGGCCAACATCTTTTACCTGTACATTTATGCGGCTGATATACAGGTCGGACACCGTATGGCCATTGCCGCTAAAGGTGCCCTTATAGTTATAGAGTTCGTCGGTTATGCCGACGCAGGGGAAATTGCGGGCCTTGGTGATGCCCTCATATCCGGCAGGCTGCCCGTCCGCGCTGCCCTCCAGATCGATATCCGCGCTCAGCGCGGCGGCAGTGTTCTGCGGGATCGCTCCGGCGTTGATCTGCTGGGCAAACCAGAAGAACTGGCCGCCGTTGGTGATCTGATAGACGCCGCCTGTCGCCTCCGCAGGCTGAAGGACGTCGCAGCAGGCGCAGAAGCCGTTGACATAGTTGTGGTTGATGTGCTTCATCTCGCCCTGGGCGGTGTTGGAATAGCTGATCTCCATCTGGCCCGCCGTGCAGTCGTGGTCGCCGTTGCACACGACGATCCCGCCGTCAAACACAGGATAGCTGTCATAGGGCTCGTTGCCGTTGTCGATATCCTGCCGCCAGACCACGTTCTCATTGCTGACGCTGCCGTTGACCAGATAGCACACCTCGCCGCCGGCAAAGGCCGCCTTGTCCTTGGCATAGACCTTTGCCGTGGTGCTGTTGCTGCCCTTGCCGATGCCCGCCGGGGCGGAGCTGTCCAGATAATAGTTATCGGTGTAGTTCGCTCCCGTGTTGGCGCGCATGCGGCCGACAATGGCGCCGCAGTAATTGCCGTCGCCGTTTTTCACCGTGCCGTAGTTATAGCAGTTCCTCACACTGGGACCGGAGTTGTTCACATAACCCAGAATGCCGCCCGTATAGGCGCCGGCGGCTTTGGCCGCCACGGTGCCGCGGTTGGCGCACCAGCGGATGCGGGCGCCGCCGTTGGAATAGCCCAGGATGCCGCCGATGCAGTCGGTGGTGGCGTCCGCCTGTATGGTGCCCTCAAACACGCACCGCTCAATGGCTGTTTCCGGCGTGTCCACGCCGCCGACCACGCCGCCGATATGCTTGCAGGCATTGCCGCCGTCGTCGATGCTGACCTTCGAGCAGATGCCGGACACCGTGCCGCCGTAGGCGGTGCCTACCGCGCCGCCGATGCGGACAAGTTCCGCAGACGGCAGCGTGATGCTGCCCTCCACCGTGAAATCACAAATGGTTCCCGTGGTGCGGCCGAACAGGCCCGTATAAGAGGCTGCCTTGGTGATGGACATTTTGGAAATGGTGTGGTTCTGTCCGCGGAAGATTCCCGTATAATTGTTGCCATCCCCACCGATCGACGTCCACTCGCGGCCCTCCAGATCGATATCCTTTGTCAGCACGGCAGATGCCGCCGCATCCTTTGCGGTAAACACCGCGTGGGCGCCGTCACCGTTCACAAGGGCGGCAAACCAGAACAGCTGGCCGCCGTTGGTGATCTGATACGTGCCGCTGGACTTGGTCGCGGGCTGATACTCGTTACACACGGTACAGAAGCCGTTGCCGCTATACTTGTGGGCCTCCACCGCGTTTTTGGCCGCGACCGTGGCGGCAGCATAGCCGGAGGCCGCGTCGGGCGTGACCTTCACAGACAGCGTCTTGCCGATATCCGCCGCCGTGGGGATGTAGCTCTGGGCGGCAGCGCCGCTGATGGCCGTGCCGTTCGCGTACCATTGATACGTGGGATTTGTGATGCCGTTGATCAGCTTCACCGAGATGGGGACGCGGGGATGGGGCGTATCCGCGGAAAGGGTAGGCGTCCACGGCTTCAGCGGCTGTGTGGTAACCGTCAGCGTCGCCGTATAGTCGTTGAAGTCGTTCATGTCGGTCAGCTTTGCTGTCACCGTTGCGGAGGTGTTGGTCAAAGAGACCTTTGCCTGCAGGCCGTTTGCCTCCGTGACTATTCCGGCGCCGTTCTGCACCGACCATGTGACCTTCGGCCCCTCTGCTTTTTTCGTGCTGCCCCGCCAGACAGCCGCCAGCTGTCCGCTGCCTGCCGTCGAGGAGGTGTAGGTACTCAGCGACGCCGTCGCGCTCTGGTTCAAATAGGGCTTCGTCGGGTTCATGGTGATGGGCGCGGCCAGCGTTGCCTTATGGATCGTGAACGTGACCTCCGCCGAGCCGATCACCGCTTCATTCGTCTGCACGGTGGTGCGGCTGCCGTTCTGCGCGCCCAGCACCGTCACGGTGCCGCTGGGGCAGTGGATATTTTCCCCGTAGCCGGAGATGGAATATCCGCTGTTGGGAAGCGTTTTGGTTGCCGATCCACTGATAATGTTCTTGCTGTCACGGTCGCTGGCGCTGTTGTACTTCACGCTCTGCACCGTGGGACGGAGCTGCTGTCCCGTATAGGTGTACTGACTGGGCGTCAGGGTGATCTGACAGTCCATCAGGTCATAGACGACGCGGGGCGCAAACTCGGTTGCCGTGCCATTGCCGCCGCCGTCGCCCCAGGAATATCCATTGATGTTGGCCGCAGTGGACAGAATCAGGTTGGCGGAGCTGTGCCAGGCCTTCAGCGACACGGCTTTGCCGCCTGCGCCGCCTGCACCGCCATCATAACATCCCTTTTTCTTATCTCTGTCTTTCTCCGTGCCGCCTGCGCCGCCGCTGCCCCTGGCGCCCTGCACACCGCTGGCGCCTGCGCCGCCGTGGCCAGGCTCGGCGTCGTAGCGGCCGTTGTTGTAGCCGTGACCCCTCGTACCGGTGCTGGTGCCGGAGGAACCGTTGCTGCCGCTGCCGCCGGCTTTGCCGCCTGCGCCGCCTGCGCCGCCGCGGGAGGAGTTGTCGTTTTTATTTTCCGCGTCGGAGCACTCGGCACCGCCGCCTCCACCGCCACCGCCGTTGGGCCAGCCGCCGCCGCCTCCTCCGCCGCCGGGGCCCTGTACATTGCCCTTTACATCAGAGCCAGGATGTCCGCCGGAGCCGCCGCCGGAGCCGCCCGCGCCACCTGCACCAATGGCAGGGGCAGAACAGCCTCCGCCGCCTCCGCCGCCTCCGCCGCAGCCGCCGATCATGTGGTCGTTATTCGTTATATTGGCATAGCCGCCGCAGCCGCTACCGGCCGCAGCCGTTTGTGGAGCACACGATCATGCCGGACCGCATCGTCGCGGCGACGATTTTGTGTGCCGGAGCCGCCTGCGGCGGCACTGCCGCCGGACGCATTCAGCGTCAGCCGTCCAGAAATATAGATAATACCTGCACCGCCGCCGGAGGAACCGGCGGTTCCGTCCTTGCCGGACGTACCCTTATGGCCGTCTACATTGTAGAACTCTCTTGGAGTCCACGCTCTCTCGACGATGTATTGGTCCTTTTGATAATCTATCCCTCCGGCGCCGCCTACACCGCCGGAGCCGCCGTTTCCGCCGATGGCCGCCGCAGCGCCGCCTCCGCCGTTTCCGCCACTTCCGGCCATCCATGCAGTCGTTACCTGTTGTATATTCTCTTGTTTGATTTCCTTCTTTTCGCCCATGGTACCATCGGCCCCCGCCGCGGCGTTGCCGCCGGTAACCGTCAGGGTGTCCTTGGGCGCGGCCTTCGAGGTGGAGAGCTCTTCGTCGTGGGCGCTGTAGATGGTCAGCTTCGCGTTTTCCGGCACGTTGATGGCCGCGGTAGCGCCGATGGTGCCCTTGGCGTCCGCGCCGCGCAGGGTCACGCTGCCGTTGATGATGATGGCCACCGTCGCGCCGCTGTCTATCTGGATGGCGCTCTGGCCCGTAGGCGCAGTGAAGTCAACGGGGCCGTTGATCTGCAGCACATTGCCGTCGGAGAGCTTCAGAGGGAAAGCGCTGGAGCCGGTGGCCGTCTTGTTGGGCTTGGGCTGCCAGCTGCCGCTGGCGGCAAAGACCTCCACGGCCTCCGGCACGTTGTATACTGCCGTGATGGGCACGTCCTTCTCCGGCGCGTCGGCTACCGGATCCTCGTCCTGCGGATCGTCCCACCCGTCATCGGTTGGATCGGGCATATTCATATCTTCCGGATCGTCATACGAAGGCTCCGCCCCGTCGGGAACATCCCCCGTGGGATCTGCCCCATCGGGGTTGTCCCCATCTGGCTCGTCCTCTGCGGGATCTGCCCCATCGGGATCGACCACATCGGGCTCGTCCTCCGCGGGATCTGCCGCGTTGGGATCGCCGCCTGTGGGATCCGTCATGTCCGGCTCCGCCTGCCGGCCATATCCCGCATCGCCCACCGGCATATCCAGCCCATAGGCCGCCGTGTTGGGCACTGCCGACAGCAGCAGCGCAAGGGTCAGCAGCAGTGCGATTATTTTCTTCCGCTTCATATGCTTTCTCCTTTCAAACCCGTTTTTACCTGAAAAAGCGCAGCAGGCATCGCTCCGTCCGCGTTCACGCGGGCAGAGTGATGCCTGTTATATGTGGATCGTCAAATTTTGGAAGGGAAAATAGGGTGCAATTATGCTTGCTTGCTAAATTATGTTCCTCCCGTTCATATTTGTCAATCTTCCTTTTGCTTGTTTTCGCTGTTTTTGGCGGCGGCAGCGCCGCATTGCGTGCCGCCTTCCATCAATTCCCACTATAAGTGGTCGAATCATAGCACAGAGCTGTCGCCTTATGCAATGCATTTTGCACAAGCGGTCAAAATCTGGCACAAACGGCCGTTTTACGCCCTCTGGCGCCTTTGCTTTTTCTGTTAAATCATGGTATAATTGGGAAAAATTACATGTTGCATTGACCCAAGGCACATCGGGAGGTTTACTTTGAAAATCGCGCTCGTTGATGACGATATCCAGGCCTGCGACCATCTGCAGGCCTGTCTGGACAGCCTGCTGGGGCCGTCCTGTACCCTGACCTGCTATACAAGCGGCGAAGCGTTTTTGGCCGCCTGGCGGCCCGGGCTTTTCGACCTTGTGATCCTGGATATCTTCATGGCGGGCATCTCCGGCGTGGAGGTAGCCCACACCGTGCGGGCCACGGACAAAACCGTAAAGCTGGTCTTCTGCTCCTCCAGCAACGAATTCGCCAGCGAGAGCTACGAGGTCAACGCCCGCGATTATCTGCGCAAACCCTTTAACTGCGAGCGGGTGGCGGCCATGCTGGGCCGGCTGGAGCTGACGGAGCTGGAACACTCCCATTCGCTGACGCTGCCCAACGGCGTCAGCGTCGTCCTGCGGGACATCTCCTATGTGGATTTTTCCACCCATCGGGTGGTGCTGCACAGCAGGCAGGGCTGGACGACGGTGGTGCGCATCCCCTTTTCCCAGATGGAGTCTCTGCTGTGCGCGTACCCCTATTTCTTCTGCCCCACCAAGGGGATGATCGTCAATTTTTATGAGGTCGCCGCCCAGAACGGAAACACCTTTGCCCTGCGGGACGGCACCATTGTGCCCATCAGCCGCCGCAAGGCCAAGGAGGCCCTTGACGCATACGCATCCTTCCTCTTCCGGCAGCTCAGGAAAGGAGGAAACGCAGCATGCCGCCCCTGTACCGACTGATTGAGGTCGCCATTTACTCGCTGCTGAACTTTTTGCCGTTTTTGGCGCTGGCACTGTATCCCTTCCGCCACAGTCTGCGGTTTTCCCGCCGTGTCACCGCGGTGCTGATTGCCCTTGTCACAGCGGGGCAGCTGCTGCTGGGTGCGTGGGCGGCCTTTTGGTCCAATGGTAAAGCCGGAACCGTCAGCGCCGTCAGCACCGTGCTGTACGCGCTGTTTTACTTTCTGGCGGTGAAAAAGCATTTCGGCAAGACGCTGTTCACCTTGCTGATGATCTCCAACATCGCCAACTTCGCCGTGATCTCCGGTAAATGTCTGGAGGGCCTGCTGTTTCCCCAGCTGGCGCTGCAAAGCTACCGGTGGTCGTTTTCCCTGATGCTGCTGTTGATGGAGGGGCTGCTTTCCATCCCCCATGTCTTCTATATGAAGCGGTTTTACACCCCCGCGGTGGAAAAAGAACCGTCGGGTCTCGAGTGGCGGTATCTGTGGCTGATCCCCGCCACCTTTTACGGCATGTGGTATTTTGCCTTTTATGGCAACAGCTCCTACTCCAGCCTTGAAATTGCGCTGCAGCCCAAAAACACGGTGTTCCTGTTCTTCATCAACGTGGGTGAGATTCTGATCTACTATGTGGTGGCCCAGCTGATCCTGGAGCAGGATAAGATCCTTGCTCTGCGTGAGCAGAACCACCTGCTGGCCATGCAGGCCATGCAATATGAAAACCTGCAGGAGAGAATTACCGAGGCCCGCCGCGCCAAGCACGACGTGCGCCATCATATTGCCCTGATGCAGCAATACGTCAACGACGGGGATTACGCCGCCCTGAAAGACTACCTCCGCCAATACGGCAGAAGCCTGCCGGACGACGCGCTGGGCAGCTTTTGTGACAACATCGCCGCCAACGCCGTGCTGCTGTTTTTCGCCCAGCAGGCCAAATACAGCGGCGTCGGCTATACGGCGGCGGCAAGCATCCCCCGCGAGATCGGTGTGCCGGACACCGAGATCTCCGTGATCTTGGGCAACCTGCTGGAAAACGCCCTGGACGTCTGCAAAAAGGAGACCTCCGCCGACCGGCGGATCATCGTCCACGCCAGCTGTAACGACAACGCCCTGTGCATCACGGTGGACAACACCTGTACCGGTACCCTGAAGCGTACCGTCGATGGCCAGTTTATTTCCACCAAACACACAGGCGAGGGATTGGGCATCCGGTCGGTCAAAAGTATCGCCGCTCAGTATCACGGCGTATGCCGCTTCGAGGCGAAGGACGGCATGTTCTACGCCTCCGTCTATTGCCCCCTCCACGGCCGTGCGGCCCAACGGGCAGCGGAGATCTAAACCGCAAAAAGAAAGCTGCATCGTCTCCAAACCCGCAATCCCTTGCGCCGCAACGGCTTCAAGTCGTTGCCGATAGGGACTCCCTGGACTGGAAGGACTACGACGCGGATACGATATGCAGGCGCGTAACATCCAAGGTGCAGCCGGGGAGCATCGTGCTGTTCCACAACGCTGCGCTGCACACGCCGGAGGCCCTGCCTGCCATCCTCGACTGCCTGATCAACGACGGGTATACCGTTGTACCCATCAGTCAGCTGATCCTCGATCCGCCCTACACCATCGACCACACCGGCCGGCAATTCCCGGCGGAAACAGTTTCCACTACATAAGCACGACATGGGGGCACCTAAACAGTGCCCCCATTGATCTTCGACCTGAAAGCCGCATCTGTTCGCACGCTGATCCATCTGTCAGAGACAGCAACTCCTCGGCAATGTCCATATTCTCAAAGCGAAGCGCGTCCGTATCCCTGTGGCCAAAGGTCAAAAAGTCCACATTACCAGTCGCTCCTTTCTTGATTTTTGGGGCAAACGAAAAGAGCAGCTGTTTTCTATGCGAAAATAGCTGCTCTTTTCTAATATTTATATACTTCAACTGTTATCTGTTCAAATTTCTCTCAATCCATCCGTGCATCTGGTTATCGATTTTGAAATAGGACATTGTGCCTCCGCCCTCAATCCAGTCATAGTTCGGATAGAAGGAGATAAAGAAGCGCAAGCCAGAGGCGGTTTCGATTCGGAGATTTCTTCGATCATCGGCAAAAGCAGTGTGCGCTTCCTGTTGATTTTCTTCGGGGATACCATCAAATACTTCCGTCTGGAAGTCATCGTTTCCATAACTCACAAGTGTAATCGTCATGTGATAGAACTCGGTGATTTCCTGCCGATTTGTTACCGGTGAGCCAACTTCTTGTTCGTTGTTCCACTTCATTTCTGTAATGGATGCAATATCGTCTGCGCTCTCAATGCCATACACGCGATAAAGTTCGGTGAACGAACAGTTTGTGTTGCTGTCAAACTGATAGAAGTTGCAGAACAGCGCGGCATACCATGTGTCACCGTCTCGCAGAACATATACGCCATCACAAACAGCAGGTGCATACCGGTATAGCTCGATGTCAGTCTGGCTGACAGTGCTTTTATAGCCAATGCCTCCGTCAGATTTCAGGTAGGAAATGTGTTCGCCGGCCATATCGGCGGTGATTTCAGGCGGCAGACCATACTTCTCAAGCACCTCCGGAAGTTTGACAGCCTCGTAAAATTTGCCGTTGTACTCAAGTGCGGCAATGTTCTGCACGGGATCTTGGGCGTCAGGACCTCCCTTATGGTGAAGCACAGGAATGGCGATAGTCACCGCCAGACACAGGCAGGCTGCAACAACTCCCCATTTAACCCACTTGCGCGTCAGCTTCGCATTGGTGCGGACATTGTTGGTTTCCTCGATAATATCATCGTTCAGCATATTCAAAGCGTCACTGATGTGTTCTTTCTTCATAGCTCATAGCCCTCCTTTTCCAAGTATTCTTTCAAACCTTGCCTTGTTCGGTAGAGCATACTCTTGACCTTCGGTTCACTCATGCCGTAGTAGTCTGCGACTTCTCGGATAGGATCCGCAAAGTAGTATCTGCCGACAAAAGTGTTTCGTGCTTCTGCCGGGAGTGTGTAGAGATAGGTATTGATCGCTTCCGCAAGCAGTTTCAATTCTATGCTCTGCTCCGTGGTTTCGCTGCCGGAAATACAATCCTCCAGCTCGGAAAGAGAGACTGCATATTCCGAGTGCTTCCGTTTATCCCTGTTGCGTGTGCGGAACGCATCAATGGATAGTTGTCGTGTGATTTTTCCTAAATAAGTGGAGAGGACGCTTGGCTTATGCGTTGGCATGGAGTTCCACGCCTTTAAGTAGGTATCGTTGACGGTTTCCTTGCTGTCCTCCCAGTCGGAGAGGATATTGTAGGCGATCTTTGAAAGATACCGCCCATATTTCCGCTCCGTTTCGCTGATGGCTTTCTCGTCTCTTTTCCAGTATAAGTCAACGATCATTTCATCCTGCATGGGCGAACCTCCTTTCTCATCTGCTGTCAGGTTCCTTCACTATATATCCCGACAAAAATCGGATTTGGTTTCACGATTTTCAAAATTTCTTCAAAAAAATTATAGCAGATATTTGTGAACGCTTCTACCCATGCCGTTTACGCTGTTTTTCTTCGCTGCTTCAGTAGCGGTACATCGGCGCGTTATCCTCCGTATCGGCAGGTTCCTCCATCAGAGATTTGAACGCATCGGGGTCTTCACGCCATTCCTCTCGCGGCAGCGGATTTGATTGCAGCAGGGCGTACAGGTGCTCTGCCAGCTCTGTTTTGCCCTGCTCGATGGCGGTCTGGATAAGGTATAGGTGTTGCTATGCAGAGTTTTCTGCTTTCATTCGTACCGCTGTGTCTATACCTGCCCAGCCGGCCCCTCCGGCGGCAGCCAGCGTTTGCCTCCCAGCCGTATCAGATACAGCAGGCCCCGGACGCACAGCTCCGCGCACATGGCCGCCCACACGCCGGGCAGTCCCCACCGGGGCGCGGCCAGCCACGCCAGTGGCAGGCGGATGCCCCACATGGTGCCCAGATTGAACAGCGTGGGCACCAGTGTACTGCCTGCACCCTGAAATACGCCGCCGGCCACGATGGACGCGCCGTACATAGCCTCGGCAAAGGCCTCAATACGCAGGACGCGGGTGCCCAGGGCGATGATGTCGCTGTCCGGCGTCAGTATCGCCATCATCTGCGGGGCGAAGGCGTACAGCAGCCCGCCGGTGACGACCATGACAACGATACCCAGCAGTACCGTGACCCAGCCCAGGCGTCTGGCCATGCGGCGGCGTCCCGCTCCCACGCTCTGCCCCACCAGCATGGCCGCGGCACTCTGGATGCCGTAGGCGGGCATATAGCACAGGCTTTCCGCCGTGACAGCAAAGGAGTTTGCAGCGATAGCCACGGTGCCCAGGGGCGCCACGATGGCGGTGGACACGATCTGCGCGGTGGACAGTATCACCTTCTCCGATGCCACTGGCGCCGCGATGCGGAGCACCATGCGCAGCTGTGTGCGGTCAAGGTGCAGACGCTCACCCTTCTCCAACCGCAGCGCCGGGCTGCGGCGCAGGACGAAATACAGCAGGTACAACCCCACCGCCAGCTCCGCAAGGCCAGTGCCCAGGGCGGCGCCCGCCGTGCCCAGTCCCGCGCCGGGCAGGGATAGTGCGCCCAGCCGGATGGTACCGGTGGGGAAAATAAGCAGGGTGTTGAACACCACATCCAGCGCACACATGAGCACCATGCAGACACCGGGCGTGCGCATATTGCCGGTGGCCTGCAGCTGTCCCGCTGCCACGTTGTCCAGCTGGAGGGCGGGCAGGAACAGACTGTACACCAGGAAGTAGGCAGAGGCATCCCGCCAGATCTCCTGCTCCGCCCGCAGCAGCCGGGGCAGCGGCGCAGACAGTGCCGCCGCCAGCGCCGCCATGACCACGCTGAAGGCCAGGCACAGCACCAGCGCCTGCTTGAGGATGTTGCGCGCCTCGGCCAGGCGGCCGCCGCCCACCCGCTGCGCCGTCAGCACGTTGAAGCCCATAGCTGCCGCGTAGGACAGCCCTCCGAACAGCCAGGTGGTGGAGGCCACCAGCCCCACTGCCGCCGACTGGGACGCGCCCAGGCGGCCCACCATGGCCGCGTCGATATATTGCATGATAATAGTGGCCAGCTGTGCCATGATGGCCGGCCAGCTGAGCTGCAGCGTCAGGCTGATCTGCTGCCGGGTGGACAGCGGCGCGCCGCTGCGCAGCAAAGCCAGATGATCCGTTTTCAAGGGTGTCCCTCCATAGAACTTGTTTTTTCACTGTACCATCGATTGACAAGGACAAACAAGTCCTTGTCAATCGATGGTACCACGGACGCGCGCTTTTCGCAACCCCGGCGTGGCGGAGCACCGTGATATACAGCATATAAATGTGCGGGTACAGTCCGTTGTCCGGGCGTCCAATA
>ERZ772860.1584-NODE-1584-length-15282-cov-4.068431_pt1 | contig 15282 bp, 13 predicted proteins | sample MGYA00511342_ERZ772860 | MGnify/ENA primary metagenome ERZ772860 (study PRJEB29015, sample SAMEA2737665) | human gut metagenome | biome: human gut; feature: human-associated habitat; material: faeces | place: China | collected 2012 ... | reverse complement strand
CGTTCGTATCCCTGCGTATGCGCAGACCGCCGCCGCAATAGCGCTCGCCGCGCATTTCAGCAGAGCCGGCCGCGGCTTACCTGCGGCGGTATGTTTTGCGGCGGTTTTTCATATCAATAAACCATATCAAGCCATATCGGCGCCGCCGGCCGCGGCGGCCGGCCGGTTTCCGCCCTGTTTCAATATATTGCGCGGACACGGCGTTTCATGACCGTTTTCGCACAGTTTTCCGCGTCGGCACGCCTTAGCGTCCCGAATTTCGCGGAACGCGCGGGGTGCGAACCGCGGCGGCGCGCCGCCTGTCAGCCGCGTTGATTCCGCCCGAAGCGTCGGGCGACTACATTTTGCCGCCGCAGACCCCTCCTGCGGGCTGCGGCAGAGATCGGATGAAACGTATGAAAAAAAACGCCTCTACCTCTGAAAATTCCGCCAAGACCTCTCTGAAAAAATCCCTCGCGCCTGTCAAAAACTTCGTCTACGGCGTCGTCATCGGCGCGGCCATGCTCATCCCCGGCGTCAGCGGCGGCACGACGGCGATCATCCTCGGCATTTACGACCAGCTCGTCGCCGCCGTGGCCTCGTTTTTCAAGGATATCAAAAAGAATTTTCTCTTTTTGATCGTGATCGCGCTCGGCGGCGTCGCCGGCTTTGTATTGTTTTCAAACCTGATGCTCAAGCTCATCTCCCTTTGGGAGGTGCCGATGATGTTTCTCTTTATCGGCGCGACCTCGGGCAGCTTTCCTTTGCTGGTCCGCAAATCGCGGGAAGGCTTTAAGCTCTCGTCGGCGCTATTTCTGCTGCTCGGCTTCGCGCTTGTCTTCGGCATTTCCTATCTGCCGAAGTCGCTGTTTCACTTTGATGCCCATTCTGTCGCCGGCTTTTTCACGCTGTTCGCCCTCGGCATCCCGCTCGCCGTGGCGCTCGTTCTGCCCGGGATCAGCTTTTCCTACATGATGCTCGTCTTTGCAATTTACAACCCGTTCCTGCGGGCGATCAGCGGCTTTGACGTTCTGTTCCTGCTGCCGCTCGGTTTGGGGCTGATCGCCGGCGTTCTGCTCTCGACGAAGCTTCTCGAAAAGGCGATGCAGCGCTTCCCCGGCCCGACCTACTTCGCCATCATCGGCTTTGTGCTCGGCTCGATTCTCGAAATTCTGCGCGAGCTGCCGCACACGCCGGCCGGCTGGGAGATTCCGGCCTGTATCCTGACGCTCGCCGTGGGCGCGGCCGGCGTCTGGCTGTATTCGCGGAACGCGGAGTAACCCTATCGATTCAGAAAAAAGCTGTGTACGGCGTCGGATTTCCGGCTTCGCACACAGCTCTTTTTATAAATCATATGTTATTTTTGATTTTTTTGTTTGCGTTCCGCAACCAATATGATATAATAGAATCAGCTCACGGCCAGCGCCCGCGTCGGGCGCCGCAAGGCAGAGCGTTTCCCGGGCGGCTTTTTTCTGCGCCTGTTTTTCGTATCTTGTGCGTCCACAAATGCTACGAGGGCAAGACCGGCGCGGGCCTTGACTGCATCCTGACCGGCGGGCGGTTCGCCGCCGGCTGGTTTGTCGACGGGATCGCCCTGCGCTGCCGCCCTCTGGTATTACCGTTGCGCCCAATCGGATGCATAAGCCAAGGGGGGGTTCCGGCCTGATCGCTGTTTTTTTGGGATTTTGAACCGTTTGCAGACAGCAAGGGAGGGTGATTCAGAATGAAAATTCGTTTTTTGCTGCCGCTGCTGCTCGCCGCGCTGCTGCTGGCGGGCTGCCGAAGCGAAGAGGCGGGACGCCCGTCCGGCATGCCCGCAGAGCCGTCCTCACCGGCAGCAAGCTCCGATCCGGCGGCGCAAAACGCGCCGCCGACCGCGCCTCCCGCCTCGCCGGAATCGACGGCGCGCGGGACGTGGGAGACCGCGGCGGACGCCTATACGACCGCGCTTTCCAACCCCAAAACCTACTCGATCTCCGGCGGCATGGACGAGACGGCCGCGGCGGAGCGGCTGGCGGCGATGTTTCTCGACGATCAGACGGAGCCCGACCCCGCGCGCACCTTTTTTCTCACCGAATACCGGGATCTGTCCGTCGAGGTCTATCCGTCCTCTGTCGTCAGCGAACAGCCCGATACCGACTGGGGGCTTCTCCCCGATTCTGAATGGATCGCCGGAAACACTTGGCTGGTGTATGTCAGCGCCTCGTTTCGCTTTGAGGGCGTCTATGCGCCCATCGGTCCTCCGTCCGACGGCCTCTGGTATGAAACGCTCCATCAGGGTTCTCCCTGTCCGCTGCTGCTGACCGAAATCGACGGCGGCTATACGCTCTTCTCCGTCGCTGCGCAGGGTCAAATTCGGTCATAGCCGCCTGAGGCTGTCCAGAAACGGCTCGATTAGCCGCAGGCGCTTGCCCGCGTTTTTCTCCACCTCTTTGGTCGCCCGTCATTCCGTAATTCGCAAAAGCCGCCGGAGTAAAAACTCCGGCGGGTCTTTTGGTGATCTTTTGATTTTTTTACCGCAGCAGGCCGCAGACCAGCTCGGAATAGCCGGCCGGGTCTTCCAGCGGGAAGCCGGCGATGAGCAGCGCCTGCGAATAGAGGATCTTCGCGTATTTCGCGGCCAGCTCCCGATCCGCTTCAAAGGCGTTTTTGAGCTGCGCAAACACCGCGTGGTCGCCGTTCAGTTCGAGCACGCGCTGCGCCTTGACCTTGTTCTCGCCGGGGATCGAAGCGAAATACTTCTCCATTTCCAGCGTCACGCTGCCCTCGCTGGTCAAGCAGACCGGATGCGACACCAGCTTATGCGAAATGCGCACGGCCGAGACCTCGCCGCCGAGCGTCTCCTTGACGAAATCGAGCAGCGCCTTGTTGTCCTCGTTCTTCTGCTCGGTCTCCTTCTTCTCCTCCTCGGTTTCCAGTTCCAGATCGTCGCGGCTGACGTTTTTAAACTGCTTGTCATTTATTTGCCCGAGAATCTCGACGACGAATTCGTCGACCTCGTCGGTCATGTACAAAACGTCGAAATCCTTGGCGCGCAGGCGCTCGATCTGCGGCAGGGCGCTGACCTTGGCAATATTCTCGCCGCAGGCGTAGTAGATATACTTCTGCTCCTCCGGCATGGCGTTGCAGTATTCCTCGAGCGTCACCAGCTTGTCCGACTTGGCGGTGGCGAACATCAGCAGGTCGGAGAGCAGCTCGCGGTGCGCGCCGAAATCGGAGACGACGCCGTATTTGAGCTGCAAGCCGAATTGCTTATAGAACTTGTCGTAGGTCTCCGGCTCGTCCTCCATCATCTTTTTCAGCTCGCGCTTGATGCGCTTTTCGATGTTCTGGGCGATGACGCGGAGCTGCTTATCGTGCTGCAACAGCTCGCGCGAGATGTTCAGCGACAGATTATCGGAATCGACGACGCCCTTGACGAAGCGGAAATGCTCCGGCAGCAGCTCGGCGCATTTGTCGATGATCATCACGCCGTTGGAGTAGAGCTGCAAGCCCTTTTCAAAATCCTTGGTATAGTATCCGTACGGCACCGCCGCGGGGATAAAGAGCATCGCCTTGAACGCGATCAGCCCCTCGGCCTCGATGCGGATGACTTTGAGCGGCGTCTCGTTGTCGTAATATTTTTCCTTGTAAAAAGCGCAGCAGTCCTCGTCGCTGACTTCGGACTTCGGCCGCTGCCAGATCGGCACCATGCTGTTGACGGTCTCGGCCTCGGTATAGGTCTCGTAGGTCGTCTTTTTCTTGCCGTCCTCATCGACCTCGCCGGATTCGACGGGGCGGGATTTTTCCACGTCCATGACGATGGGGAAGCGGATATAGTCGGAGTATTTTTTGACGATGCGCTTCAATTCATAGGTGTCGAGATAGTCGCCGTAGCGCTCGTCCTCGGTGTCGGGCTTGATAAAAAGGATGACGTCCGTCCCCGCTTCGGCGCGCTCGGCAGGCGAGACGGTATACCCGTCCGCGCCGGTCGATTCCCATGCGTTCGCCGTGTCCTCGCCGAATTTGCGCGAGACGACGCGCACCTTTTCGGCGACCATAAAGGCCGAATAAAAGCCGACGCCGAACTGACCGATGATTTCGACGGTCTTGTCCTCTTTTTCCTTGTCCGTCAGGTCGTTTTTGAAGGCATAGGAGCCGCTGCGGGCGATGACGCCGAGGTTGGATTCCAGCTCGTCGGCCGACATGCCGATGCCGTTGTCGGAGATCGTCAGCGTGCGCGCGTCCTTGTCGGGCTTGATTTGAATCCTGAAATCCTCCCGCGCCGTTTTGACGGACTCGTCGGTCAGAGCCCGGTAGGCGAGCTTATCAATCGCGTCCGACGCGTTGGAAATCAGCTCGCGCAGGAAAATCTCCCTGTGCGTGTAGACGGAGTTGATCATCATATCGAGAATCCGTTTTGATTCCGTTTTAAACTGTTTTTTCGCCATTTGCGCCAAACTTCCTTTCTGCTTTTTTATCCGCTCCCGCGAGCCGCGGGCCTATTTTTATACGAATAGTAATTATAATCCTTTTTCCCTGTTTTGTCAACCGCCCATTCGCCGGCGGCGGCGTTTTGCTTGTGAAATATGGAGAAACATGGTATAATAAAGGCGTTTGCGGCAGGTTACGGGATTGCAGCGCCGAATGGAGGGAGCCGCGGTGTCACAGCTGACCAAAAAAGCGATCATGGCCTCGTTTGTCAGGCTTGTCAACAAGACCCCGCTCGACAAAATCACCGTCAAGGACATCGTCGAGGACTGTGGCGTCAACCGCAACACGTTCTACTATTATTTTCAGGATATCTACGCGCTCGCCGAAGAGCTTTTCCGCGTTGAGACGGGGAAAAGCGTCGCCGGGGAGTATACCTATGACTCCTGGGCCGAGGGCTTTCTCCGCTCGGCGCGCTTCGCCGCCGAAAACAAAGAGGCCGTCGGCCACATCTATAACTCCTCGTGCCGCGCGTATCTGGAAGCGTATCTGTACGAGGTGACGGAAACCTTTATGAAGCAATATGTGGAGCGGGAGGCCGAGGGCCTCGACGTGACGGACGGCGACAAAACCTTTATCGTCCACTTTTATAAGCACGCGCTCGCCGGCCTGATTATCGAATGGCTGAAAAGCGGCATGGAGGACGATCCGGAGAACATCACTCAAAAGCTGCAGGTTTTCTTTGCGAGCAGCCTCCGCGCCGCGCTGGAAAAAGCCGCCCGCCCCGGGGAGTCCTAAGGCGGCCGGCTCTTTCCGCCCGCCAAAATCAGACAAATACGGCGCGATGTCTAGTTTTTAGGCATCGCGCCGTATTTGTCCGTAGCGGCGGCGGCAGGGCTATGGTATCATAGAGAAAATGAGACGGCTCTGTTTTTCAGGCGGCCGCCGGCCCTTTCCGGCGGTAAAGCTCCGCAGCCGCGCGGCCGTTCCCCTGTCCCGGTTGCAGAAGCCGTCTGCCGCCAAAGCCGGCGAAAGGAAACCGTTATGGCCTATATCGAATTCAAAAACGTCTGCAAATATTATACGATGGGCGAGCAGACCATCGCCGCCGCCGACCACATCAGCTTTGAGATCGCCAAGGGCGAGCTCTGCGTCGTCGTCGGGCCGAGCGGCGCGGGCAAGACGACGCTTTTAAACATCCTCGGCGGCATGGACGGCTGCGACGAGGGCGAGATCACGCTCGACGGCCGCCGGATCAGCGCGCTCTCGCAGCGCGAGCTGACCGATTACCGCCGCTACGACGTGGGCTTTGTCTTTCAGTTTTACAACCTTGTGCAGAACCTGACCGCGCTGGAAAACGTCGAGCTGGCGTCGGAGATCTGCCGCGAACCGCTGGACGCGCGCGAGGTGCTCGCCGCAGTCGGCCTTGCCGAACGGGCCGGAAATTTTCCCGCCCAGCTCTCCGGCGGCGAGCAGCAGCGCGTCTCCATCGCGCGGGCGCTGGCGAAAAACCCGAAAATCGTTCTCTGCGACGAGCCGACGGGCGCGCTGGACTATCATACCGGCAAGACCATCCTGAAACTGTTGCAGGACACCTGCCGCCAAACCGGCAAAACCGTCGTCATCATCACGCACAACAGCGCGCTGACGCAGATGGCCGACCGCGTCGTCCACATCAAAAACGGCACGGTGACAAAGGTGCAGGTCAACGAGCGGCCGCTGCCGGTCGAGGAGATTGAGTGGTAATATGCTGAACCGGACCTACGGAAAGCTCGTCCGCCGCGGCATACGCGGTTCGCTGACGCGCTTCCTCTCGATTATGGGCATCGTCATGGTCGGCAGCGGTTTTCTGGCCGGCCTGCTCGCCACCAAGCCCGACATGCAGCGCACCGCCGACCAATACTACGACGATTACCGGCTCTTCGACCTGCAAATCCGCAGCACGTGGGGGCTCGACGAGGCGGACGCCGCCGCGCTGGCAGGGCTGGACGGCGTTGAGGCGGTGATGCCCTGTTTTACCAGCGACCTGATCATGGAGTCGGCGAACGGCAGCTTTGTCACCCGCCTCTACGGCGTCGACCTCGCCCGGCCCGACAGCCTGATCAACGGCTTCCGGCTTGTCGAGGGGCGTCTGCCGGAGAACCCCGGCGAATGCCTGATCGCCTCGCCCAACACCTACGGCTCCCAGCACCGCATCGGCGAAACCTATACGATTTCCAAGGACAACAAAAACTATGAAGCGCGCGCCGAGACCTATGCGTTTGAAGCGCTGACCGTCGTCGGCATCGTCGACGCGCCGCAGTATATGTCCATCGAGAGCGAGCCGAGCACGGCCGGCAGCGGCAGCGTGGGCTTGGTGATGTACGTTTTCCCGGAATGCTATGCGCTCGGCGTCTATACCGACGCGTTTCTGACCGTCTCCGGCGCTGCGGCGCTGAACACCTTTTCCGACGATTACGGCGCTCTGATCGACGCGCAGACAGCGGCGGTTGAACAGCTCGGTTCGGAGCGCGCGCAGGCGCGCTTTGAGGAGCAGCGCCAAAAAGCCGCCGCGGAGATTGAGGATGCGCGCGCCGAATACGAGGCGGGCAGAGCCGACGCCGAGCGCGAGCTCGGCGAGGCAAAGCGCCGGCTCGACGAGGGCCGCGCCGCCTTAGCCGAAGCGGAGCAGGCGCTGGAAACAAAGCGCGCCGAGCTGGAAAACATGCGGCCGCTCCTCCCCGCCGCCCAATATGAGGCCGCGGCGGCGGAGCTCGACGGCGCGGAAGCGGAGCTTTACGCCCGGCGGCAAACGCTGGCGGAGAGCGAAGCCGCCTACCTCGACAGCGCCGCTCAGGCGGAGCAGGAATTCTCCGGCGCGCTGAAAGAGATCGAAGAAGCCGAGGAGGCGCTGGCCGCGCTCGCTTTGCCCGAATGGTTTGTCAGCGACCGGCGCGACACCGTCAGCTTTGTCAGCTACGAGGGCAACACCGAAAAAATAGCGGCGATCGCCAAGGTCTTTCCGGTGTTTTTCTTCCTCGTCGCCGCGCTCGTCGCGCTGACGACGATGACGCGCATGGTCGAGGAGGAGCGCGTCCAGATCGGCACGCTCAAAGCCCTCGGCTATTCCAAAGCGAAAATCCTCCTCTATTATATCGGGTACAGCGTGCTGGCAAGCCTTGGCGGCAGCGTGATCGGCGTCGTGCTCGGTTTCTACACGCTGCCGGCCGTCATCTCCAACGTCTACGGCATGATGTACACGCTTCCGGCGGCGATTACCGACTTTTACTGGGGCTATGCGGCGCTGATCGTCCCGATTTCCGTGGCCTGCACCACGGCGGCGACGCTGTTTGCCTGCCTGGCGCAGCTCTCGGAAAGGCCGGCGGCGCTTTTGCTGCCGCGCGCGCCCAAGTCGGGCAAGCGGATCCTGCTGGAACGGGCCGGCTTTGTCTGGCGCCGCATGGGCTTTATCAAAAAGGTCACGGCGCGCAACATTTTCCGCTATAAAAAGCGGCTGTTTATGACCGTTTTCGGCATCGCCGGCTGCACGGCTCTGCTCGTCACCGCTTTCGGCCTGCGCGATTCCATCCACGACATCGTCGACAAGCAGTTCGGCGAGCTGTACCGCTACAACCTGTCGCTGTATCTCTCCGAGGACAGCGCGACCGAGACGGACGAAATTCTCAAAGCCTGCCTCGCGGACACGGAGCGGGTCACGTCCAGCGCGTTGGTTCACAGCGAGAGCGCGCAGGTTTCGGCCAACGGCGAAAAACAGCGGATCTCGCTCTGTGTGCCGAAAAATACCGGAGAATTGAAGAAAAACATCGTCCTGCGCGAGCGGAAAAGCGGCGCGGACGTGCCGTTTGGAGAGTCGAGCGTCGTGCTGACCGAGAAGCTGTGCGAGCAGCTAAACGTCTCCGTCGGCGACACGGTTTCCGTCGAGAACGCGGACGGCAGAACCGCGGCGCTGACCGTGAGCGGAATCGCGGAAAACTACGTCACCGGCTATGTATTCCTCCCCGCCGAGGTCTACCGCCAGGCGTTCGGCGAAACGCCGGAGTATAAGCTCGCGCTCGTCACCGTGACCGACGAGAGCCCGGAGGCGCGCGACGCGCTTTCAACGGACATCCTGCAAAGCGACAGGGTGCTGCTGGCGCAGTTCTCGCAGACCATCCGCGAGAGCTTTGAAAACACGGTCAAAAGCATCGATTCCATCGTCGTGGTGCTGATTATAGCGGCCGGCGCGCTGGCGGTGATCGTGCTCTACAATCTCACCAACATCAACATCTGCGAGCGGGAAAAGGAGCTGGCGACCATCAAGGTGCTCGGTTTTCACGAAAACGAGGTCGCCGCCTATATCTACCGCGAGACCTCGATTTTAGCCCTTCTCGGCATTCTCGCGGGCTTTGTCTTCGGCGTCTGGCTGCACGCCTTCGTCGTGCGAACCGCCGAGGTGGACGCGGTGATGTTCGGCCGCTCGCTGAGCGCGCGCAGCCTTCTGTTCGCGGCGCTGGTGACGGTTGTGTTTACCGTCCTCGTCGACCTGATCATGCTGCCGCGGCTGAAAAAAATCGACATGGCAAAATCCATGAAAGCCAACGACTGACTGAGCGCCGCCCAACAAGGCCGGACGGCAGACTCGTCTCTTCGCGCCGTATCCCGCTTTCCCCGCACATTTTCCCGATCGGATACAGAAAAGCGGTCCGCCGCGCGGCGAACCGCCCTGAAAGGAAGGTCTCCGTTATGAACATCGTCAAAAGAGCCAAGCTCACGCACATCGTCATCTCGGCCATTCTCTTCGGCGTGGGCTTATGCCTCGCCGTCTGGCCCTCGGCCTCCGCCCGGCTGATCTGCTGGCTCGTCGGCGGCATCTGCGTGCTCGTCGGCGTCGCCAAGCTGATCGGCTATTTTTCCAACGACATCTACCGGCTGGCCTTTCAGTTCGACCTGGCGCTCGGCATTTTTACCATCGTGCTCGGCGTCGTCCTGCTGACGCGGCCCGGCGGCGTGATCGCCTTTGTGCCCGCGCTGACCGGCGTGTATATCATCGTCGACAGCGTTTTCAAATTGCAGACCGCGTTCGACGCGCGCCGCTTCGGGCTGCGCAAGTGGTGGGCGATTTTCATCGGCGCCATCCTGTCGGGGCTGTTCGGCCTGCTGCTCGTGCTCGACCCCTTTGAAGGCGCGCGGCTGTTGGTCGTCTTCCTGGGCGTCTCGCTGATGCTTGACGGCCTTTTGAACATCTGTATTACCGCCTATACCGTCAAGGTCGTCGAGCGCAAGAAGGGCATCGAGGTGGACTATGAAATACGCGGCTGAACCATGCCGGGCGCGCCGCGCCGTTGAGGAACGCTTCGCCGTCCGCTCCGGGCAGGACGGGCTGATTCTTCACGGACTCGCCGTGCGCCCCGCGGAGGCCGAACCCGCGGCGGTTCTGCAAATTTCACACGGCATGATCGAGCACAAGGAGCGCTATCTGCCGTTCATGCGCTGGATGGCGGCCAAGGGCTTCGTCTGCGTGATTCACGATCACCGCGGTCACGGGGAAAGCGTCGCTTCGCCGGACGATCTCGGCTATTTCGGCGAAAACGGCGGCGAAGCGCTGGTTCGGGATCTCTTTCAGGTCACGGGGTGGGCCAAAGAGCGCTTCGGCGCGCTCCCCTTTTTTCTGCTCGGCCACAGCATGGGTTCGCTGGCCGCGCGCGCCTATGTCCAGCGCTACGGAGCCGGCCTTGACGCGCTGATTCTCAGCGGGTCGCCGAGCCGGCGCGCCGGCCTCGCGGCGGCGGAAAGGGTCTTGGAGCAGGCGGCCGGCCAAAGGGGCGGCCATTGGCGCAGCCAACGGCTCGACAGCGCTTTCAGCGCCGCGTTTGAGCGGCGTTTCCGCGGCGAAAATCTGCCGTATTCGTGGATCTGCTCCGACCGTTCCGTCGTCGAGGCGCACAACGCCGACCCGCTCTGCACGTTTTCTTTCACGCTCAACGGCTATCAGTCGCTGCTGTGGCTGATGAACGCCGCCTACCGGATGCCGCGCGGCTCCGCAGCAGCGCCGGAGCTGCCCGTCCGCTTTCTCTCCGGCGCCGACGACGTATGCCTCGGCAGCCGCCGGCGCTTTCTCGACGCCGCAAAGCGTATGCGCGCGGCGGGCTATCGGAACGTAACCTGCCGGCTGTTCAGGGGGATGCGCCACGAGATTCTGTTTGAAACCGGAAAGCGGCGCGTCTACGCCGATATCCTGCGCTTTTTGGAGCCTTTTGCGGCCAAGAACCGCGCGGACGGGTGACCGGCGGAAACGCATACCGCCCGCTCGCAGGGCGGCCCGCCGCCTTTCCCCCGGAGATCTTTTCCCGTCCGCAGAAGCCGCGCCGTTTTGAACCCTCTCTCTCCGCGCGGCAAAAAAGCGCAGGCTCTGTCTCGCTGAACGCCCGATTTCCTCCCGGCCGTTTTTCGACACCCAAATCCGCTTTTCGGAGGCTTGAAAATGAAAATTCTGATGGTCATCGACCAGTTTTACGCCGCCAACAACGGCATGACGATTTCAGCGCGGCGGTTTGCCGAGGTGCTGCGCCGGCACGGCCATGAGGTGCGCATTGCCTCGACCGGCGACCCGGAGCGTCTGCCCGAGGGCGAAACCGCTTATCTGATGGAAAAGCAGTACATCCCGATTTTCGACCGGCTCGTGACCGCGCAGGGCATGACCTTCGCCAAGGCCGATGTCAGGCTGCTGGAAGAGGGCATTCAGTGGGCGGATGTGGTTCACTTTCTCGTGCCGTTTGCGCTGACGCATCATGGGATTCAGATCGCCGAGCGCCTCAAAAAGCCCTTTACGGCGGCCTTCCACGTTCAGCCGGAAAACGTCTCCTCGTCGATTCGCCTCGGCAACGTCAACTGGGTCAACTCCGGCATCTACCACTGGTTTCACTATTACGTCTATAAAAACTGCGAGCATATCCACTGCCCGAGCGAGTTTATCGCCGGCGAGCTGCGCAAGCACGGCTATACCGGCCAGCTGCACGTGATCTCCAACGGCATCGACCCCGATTTTACCTACCGAAAGCTGCCAAAGGACGAGACGCTGGCCGGGAAATTCGTGGTTTTGATGATCGGGCGGCTGTCGATTGAAAAGCGGCAGGACGTGCTGATCGAGGCCGTTGCGCGCTCAAAGCACCGCGGCGGCATTCAGCTCGTGCTCGCCGGCAAGGGGCCGCGCCGCGAGGCGCTCGAAAAGCTGGCGGAAAAACTCGGCGTGCCCGTTCGCTTCGGCTTTTATTCAAAGCCCGAGCTGCTCGACCTGATCGCCATGAGCGACCTCTACGTCCACGCGGCCGACATGGAAATCGAAGCCATGAGCTGTATGGAGGCGTTCGCCTGCGGGCTCGTTCCGGTGATTGCCGACAGCCCGAAGAGCGCCACGCCTCAGTTTGCGCTCGACGAGCGCAGTCTTTTCGCCGCCGGCGACAGCGCCAAGCTGGCGGAGCGCATCGACTACTGGATTGAGCACGAGCCGGAGCGAAAGGAAATGGAGCGGCGCTACGCCGAGTCGGCCAAAAAATACAACCTTGAACAGTGCGTCCGGCAGGCCGAGGAGATGTTTGCGCTCGCCATTGAGGAAAACAAACATGAGGGAATTTGAACTTCCGCTCGGCGAGCAGACCGAGCAGGAGGAGGAAGCCTGTTACCGCGACCATGTGATCCACATGTGGCAGCCGCTGCGCTTCAAAACCAAGCGCGGCTATGACTACCGCCGCCGCGCGTTCTGGAAGCGGGCCGCGACGGCTCTGGTTCGGACGTTTGCTTTCGTTGTCCTCCAAATCTATCTGCGCGCCGCTTTCGGCTTCCGCGTCTCCGGCCGGCAGAACCTCAAAGCGCTGGGCAAGGAGGGCGCGGCGACGGTCTGCAACCACGTCCATATGCTCGACTGCGCGATGATCGACATGACGCTTTTTCCCCGCCGGACGCATTATATCACCCTTGAAAGCAACTTTCGCATCCCCCTTGTCCGCCATTTGATCCGTCTCCTCGGCGGCGTGCCGCTGCCGGAAAACCCGGCGTGCATGGCCGAGCTGTTCCGCGAAATGGGCCGCGCGGCCGACGGCGGCGCGCTTGTCCACATCTATCCGGAGGGCGTGCTGATTCCCTACTGCGAGACGCTGCGCCCCTTTAAAAGCGGCGCGTTCCGGTTCGTAGCCAGAAAGCGGCTGCCGGTGCTGCCGATGGTTCTGACGCAGCGCAGGCCGCGCGGGCTGTTCCGGCTGTACAAGCGGAAGCCGTGCTGGACGCTGCATATCCTGCCGCCCCAATATCCGGACGCCGCGCTGGCCGACAGGCCGGCAGCCGCGGCCTTGGAGCAGGGCTGCCGCGCGGCGATGGAAAATTGCCTCCGCGAACAGGCCTCCGCGCGGAAATGAACGCGCCGGAGCAGCAGGCCGGCGCCGCTTTTTCAAGCGTTTTTTAGTGCCTCCGGCCGTTTTCAGGAGGGCCTTGCTTTCCGCCGCTCCTTCTGAAAACAGACGCGGTCCGGCGCACGCGGCAAACGCTGAATGGTTATTTACAGAAAAGAGGCCGGCGCTCCATGGAAAAACTGTATGAGCTCGTCTGGGTTCTGTTTGTCTACGGCTTCCTCGGTTGGTGCGCCGAGGTGATTTTCGCCGCCTGCACCAAGGGCGAATTTGTCAACCGCGGCTTTCTCTGCGGGCCGATCTGCCCGATCTACGGCTTCGGCGTCCTGATCGTAACGGCGGTTCTCGAACCGGTGCGGCAGAGCTGGGCGGCGCTGTTCGTCGGCTCCGTGCTGCTGACAAGCCTTTTGGAGCTTGTGACCGGATTTGCGCTCGAGCGGCTGCTGCACGAAAAATGGTGGGATTATTCCGATGTGCCTCTGAATCTCGGCGGGTATATCTGCCTGAAATTTTCCCTGGTCTGGGGGCTGGCCTGTATGTTCGTCGTCCGCACGGCGCACCCATTCGTTCTGCGGCTGATCCGCCTTGTCCCCCTCTCCGTCGGCCGGCCCGCCGCGCTTCTGCTGCTGGCGGTGTTGGCCGCCGATTTCGCCGTGACGCTGGTGGGCGTGCTCCATCTCGGCCGCCGCTTCCGGCGGCTTGGCGAATTGGAGGACGCGCTGCGCACCGTGTCCAACGCGCTGGGCGGAGAGCTCGCCGGACGCGCGATCTCGGCCAAAGAGGCCAACGCGCGGCTCAAAGCCGCGGTTGAGGCCAAGCGCCCCGATCTGCGCGGCCTTTACGCACGTTATCAGTCGCTGCTGTCCTTTCACAGCTATACGCACAACCGCATTCTGCGGGCGTTCCCCCGTATCCAAAAAGGCCGGTACGCCGGCCTGATTCAAAAAATCAAGGCTTCTCAGAAGGAGCCGCACAAAGACAATGGAGAGATCAGCCATGACCAATCAACCGCAGACCACAAAGGATCTGTTTCAGCAGCTCCCGGCCCTGGCCGAAAATAAGACGCTGCGCGAGCAATTTAAGGATTTTGTCAGCGTCCACCAGGTATACAGCGCCGCGATCAAGGAGATCAGCACCAAGCTCGAAATCCTCAACGACGAGTTTCGCGTCCGCTACAACCATAATCCCATCCACCACATCGAGAGCCGTCTAAAAACCGTCGACAGCATGATCGCCAAGCTGAAAGCCAAGGGGCTGGAACTCAGCCTCGACTCGGCTACGGCGCACCTCAACGACATCGCCGGCGTCCGCGTCGTCTGCTGCTATGTCGACGATATTTACCACCTCGCCGAGCTGCTTCTGCGCCAGAACGACATCGAGCTCATCGCCAAAAAGGATTATATTCAGGCGCCGAAGCCAAACGGCTACCGGAGTCTGCACTTAGTCGTCAAAATCCCGATTTTTCTCTCGGACAGGACGGCTCTGACCCCCGTGGAGATCCAAATCCGCACGGTGGCCATGGATTTCTGGGCCAGCCTCGAACACTCGCTGCGCTACAAGCTCAAAGAGGAGATCCCCGCGGGCATCGACGCGGAGCTGCTCGAATGCTCGCGCAGCATCGCCCTGATCGACAACCGCATGCAGGATATTTTCCGGCGCATTCAGAAGGAAGCGGAGTAAAAGGCGGCTTCGAAACGTTTGCAGCGGCTCCGCCTCCCCCTAAGACGCCTGATCACGGAAACGCGCAGGCGCGGAACCCTGCGGCCCGCCTTTGCGCCGCTCCGCTTTCCATCGCCGTTTGTCTGCGAATCCGCCTTTTTCAAACCATAAAATCAAGGCCGTCCATCCCCGCAGGGGATGGACGGCCTTTCCGACCGGTCCGACACAGGCGCTTTTTAGCGGCCGCCCTTCTTGCGGCGGAAGGAGAAAACCATGCTCAGCGCCAGAAACAGCGCCGCCGAACCGGCGAGCACGGCAGCCATCGCCCAAAGCGGCACGGACAGGCCGAAGAATTCCAGCCGCATCGAATACGCCGTTTCCAGCTCGGCCGCCGCCTCCGGCGGCAGCGCGAGATTGTCCAGCGCGCCCCGCATGAAGCAGTTGCGGTACAGTCCGGCGCTATATGTGCCCGGGACGCACAGGATCAGGCGCTGCACCGCGAGCGGAAACATCGAAATCGGCATATAGGCGCCGATGACAAAGCCGATCACCGCGCTGAGAATCCCGCCCGAGGCCGAGAGCGCCGCTTCGGTCTTTAAAAAGCCGGCGGCAAAGACGGTGATCATCGTCGCCGACAGCGCCGACAGCAGCGTGATGCCGGCGGCGGCGCACACATCCGCGGCCGTCAGGAAAAAACCGCCGCTCACGCATAGATACGCGACGCAGACGGCCAGCACCAGCATGCAGATGACGACCGTTACGGCGTAGTTGTACAGAAAATAGCTCGCCGTGATCGCCTGCCGCCGCACCGGAGAAGCCAGACTGTCGTTTAAGACGCCGCGCGCCCTGTCCTGAA
>ERZ772860.1579-NODE-1579-length-15312-cov-3.754736_pt1 | contig 15312 bp, 9 predicted proteins | sample MGYA00511342_ERZ772860 | MGnify/ENA primary metagenome ERZ772860 (study PRJEB29015, sample SAMEA2737665) | human gut metagenome | biome: human gut; feature: human-associated habitat; material: faeces | place: China | collected 2012 ... | reverse complement strand
TCCGGCGCGGGTTCGGCCAGCCACGCCTGAACAGCCTCGGCGCTGTTGCAAGCGCAAAGGCTCGTGTAGACCACGACGCTCCCCTTTTCCGGCAGCCGAACCGTACTGTTGATCAGGTCGAGCACAAACTCGTCGGAGGCCGGATCGTAGCGGTTGACAAAGGCCGTTCGATAGCGGTTGTCGGCGGCGACGCCGTAATAATAGGGGCAGTTGTCATATTTCAGCGCCGCGGCATGCGCCGTGCTGCCAACGATGCGCGGCCGGCGCTCGTTTTTACCGGGCTCAAAGCTCGTCGCGCCCGTATGGTTTTCCTCGCAGAGTAAAAAGCCGTCCAGAATGAGCGCGTCGCCGCCCAAGCCCTCGATGCTGAATTGATAGTCGCCGGGCGTTTTTTTCCAGAGGCGCAGATCATGCAGCAGAAAGCCCTCGCCGCCCGATAAAACCGCCGTCCCACCGTACAGACCGCTGAAACGCAGCGACGCCCGCTTTCCAGCTTCGAGCCGGTAGCGAATCAGCAGGTGCGGCAGCTCAGCAGTCTCCGGCACGGTAATCGTATAGCTGACCCTGTCTCCCGCGGCGCGGTTAAAGCGCAGACCGACCGCGTCGACAAAGCCGCTTTCCAGGTGCTCGCCTTTCATCGCGCCGTTATATTGCAGGCTCTCCGCCGCCGTGACCGAGCCGCTGACAAACTCCTCCGGATGTTCGGCGCCGAACCACCGGTCGCCGACGGCAAGGCGCGGCCGCGCCGGGATCAGCTCCAATGAGCTCGGGGAGAGGCCGGTCGTATAGATCATAGAAGCCTGATTGTGCAGCTCAAAGTTCTGCGTCCGACCGCTCTTGTTGACAAATTCCGCGCGGCAGACCCATGAATCCGGCGCGATTTGATAATAGGCCATGTCGCAGTAGACCTGATCTTTCCACTCAATGTCATGGCGGTGAACATAGTAGGTCAGGTCGGCGTTCGCCTCCCACGGGTGGTAGCCGCTGCCTATATACGGCACAAAGGCCCGGCCGCGCTGCCGCTGCGGATACGCGCAGAAATCAAGCCGATACCCATAGGCCGGATTCGCCACATGCGAAATCCCCATCAGCCGCTTTGAAAACGGCCCCCAATCGGGCACACGAATCGAGTGCGTCCCGTTCAGCCCCGCATAGTCTGTCCGGTTTTCCGTTTGCTTCATATTCTCCGCTCCCTTTCCGCATCAGTGATTCAAGAGTTCGGTCACAGCCTGCCCCTGCGCCCACGGCATCGACAGCCCGAGAGCCGCCGCGCAGGTCGGCGCGCAGTCGACGAGCGGCCGGCGCTCGACGCTTGCGCCCTTTCGGAACGAGGGGCCGCAGCCGATGAAGACGGGCTGCGCGCCCTTATCGGGCAGATAGCCGTGCGTCGCCAGCCCGAAGCGGTAATCCGAGTTCGTCAGCGGCGACGACACCGGCGGCGTCCAGCGGTTTCCAAACGTCGTCGTGCCGTCGGTCTCGATGACAAAGGAGAAACTCCCGTACAGGTGCTCCCGACGCGCGGCTTCTTCTCGGGTCAGAACCTCGGAGATTCCATAGCGCCCGTCGCGCCGCATTTCTTCGAGCAGGTCGGCGACCGTCTCCTGCACGCCGAGGTTGGAGGGATTTTTCAGATAGACATAAGCGCTCATCCCGCAGGACTGGCAAAAGGCGCTGTAATCGAGAAAATTGCCCGCATCGTCGGTCTTGATCAGGCCGCGCTCGGCAAAGACGACGTTGGGATTGACGGCGCGCGTGACGTCCATCTGTCCGTGGTCGCTGAGGATCACAAAATCCGTCTCTTCAAACGTGCCGGCGCGCTTGGCCGCGTCGATCACGTCCTGCGTCATTCTGGCGACTTCGTCCAGCGACTGCGTTATCGGCTCGGAAAAAACGCCGTTTCCATGGCGCGCGGCGTCGACGTTGGCCGGGTGCAGCGCGATCAGATCGGGTTTGTACGTCTCGATGATATCGCAGGCCACGGCGACGACGAACTCGTCGAACTGCGGGTGTACCGGTCTTGGGGATCCGCCCAGCAGGCCAAGTCGATTTTCAACGACGGCGTCATAGAGCGCCTCGCTCGTCCCGGCGCGCAGCAGCGCCTCCCGCATCGTCTCGTCCGGCGACTGCGGCCAGTATTCGTCTACCAGATAATCGATGTCCGGGTCGTTGCCCGTAACAGGCCAGAAGACGGCCGCCGTCGTCATCCCCGCTTCCTTGGCGGCGGTAAACAGCGACTTTGATTTGTTGGCGGGACGGAACCAGTTCCACGGCGCGCCGAGCGTGCCGATCGAACACACCTCGTTGCCGACCACGCCGTGCCGCTCCGGATACACGCCGGTGATCAGCGACGCGTGCGCCGGATAGGTGACGGTCGGATAAATTGAGCGCAACGACCGAATCCTCGCGCCGTCGCGAAGCAGCGAGCGGAACGGCTCGCTCTTTTGCAAATACGCGAGATCCTCGCCGACAAGCGCGTCATGCGAGATCAGCACCAGTTTTTTCTTCACGGACAAAACACACCCCTCTATTTTCCCATGCCTTTCAGGTCGGAAATGCTCCCGCCCTCGCACAGGCTGATTTTCCAGACGTAGCGTTCGCTCATCGAGCTGTAATAGATCCGGTAAAAGCCGTCGATTTTCAGAATCGACGCGCGGTAGATCGAGGCGTTGTCGTGCGCGTCCGTCCCTTTGCGCGGCGAGACGATCCGCACCGGTTCGGTAAAATGCACGCCGTCGTAGCTGGCGGCGTAGTAGAGCGAGAGGTCGTGCAGATTCGACTGCGCGCCGGCCGGCCGGGCGCAGAAAACGATCTCATAGCCGAGGTCGGTGCGGATCATGTCCTGATGCCAGATCCGGCTGCCCGCCGCGGCGAGGTCTGTTTTCTCCGGTTCCGACCATGTTTTCGCGTCTTCGGATCGTGTCCGGTACAGACAGCCGTCGCGCTTAGCGTACCACATCGTATAGACGCCGTCTTCCAGCATCACGACCGGGCTCAGCACCGGATTGCGGTCGGCGCGGCTCCGGTAAAGCTCCTCCGGCTCCGTCCAGACAATACCGTCGGTGGAACGAATCCGCAGAATCACCCCCTCGTTGGAGTCGGCGTTGACGCCGTCGCCGTACGACGGGTTGTAGCGGAACCAGAGCTCCATCTCGTCCCCGTTCATGAGAAGGTGCGGATCGGAATAGTGGGCGCTGTTTTCAAACGTAGGCGGGTTGCCGGTGACGGGATTGGAAATCCCTTCCGGCGCGAACCATTCATAGCCGTCCTGTGAGACGGCGAGGCAGGGGTTTTCAAAGCTGTCCTCACAGTAGGGATAGGGCGTATACGCCATCCAGTAGCGATAGCCGTTCCACCCCTCTTCAAAATACAAAACCTTGGGATGGCATGGCTGATGATAGCCGTCGTAGGTGCGGATGGAGAGAGGCGCGGCCGCGTTGGCGTTTTCCGGAGGCGCAATCGACCGGGCGAAGAGATCGGCCGTCGTCGCCGGTTCTGTCGCGGGAACGGTTGCCGCGGTCGTTTCCGGCGGCTGGGTCGCGGGCAGAGACGCCGCGGTTGTGCGCATCGTCACCGGAAGCGTATCGGGCGTCATCAGCGTCGTTCGCTCCGGCGGGGTGATGTAGCTTTCCCCGCGCCGCGGCTTTGCGGCATCGTCGTTGCAGGCGGCAAGAAGCAGCAGAGACAGGCCGAGAAGCGCGGCGGCAGCCGTTCGGCGGATTGTTTTTCGCATCAAAACCACTCCCCCATCTGACGCGTTCTTGATTCCGAAAATGCTGTGAACTTCCCCATGCGCAAGCGGCGCCTTACGAAGAATCAGCGCCTTACGGACGTATCCGCGGGCGCGCGCACGGTTGCGGCCCGCGAGTCGCGGCGCAGCCCGCATATACCTCCCGGCAACGGACGCCGTATATTTCTGTCGGGGTGAAGCGATCCGCGGCAAAGTCTGCCTGTTTGCGCGGTTTCTAACGCACCATAAAGCCGTCGGGCATATAGCGCGGACCGTAGAACGAGCAGGGATTGGAGACCGTTTCGCCGTCAATGATCATTTCGCTCGAAGAGCCGCCGTCCAGATTGGCGGCGTTGACGGCGCCGAATTCGATCATCAGATTCATCGCTTCTTTCTGTGTCGCGCCGAGGCTGCCGCCCGCGCCGCGGCCGTCGATTACGAGGAACAGAAAGGCGCCGTCGGCGCGCTGGCCGATACAGGTCCGCGGTTGAATGCCGCTGCCGCCCGTGCCGACGACGGTCGAGGCCTTGCCGTTGACGACCAGAAACGGCGGGTTCGGGTTGTCGAAAGAGACGGCGTCGCGGAAGCCCTGTTCGAGAAATTCGGCCTTGGTGAACCGGCCGAGAATCAGAATGTTGTCGTTGTTGATGCCGATGATGTTGACCTTGTCGCCCTGCCAGTCGCGGCGCGCCGGCGGCTGCGCCTCCGGCGAATCCGCGGCAAGCTCGCCGTTTTCAACGGCCATACGGATGCGTTCCCGCTCGGCCTCGCATTCCTCCGCGCTCTCGATCTCCGGCCCCCAGTAGATCAGCTTGCCCTCGACGCACAGCGCTCCGTCCGGCCGGCCGCCGTTGCCCTTGCCGTCCGGATCGTAAAAGGCGCCGCCGTTGATCGCGGCGACCGCGCCGTTTCGCTTCGCCATGGAGCGGAGCTGCTCGCCGTAGGTATTGTTCCAGCCGCTCGTATAATTGACCAGAATGGAATAGGAGACGCACAGGGAGACGCGCGACGGGTCGGAGATGACGAGCATATATCCCGTAAACGTATTGCCGCTGACCTTGACGAGTTGCAGCCCGTCGAGCCCGTCCGTCTCGGGCATGGCGTCGGGATGGTCGGCATACAGCTCGTCGGGCGCGGGCGCATCGGTGTGCAGCGGGTCGAGCGTCGTCACCGTCGTCGTCTGCGGCGGTTCAGAGCTCGTCGCGGGCGCGGTCGTTTCGTCCGGTCCGCCGGTAGCCGCCGAGACATCCGTATCGGAGAACGGCGTTGTTTCCGGCGGCTCGCTTTGGGAGCCGGCTGTCGTCGTCTTCACAACCGCGACGCTGACCAGCGATGGATCCGACGGCTCGTCGACGACTTCAAGGCGGTTGTTTTCCAGAATCTCCGCGATCGTCTCGTCGCTGAGAAACCACGTCGCCATGAATTTGGCCGCGCTCGTTTCGAGCATTGTAATCACATAGAGATCGCGGAGCTGGTGAAACGGCCCGTACAGCAGGACGCAAAAGGCGACGACGATCAACGTGACGAGGCTCGCCAGCGAAAAACCGATGTATTTGAAAATGCTTTTGATCCGGAATTTTCTTCTCCGTTTTTCCATATTTTCCATAATGAACGATTCCCTCTGAGACGTATTGCGTTTAAAAATCAACGGCTGCGATCATTCTACCATCTTTACCGACAGAATACAACAACAAAATTTGTTACCTTTCTTGACATCCTGCCGAACCGCATGATACAATACGCACACGTCTATCCGCCCGCGCAAGACCGCGGCTTACAGGACGCCAAAGGAGAAACGAAGCGATGAAACCGTTTATACCTGAAATGATCTTTTTTGATTACGGCGGCACGCTGATGGACGAGGGCCGCTTCGACGAGGTTGCCGCCGCGCGGGCGATTCTCAGCTGCGCCGACAACCCGCGCGCCGCCTCTGAGGAAACCGTGCTGGCGCTGTGGCGCGAAGCAAACGCGCTGATCGGCCGCCGCACTCATGCCGACGCAATCGGACTCGAAATTCCGCTGACGCCGACGCTGCGCGGCGTTATGGCCCGGGCCGGGCTGAAAACCTCGCTCTCGCCGCTGGAAATTGAGATCGCCTTTCACCGGCAAAACGCCTTTCACAAGCCGATGCCGTTTGTATCCGAGATGCTCTCCCTGCTCCGTGAAAAAAACGTCCGCACGGCCGTCATCTCCAACATCACGCTCTCCGGCGACGCGCTGCGGCTCGCCATTTCGGACTGTATCCCGAACCATTCGTTTGAATTCGTCATCACCAGCGCCGACTATGTTTTCTGCAAACCCTCCCCGCTTCTGTTTGACGCCGCGCTCAAAAAGGCCGGCGTAGCCCCCGAGCGCTGCTGGTACTGCGGAAACGATTTCAGCGCCGACGTCGTCGGCGCAGTTTCGTCGGGAATGTTTCCGGTTCTGCTGGATTTATCAAGTGAAGCCGCTATTTCCATGGATATTTTTGAGAAAAGCGAGTTTGTGCGCGTAAACTCGTGGAACGCGCTGATTTCGTTGCTTCAACGTTTATAAACCTGTCTGAACGCTCCTTCGCCCAAAATATCAGCCGATTCCCCGATCCTATGCGAATGGACATATGCGGACGGCATATGATATAATAGATTGGCTGACACCCCGATAAACCATTCTATCACAGCGACAATTTCGTCAAGAAAGAGGGAACATCATGGACGAACCTCCGTTGCCTGCGAAGCAGCCGCCGCCTAAGCGGTTGTTTGCGGGGGCTTTCAAGCCCGCGATCCTGCTCATGGGTTTTCAAGCGCATCCGTCATATGCGCGCCCGATCTGCATCCGGTGTTGAGTGATGAAATTTGCTGAACCGACACCACTGATTTGATTGGAGGAAACGATTACCCATATGGGCAGTACTGTTGTCACGATTCTGGTCATGCTGGCGCTGGTTCTCCTGTCGGCCTATTTTTCGGCCACGGAAACGGCGTTTCTGGCTATGAACCGCATCCGCATGAAGAACCTTGCGGAAAACAAAAACAAGCGGGCCATGACGGTCTTGCAGGTTTCAAAAGATTTCGACAAGCTGATCTCTACGATTCTGATCGGCAACAACATCGTCAATATCACGCTGTCGACGGTCGCCACCGTGTTCTTCGTCAATCTGTTCTCTAAAAACGGCGCGACGATTTCAACGGTCTTGGTCACAGTCGTGGTCCTGATTTTCGGAGAGATCACGCCCAAAGGCCTCGCAAAGGACGCTCCCGACTCGTTCGCTCTGTTCTCCGCGCCGATTATCCGCATGATTTCCGTGCTTCTGGCGCCGCTGAACTTCTTCTTCGCCCTGATCAAAAAGCTCATCTCCAAACTGTTTACAGCCAAGCAGGAAAAACGCTGCACCGAGCAGGAGCTGATCACCATCGTCGAAGAGGCGGAGCATGAAGGCGGCATCGACGAGCAGGAAAGCGAGCTGATCCGCAGCGCCATCGAATTTAACGACCGCGAGGCGGCGGATATTCTCACGCCGCGCGTCGATTTCGTCGCCATTCCCCAAACCGCCTCTAACGACGAAATCGCCGACGCGTTTGCAGCCTCCGGCTATTCGCGCCTGCCGGTCTACGACGGGACGCTCGACAGCATCGTCGGCGTGATTCACCACAAGGATTTCTTCAATTCCGTCTTCCGTTCCCACCGCCCGTTGGCAAGCATCATTAAGCCCGCGGTTTTCATCACTGGAAATATGAAGATCAGCGACCTGCTCCGGCTCTTGCAGCGCAACAAGTCGCACATGGCTTTTGTCACCGACGAATACGGCGGAACGGTCGGTCTTGTGACGATGGAGGATATTCTCGAAGAGCTCGTCGGCGATATCTGGGACGAGCACGACGAGATCGTCGAAGAATTTGTTCCAGTCGGCGAGAATATTTATAAGATTCTGTGCAGCGCGGATTTGGAGGAGATGTTTGATCGCTTCCAGATCGACGATGAAGCCGATGCCTCGACTGTCAGCGGCTGGGTCGTCGAACAGCTCGGCAAAATTCCCGACGAAGGCGATCGGTTCCAGTATGAGAATTTGTCGGTTACGGTGCTGAAAGCCGATTCCAAGCGCGTGCTTGAAATTCTCGTCGAGGCGTTCCCTATTCAATCCGAAGCTGCGGAGGATTCCAAAACGCCGCGCGGCGAACGGAAAGCGGCCAAGCTTCGGGATTCGTCGAGTGCGGTATAATGCAACAGATCACCAGCGCGCAGGGACGGCCGCAACGGCTTCCCTGCGCCTTTTGTCTTGTCTCCTTCGCGAAAGCCGTAAAAATGCCCCGCAATGCGCCTTTTTTTCCAAGGCGCATTGCGGGGGTTGTTTTTTTAGATCAAGCCGGCGGCGATCCTTTCCGGCCATCCGCAGCCGCCGTTTTTACGACAGGCAGGCCGTAATCGCCTCCCGCACCGAACGAATGCGGACGACCTCGATCCCGTCAGGCACATGACAGCGCGTTTCTCCGGCAAACGGGCAGACGCAGCGCGTAATCTTCATTCGCGCCGCCTCGGCGATTCGCTGTTCGAGCATCGTCACCCGTCTCAGTTCTCCGGCCAAACCGACCTCCCCGAAAACCACGGTGTCGCCGATCACCGGCTTATCGGTAAAGCTCGACGCCAGCGCGATCACCGTCGCAAGGTCGGCGGCCGGTTCGTCGATGCGCAGACCGCCGACGACGTTAATATAGGCGTCCTGATTGCTGATCAGCATACCGGCGCGCTTTTCCAGCACCGCCAGCAGCAAAGCGGCGCGGTTATAGTCGATGCCGGAAGCCATCCGGCGCGGATTTCCGAAAACCGACGGCGAGACCAGCGCCTGTACCTCGGCGAGGATCGGCCGCGTCCCCTCCATCACGGCGGTGATGCAGGTGCCCGGCACGCCGGCCGGCCGGCCGGACAGCAGCGCCGCCGACGGGTTTTCGACCTCGGCCAGTCCGCCGGCGTTCATTTCAAACACGCCGATTTCGTTGGTTGAGCCGAAGCGGTTCTTCGCCGCGCGCAGAATGCGGTAGGCGTTCTGCTGCTCGCCCTCGAAATACAAAACGCAGTCGACCATATGCTCCAAAATCTTCGGCCCCGCGATCTCGCCGTCTTTGTTCACGTGGCCGACGACAAAGACAATCGTCCCCGTGTCCTTCGCCATGCGCAGCAGCGCCATCGCGCACTCCTTGATCTGCGTGACGTTGCCCGGAGCTGTGGAGAGCCCGGTCTTGTAGATCGTCTGGATCGAATCGACGACGCAGACGGCGGGCTTTTCCGCGTCGCAGGCTGCGAGCACCGCTTCCAGTTTTGTCTCCGCCATAATAAGGATATTGCCGTCGTTGACGCCGAGGCGCTCGGCGCGCAGCTTGATCTGGCGCTTCGATTCCTCTCCGGAAGCGTAGAGCACACGCCCCGCTTGCGAAAGCGAACGGCATATTTGCAGCATCAGCGTCGATTTGCCGATCCCCGGCTCGCCGCCGATGAGGACGAGCGACCCCTTGACGGCGCCGCCGCCCAGCACCCGGTCCAGCTCGCCGTAGCCCGTATGAAACCGCAGCTCGTCCTCTGTGGAGAGCGTATCGAGCGCTTCGGGCTTGTCCACGGGCGCGGCGCGGCCCGCGGCCCCGGCGGCAGCGGCCTCCGGTTCAATTTTGATTTCCTTTAAAGTGTCCCAGTTTCCGCAGGACGGGCACTTTCCATACCATTTGGGGCTGTCATAACCGCAGTTGTCGCATACATAAGCCGTTGTCATCCGCTGCCGCGCCATTTTGCATTACCCTCCGGCCCGTTTGAGCCGCCTTTCCATCTTTTGCTACCATAAAAAATAACATCCATGCTATCCGCCGTTGCCGTCATTGACCGCTCTCTAAGCCGTTTGCAAGCGCGTCCATTGCGCTCATCGTCAGCGCAAAGGCGATCTTTGCCTGATAATCGGGCGAACAGAGCAGCATTTCCTCCTCGGGATGGGACAGGAAACCGCATTCCACGATCACCGCCGGATAGGTGATATGCTCTAAGAGATAATTTTTATTCGGATTTTTTGCCGCGGAGCGCTGATTCTGCTGACCGAGCACCGTCTTTAAATTGTTCTGCATCCGCTCCGCCAAGACCTTTCCCTCCGCATTGCTCTCGGCATAAAAAACCTGCGCGCCTCTTGAAACGCGATCGTCATAAAAATTCTGATGAATCGCGATATAGACAGGCGCTTGCTGCGCCATGGTAAAATCGCAGCGATATTTCAGATCTTCCGTTTTTTGCTGCTTTACGGTTTTCGCATTTTCGGAATGCAGCGAACGGTCGTCCTCCCGCGTCATGACAACGGGAATCCCGAAAAAGCGCATGAATTCCTGCGTTTTTTTGGCAATTTTCAGATTTAAATCCTTTTCCTGCGTCCCGGATCTGCCGACTGCGCCGCCATCTGTTCCGCCGTGTCCCGCGTCGAGCACGACGGTTCTGAATCCCGTGTTTCCCGTAATCGCCGTCGTCGTGACGACCGGACCCATACGGAGTAGAAATGAGACCGCCGTCACAAAAATCGCCAGCGGCACAATCAGCGCGGACTGCCGTTTATATCGAAGCACCGTCACCACCCCCTTTTCATGGATATGAAAAAGGAACAAAAATATGACGCAAAAAAACGACGGCGGCGGCCGGTGGTTCCCATGACTGCGATGCCGGATTCCGCTTCCGCTCAGACGCGCTCCGGCGGGATTCCGCCTTTCCATGATATTAAGTATAATCCCTTTCTATCTCATTTGTCAACGTCCCATTGTCCGCTCATGCGGCGGGTTCTTTCTTTTTCGGCCGGATATCGCCTCATCCGCCCACTTGTTTTTCTTCTCTATTACAACGCCTATTTTTGCCATAAATATTAATACATTGGATGTTGTGACTATTTTTACGGATTACAGCAACCATTGTTCTGTTATTATTTTCCATAATTTTAATATTTGCAACGTTATATCGTGCTTTTCTTGCATTTATCTCATTTTAACACATTTTTTGCAACTTTTATCACATTCAAACGCGTTTTGCACAAAGGATCAGGCTTGTTATTCCACAATTTCAACCATTTCATTTTGTTGCATTCCCGCAGAATTTGTGTTATTATATGTTTGCACAGTGTTGGTAATCCAACACATATTTTAATTTTTTAGGAGGCATTATCCCCATGAGCAAGCGCATCCGTTTACTGGCCCTCGTGCTGGCTGTTCTGATGCTCGTGCCTGCCGTCCTCTCCGGCTGTACAAGCAATGACGAACCCTCCAACACGACGGCCACCACTCCCTCCGGTAGCGACGCGACCGACCCCTCTACGGATCCGTCCAACACTTCCGACACCGACGCCACCGACGATCCCAACAAGATCGACTTGGACGGCTATGAGTTCGTTATGAACGTTTCCGGTTACGGCGGCCTCAAAAGCGTCCTCGGAGAAGGCGACTCCGCGACAGCCGAATTTGATGAGGTTCAGGAAATCTACGCGCAGATCGAGTCCGATCTCAACTGCGTCATTATCGCAGACGATACCTATGACAAAGAGACCTCCACGCTTCTCGCGGCCGCTGTCGGCGGCGTCAAGCTGCAGGATTTCATCTGCGTCCGTCAGAACGTCTGGATTCCGCTGGCGATGATGGGCGGTATCCGTCCGCTCGAAACGATGATCGACGCCGGTCTGGATCTCTACAACGAGAACAACTTCAACCAGATCTACACCCTGATGAGCACCATCGAAGACCACGTTTACGCCCTTGATATGACCGGCAAATACGACGACGTCGCGCTCGGCCACTTCTACGCGTTCAACAAAGAGCTGTGCGAAGGCGCGGGTTACCCGGCCGAGACGCTGTTCCAGGCTGTCCGCGACGGCGAATGGGACTACGACATGATGCTCGAAGTCGCCCGCAAGATCTCCAAGGACACTGACGGCGACGGCGTCAACGACATCTGGGGCGTCGCCCTCGACTGCGACGGCAACGAAGCCTGGACCAACGGCACCGGCCATGGCCCGATCGTCTTTGACGAAGCGCAGGACAAATGGGTTTCCAACGTCATGGATCCGCAGCTGATTCCGGCTCTCCAATTCATGTCTGACATCTCGCAGAACGACGTTCAGACGCCGGTCGCGGGCGGTATCGGCCGCGGCGACCGCCGGACGCTCTTCTATCAGGGCAAGTGCGGCTTTGCCGGCCTCTACGGCGGCAACTTCGGCGACGAGAACCTCGGCTCGATGGAGGCCGAATTCGGTCTGCTGCCGATGCCGAAGGGTCCCAACGCTGAGAACTACACGATGAACATGGTCGACCTCGACACCTTTGTCTGCCAGTCCGCGAACCAGGATTGGGAGAAGAGCGCCAAGGTCATGAACGCCATCGGCGCTGCTGTCACCGATTTCGACGCTTACAGAGAGCAAATCCTTGAAGACTGCTTCGGCGACGAAGCGTCTGTCGAGATGATCTTCGACTACGCGCTGCCCAACGCGACGATGAACATCGCCAAGTGCAGCATCAACATGCACGAAATTATGCGCAAAGGCCTCTACCAGTCGATCTATCAGCTGGATATGACGCCGGCGCAGGCGGCCGAAGCCTACAACGACAAGATTCAGGCTGAGCTCGACGCGGTCTTCCAGCAGTAAGTTTATCTGCCGAATCAAAAGCTGTGCGCGGAACGAATCTGCGCACAGCTTTTATTTTGCAATTTGTGGGGATGGCTGCCGATCGCGTCAGGCGGAGCTTTTCAGCTATCGCTTCCTGTTCAAACGTCTCTCTTTTTCATCAGAGCGCCGCGGTAAAAAACGCGGCGATCTGATTTTCCCTAAAAAAGTAAAAAAGAGCGCAAAGGCTCTGCCCGGCTTGCCGCCTGTTCAGAAACGCGCCGGCCCGTATTCCCTCTGCGTTCAGAGATATCGTCCCGGCCTTCCCCGGCGCATGATTGAGACTTTCGAGGAGCATTCGCCGCTGTCTCGGCTGAATATAAAAATGCCTACCTGATACGGTAGACATTTTTGGTGATCCACCCGCGATTCGAACGCGGGACACCCTGCTTAAAAGGCAGGTGCTCTGCCGACTGAGCTAGTGGATCTTATTCAGCTTGTCCCGAATGCTCCAATTAAAATGGCTGGGATGGCAGGACTCGAACCTGCGGATGCGGGAGTCAAAGTCCCGTGCCTTACCGACTTGGCGACATCCCATTATCAATCTCATACGGCAACTGTAAAACAGCCGATAAACGACACGTCAATCCGGCAGAAACGGAAAAGGTCTTTGATTTTGGAAAGCACACGCCGACGGCTGTTACGCCGCCGGCGCGGCTATGGGGTGGGTAATCGGCCTCGAACCGACGACCCCCAGGGCCACAACCTGGTACTCTAACCAACTGAGCTATACCCACCGAATCATAAACATGGCACGCCTGAAGGGACTCGAACCCCTGACCCACTGCTTAGAAGGCAGTTGCTCTATCCACCTGAGCTACAGGCGCATATCATCTGCTAAAAAATCAAAGCCACAGCCCGAATCTCTGTCATCCGCGCCTCTTGGAGCGGGCGATGGGAATCGAACCCACGTTACCAGCTTGGAAGGCTGGAGTTCTACCATTGAACCACGCCCGCAAAATTCATAGCTTGGATATTCTACCACAATTACGCGAAGATGTCAAGCCTTATTTGGCCCGTCGGCAAAAAATATTGTACTCCCACAGCTCGCCGTTCAATATCATTTCCTCCCCTCATTGACTTTTTTATCCGTTTATGGTATAATATTTTTCAAAAATCGGAGTTTTTACAGGTTTTGGCTCATACGATTCCGCCGCTTCGCTCAAAAGATACGATATTGGCGTTTGGTTGCCGGCGGATCCATTATAACACACTGAAATGAGGATGACTATGCACTGGTCAGAAGAAATCGCGCAGCGCATCATCGAGCGGAATCCTTCAAAGGAAGAATACGTCTGCGCGGCTGGTATCAGCCCGTCCGGCTCGGTTCATATCGGCAATTTCAGAGACATCGCCACGCCGCTGTTCGTCGCCAAGGCGCTGAGAAAGCTGGGAAAAAAGGTTCGCCTCCTGTTCTCATGGGACGAGTATGACCGCTGCCGCAAAATCCCCGCCAACGTCCAGGCCGTCGTCGGTGACGGATATGACCGCTATATCGGCTGCCCGTATGTGGATATTCCCGACCCGTGGGGCTGCCACGAAAATTACGCCAAGCACTTCGAGGCGGAGTTTATGGCGGAAATGACCCGCTTCGGCATTGAGATGGACTATCGCTATCAGGCGGAGATGTACCGTTCGGGCAAGTACACGGCGGACATTATTGAATCGCTGCAAAAGCGCGGCGAAATTTTTGAAATCCTCGACTCTTTTAAGACCAAGGATCCCGGAAAAACGCCGGAGGAGCTTGCCGCCGAGCACGACGCTGAAAAGGAAAGATACTACCCCGTCTCCATCTTCTGTCCTGAATGCCATACCGACTTTACAACCATCACGCGCCTGTCCGACGACTGCACCGAGGCGGATTACACCTGCCGCTGCGGCCACAGCGGGCATTTCCATTTCCTGACCGATTTCAACTGTAAGCTGGGTTGGAAGGTCGACTGGCCGATGCGCTGGCGCTATGAGGGCGTCGATTTTGAACCGGGCGGAAAGGATCACGCCGCGCCGAGCGGTTCCTATTCCAACGCAAGGCTGATTTCCAAGCAGATCTTCGGCTATGAAGCGCCGCTGTTCCAAGGGTATGAATTCATCGGGATTCGCGGCATGACCGGCAAGATGTCCGGCTCCTCCGGGCTGAATCTGACGCCCGCCACGCTGCTCAAACTGTACGAGCCGGAAATCATCCTCTGGCTGTACTCCAAGACCGAGCCGACCAAGGCCTTTGATTTCTGCTTTGACGACGGCATTCTGCGCCAATATTTTGAGTTTGACCGGATGTACGGCGAATATGCGGCCGGCAAGGCGGACGAGCACAACGCGGCGATCATGTATAACTGCGAGATCGAAGGCCGCCGCCCCGAAAGCGTTCCCATGAACCTGCTTGTGCAGCTCGGCTCCGTCGTCGATTTCAACGTTCCGATGCTGGAAACCGTGTTTGAAAAGATCGGCACGCCGTACCGCTATCTGGTCGAGGCCGCCGGCGGGCTCAAATGCGAGCCGGGCCGTGTTGTGAACGGCGGGCCGATGATGGGTCACGCCGTCCCTTCGCTCGACTACCCGGTACTCAAGACGACCGGCAGCGTGCTGGTCTTCTCCGAAGCGGACAGCGTTATCCACGAGCCGACGCCGTGCATCCACTGCGGCCGGTGCGTGTCCCACTGCCCGATGAATCTCAACCCCACTGCGTTCTCGGACGATCTTGAGGAAGAGAACGGCGATAAGCGCGCGCTTCTCCTTGACCGCGACCATGTGAACTTCTGCATCGAGTGCGGCAGCTGCGCCTATATCTGCCCGGCGGGGCTGGAGCTGGTGCAGAGCTTCCGCACGGCGAAAAAAATCATCCGCGACGCGCAGAGAAGGGAGGCGGAGAAATGAAGCTGACGCTTGCCTCGTCACCCCATGTCCATAGCCGCAATTCCACGGCCGTTCTGATGCGCGACGTCTG
>ERZ772860.1578-NODE-1578-length-15313-cov-3.716935_pt1 | contig 15313 bp, 10 predicted proteins | sample MGYA00511342_ERZ772860 | MGnify/ENA primary metagenome ERZ772860 (study PRJEB29015, sample SAMEA2737665) | human gut metagenome | biome: human gut; feature: human-associated habitat; material: faeces | place: China | collected 2012 ... | reverse complement strand
CTGACGGAAATCGGCCAGCGGCGGCCTCGTGTCGGGCAGCCGCAGCATGACGTCCTCTTGTAGCGTCCAGAGCGTCTCTCTTCTCCAATTGCAGGTGGCATTGAACGCGTAGCCCCTGCCCAATCATTTGTTGAACACCAATAATCCAGCACATGAAACCCAAATCCATTTGGCAAACCCTCTCCCGCAGGAGTTTCTTGACCGTGGCCTGCACCCTCCTGGTGTCGGTCGTGACGTTGATTTATTTTCTGCCCAGAGAGAGCAAGTTTGGCTATGTCTATGAGCTCAACAAGCCCTGGCATTATCCTCAGCTCATAGCCTCGTACGATTTCGTGATTTACAAGACCGACGACGAGGTGAAGCGAGAGCGCGACAGTGTCGTGCGGCAGTTCGTGCCCTATTATCGCGTAGATTCCCTTGTGGCCGAAAAGCAGATTGCCGCTTTGCGCAAGGATTTCTATGCCGGGAAGTTCCGTGGCATCCCTGTCTATTATCTCCCGCGGCTGGTTGAAAATATGCGTCAGATATATGCCCGCGGCATATTGGATGTGTCTGACTATGAAGGCTTTCTGAAAGGCGACTCTCATGTGTTGAGGCTCATTAGAGGACAGGAGGCCACGACTGGGGAAGTGGAGAACTTCTTCACCATCCGAACGGCTTACGACTATCTCTTGAACCGCGACAAGGACGCCTTGTCGCAGGAGGCTTTGCGCGAATGCAATCTCAACGATTATCTGGCGGTCAACGTGAAAAACGATACCGCCAAAAACCGCTTGGAATTGCAGAGTGAGCTTTCGCAGGTGTCCGACAATATCGGCATGGTGCAGAGCGGACAACTCGTCATAGACCGGGGGCAGATTGTCAATGCCGAGCACGTGCGCATCCTCAATTCGCTCAAGAAAGAAAGCGAACAGCGCATGGACCCCTCGCGCGGCTATTGGTTTATTTTTGCGGGCCAGGTGATATTCGTTATCCTCCTCATCAGTTTGCTGTTCACCTATCTCAAACTCTTCAGGCGCGATTATTTCTCCTCGCCCCACAGTGTGCTCCTGCTCTTCTCGTTTGTCACGGTGTTCCCCGTCATCACCTATCTCATGATGGCCCACCATTTCTATAGCGTTTACCTCGTCCCTTACGCCCTCATTCCCATTTTTGTGCGCATCTTCATGGATTCCCGCACTTCGTTCATGGCCGTTGTGACCAGTTCGCTGCTCTCCGCCCTCTCGCTCCACAGTCCGTTTGAGTTCGTGTTGTGGCAAATCGTGACAGGAGCCACGGTCATCTATTCGCTTCGGGAACTGACCGAGCGCTCGCAATTGTTGCGCACCGTGTTGGCGGTGGTGGTTGTTGGGCTCGTCATCAGCATCGGCTACGACCTCTCTCAGGGTTTGAACGGCGATGCTTTCGACCGCTCCCGCATCGTATATATGATCATCGGCGGCATCCTCTTGCTCTTTGCCTATCCGTTGATGTATTTCGTTGAAAAGCTCTTCGGCTTCACCTCCAGTGTCACGCTGGTTGAGCTCACCAACACCAACAACCCGATACTCCGCAAGATGAGTAAAGTGGCACAGGGCACGTTCAACCACTCCATGCAGGTCTCGAACCTCGCCGCAGAAGTGGCCGACAAAATCGGTGCCAAGGCCCAGTTGGCCCGGACAGGGGCGCTCTATCACGACATCGGCAAGGTGCTCAATCCAGCGTTTTTCACCGAGAACCAGACGGGCGTGAATCCGCACGACACCATCTCCGAAGAACGCAGTGCGCAGATCATCATCAATCATGTGACCGACGGACTGCGACTGGCGGAGAAATACCATCTGCCGCAGGTCATCAAGGAATTTATACGCACGCACCACGGAACGGGGCTCGTCAAGTATTTCTACATACAATATTGCAACAAACACGTGGGCGAGACCGTTGACGAGGATGCTTTCCGCTATCCCGGTCCTAATCCGCAGACGCGAGAGCAGGCCGTTGTGATGATGTGTGACTCTGTGGAGGCCGCCTCCCGCAGTTTGAAAGAATACACCGAGGAGAGCATCACGCAGCTCGTCAACCGCATTGTCGATTCTCAACTCGCCGAGGGACATTTCAAAGAGTGTCCCATCACGTTCCGCGACATCGCAGATGCCAAGCGCACGCTGATTGACAGTTTGAAGACCATTTATCACACGCGCATCTCCTATCCCGAAGTCAAAAAGCCGACAGACCAGGCGCATAATTCGCCGCTGCGCGGCTTCAAGGGGACGCATCCTTGGCATTTCAATAAATGATGCGACGGGAGCATGAAGGGGTGTTCTATAAATTAGCTTGAGCCGATTTTACATTTATCGCGAAGCAGATTGTTGTATTTCAAAGACGAGCATAGCGAGCTATGTGAGTCTTTGAAATACAACAAGATGCGAGTGAGAACTGTAAAAGCGGCCAAGTCAATCCTAAATAAAGAATCTCCATTAAAACTAATTTATAGAACACCCCGAAAGGCAACGGATGAAGTATGCAGAACCTTGGAAGGCATTTTCGGCATCATCTGGAAGGAAGATGGCAGAGAGACCTTTGCATTATTTTGCCCTGCATTTTCATGCCCTACGGTAAAAATGTCGTAACTTTGCAAAATGGGGTAAGTTGCCCCTTGGCGACCGATGGGGATTCTCTTCCCAGGTTGCCCTATTATTCATTGAAAACAAAGACACGAAATATGAACATCGAACAACAACTGACCGCCGACGTGCGGGCCGCCATCAAGGCACTCTACGGACAGGAAGTGCCCGACAACCTTTTGCAGCTTCAGAAGACGAAGCGCGAATTTGAGGGACATCTAACCCTCGTGACTTTCCCCCTTTTGCGCATCTCGCGTAAGAAACCAGAGGAAACGGCACAGGAAATCGGACAATATCTTCAGGAAAACTCTGATGCTGTGGCTGCCTTCAATGTGGTGAAGGGATTCCTTAACCTCGTGGTGGCTCCTCAGAAATGGGTGGAATTGCTCGAAGTTATTGACGCTGACGACCATTATGGCTTCGTGAAGCCGACGGAGGCGTCGCCGCTCGTGATGATTGAATATTCTTCTCCGAACACCAATAAGCCGTTGCACCTCGGACACGTGCGCAACAACCTCCTCGGATGGTCGCTTTCGCAGATTATGGAAGCCAATGGTAATCGCGTGGTGAAAACCAATATCGTCAACGACCGCGGTATTCATATCTGCAAATCAATGCTCGCTTGGCTGAAATATGGCAACGGCGAAACGCCGCAGAGCTCAGGCAAGAAGGGCGACCACTTGATTGGCGACTATTATGTGGCTTTCGATAAGCACTATCGCGAACAAGTGAAGGAACTCAAGGCGAAGTTCATCGCTGAGGGTATGGCTGAAGAGGAAGCTGAGACACGCGCCAAGAACGAGGCGCCGCTCATCGTTGAAGCTCACGAAATGCTCGTGAAATGGGAGCAGGGTGACAAGGAAGTGCGCGACCTTTGGCGCAAGATGAACGCCTGGGTGTATGAAGGCTTCGACGAGACCTATAAGGCACTTGGCGTTGGCTTCGACAAAATATATTATGAAAGCGACACCTACCTCGAAGGTAAGGAGAAGGTGGATGAAGGTTTGAAGAAGGGCATCTTCTACCGCCGCCCCGATGGTTCTGTCTGGGCCGACCTCACGAAGGAAGGTCTCGACGAAAAACTCCTTCTCCGCGCCGACGGAACGAGCGTTTATATGACGCAGGACATCGGTACGGCCAAGCTCCGTTTCCAGGACTATCCCATCGACAAGATGATTTATGTGGTTGGCAACGAGCAGAACTACCACTTCCAGGTGCTCTCCATCCTGCTGGACAAACTCGGATTTGAATGGGGCAAGAGCCTCGTGCATTTCTCTTACGGTATGGTGGAACTCCCCAACGGCAAGATGAAGAGCCGCGAAGGCACCGTGGTGGACGCCGATGAACTCGTGGCGGAAATGGTGAGACAGGCACGCGAAACGGCCGACGAAAGCGGAAAGTTTGCGGATATGCCTGAAGAGGAAAAGGCACAGGTGGCACGCATCGTCGGAATGGGTGCTTTGAAATATTTCCTGCTCAAGGTTGATGCACGCAAGAATATGCTTTTCAACCCCGAGGAGAGTATTGATTTCAACGGCAACACTGGCCCTTTCATCCAGTACACCTACGCTCGTATCCGTTCCATCTTGCGTAAGGCTGCCGAAGCTGGCATCGAAGTGCCTGCTCAGTTGCCAACAGATGTGGAACTTTCCGTTAAGGAAGAAGCCCTCGTGCAGCATGTGGCAGATTTCGCCAATGTGGTGCGCCAGGCCGGACAGGAATATTCTCCTTCGTCTGTTGCCGCTTATTGCTACGACCTCGTGAAGGAGTACAACCAGTTCTACCACGACTTCTCAATTCTCCGCGAGGAAGATGCCAAGAAAAAGGCCTTCCGTTTGGTGCTCTCAAAGAACGTTGCCAAGGTGGTACGCCTCGGCATGAGTTTGTTGGGCATTGAAATGCCAGAGAGAATGTAATATATATGGTGTCAAACGTTTGTTCGTTTCTCCCTTCGGAGGGGCGGGCAAGCGTTTGACGACCTTTCAGAGCGATGGCAAAACAGAAATATTATGTGGTTTGGCGTGGCGTGGTCCCTGGCATCTATACCACGTGGGCTGAATGCGAGCAACAGGTGAAAGGCGTTGAAGGCGCTGTCTACAAATCTTTTGCATCGCGCGATGAGGCCGAAGAAGCCTATTATTCAGCGCCGGAAGCCTATATAAAACAGAAACAGGCTGATGGGGGAAAAGGAGTGGGGGAGGTCTCAGTTGCTCCGGTTTCAGTCTCTGACACCGCTTCGGCACCAGTCTCGGCTGCCGATTCTTCTGCGGTTTCCAATCCAGTTCCCACTTCTTTGCTGCATCTGCCACCAGAAGTGACGCCCGACGCTTTGGCCGTTGACGCGGCCTGCTCGGGAAATCCTGGCAAGATGGAATATCGTGGCGTTTATCTCAAGACGGGGCAGGTGGTGTTTCATTACGGTCCCGTTTATGGCACCAACAATATCGGCGAGTTCCTGGCCATCGTTCATGCGTTGGCCTTGCTTAAAAAGATGGGGACGCCGCTTACCATTTATTCCGACAGCCGCAACGCCCTGTTGTGGGTCAAAAAGAAGAAATGCCGCACCACTTTGGCGCGGACTCCGCGCACGGAACAGCTTTATCAGATGATTGAAAGGGCCGAACGCTGGTTGCAGACAAACACCTATTCGGAAATGCCCTTGCGTAAATGGGAAACGGCGCAGTGGGGCGAAATCCCCGCAGATTTTGGGCGAAAATGAGCCAGCGGGCGCTCTGCTTCCTTGCTTGCCAAACGGCGGGCAGGGCAGTCTTCATCTGAGCCTTGTTGTGTCCTTGATTCTGAACACCTACTTAATTAGCATGTTCGCTTTTAGCGTTTTTGTGTTCTGAAAACGCCCAATGGTCCGAAACCTTCATATCGTCCGAAACCTTCCAACAGTCCGAACAAATCGAGCTGTCCAAACAGAAATCCGTACTCAGATATTCACTCTTCATTTATGAAAGAATTCTTTAAAGTCATGCGGCGCTACGTCGCCCCCTACAAAAGATACATGATTGGCTCGCTGATATTCAATTTGCTGTCAGCGGTTCTCAACGTGTTCTCTTTCGCGTCGCTCATCCCCATGCTGAACCTCCTCTTCAAGGTGGACAAGACCGTGTATGGATTTATTGCTTGGGACGATGCGGCACATTCCATGAAGGACATTCTGGTCAATAACATGTATTATTACACCCAGCAGATTATGCAGACCTTCGGTCCTTCAACCACCCTGCTCATGATTGGTCTGTTTCTTGTGACGGCCACCCTTCTGAAAACGTCGTGCTATTTTGCTTCGGCTGGTATGTTGGTGCCGATGCGCACCGGCATCGTTCGTGATATCCGCTCTCATGTTTATCATAAAATCACCAACCTTCCCTTGAGTTTCTTTTCTGATGAGCGCAAGGGAGACATCATTGCCCGCATGAGCGGTGATGTCAACGAGATTGAGAACTCCATCACGGGGTCGCTCGAAATGCTCATCAAAAACCCGATACTTCTCCTCTGCTATTTCAGCGTGTTGCTCTACACCAGTTGGCAACTCACCGTCTTCACCATCGTTGTTCTCCCGCTGATGGGATGGGTGATGGGAAAAATCGGCCGACAGCTAAAGCGCCAGAGCCTCGACGCGCAAAACAAATGGAGCGAGACCATGTCTCAGCTTGAAGAGACATTGAGCGGTATGCGCATCATCAAGGCATTTACGGCCGAGAGAAAGATGCAGCAGCGTTTCGATGAGAGTGCCAACGCTTTCCGCCAGGCCACCAATAAAGTATCGATTCGCCAGGCTTCCGCCCATCCGGTCAGTGAATTTCTTGGCACTTTCCTCATCGTGCTTGTGCTCTGGTATGGCGGTACGCTCATTTTCTCCAATCATCCACCAGTTGACGCGCCGACTTTTATTTTCTACATGGTGATTCTTTACAGCATCATCCAGCCATTGAAAGACCTTTCTAAGGCCACATACAGCATCCCCAAAGGTATGGCTTCTGTGGAGCGCGTCAACAAGATTCTCAATGCGGAGAATCCCATTAAGGAAACGCCGAATCCAGTGCATGTGGATGGACTTAAGGACGAAATTGAGTTCCGCAACATCACCTTTTCTTATAACGGACGCACCAATGTGCTTGACAATGTCAACCTCACTGTGAAGCGCGGGCAGACCATTGCCATCGTGGGACAGAGCGGTTCTGGAAAGAGCACCCTGGTGGACCTCTTGCCGCGTTACCACGACGTGACAGAGGGCGAGATTTTGCTCGATGGCATCAATGTGAAAGACATTGCGCTCAGGGACCTCCGTGCCTTGATTGGTAACGTCAACCAAGAGGCCATTCTTTTCAACGACACTTTCTTCAATAATATCGCCTTCGGTGTGGAGCATGCCACGCAGGAGGACGTGGAGGCTGCGGCGCGTATTGCCAATGCTCACGACTTCATCATGGAAAGCGAAGAAGGCTATAACACAAAGGTGGGCGACCGCGGCTGCCGTCTCTCTGGCGGCCAGCGTCAACGCATCTCTATCGCTCGTGCCATTCTAAAGAACCCCGCCATCCTTATTCTTGATGAGGCCACATCGGCCCTCGATACGGAAAGCGAACGACTGGTGCAGGAGGCGCTGGAGCATTTGATGAAAACGCGCACCACCATCGCCATTGCCCACCGTTTGTCTACCATCAAGAATGCCGACGAAATCTGCGTGCTCTATGAAGGACGCATCGTGGAGCGTGGCACCCACGAGGAACTTCTCGCCTTGGGCGGTTATTACAAGCGCCTTAATGATATGCAGCAATTATAATCAGTTGTATCATCCGTTGGCAACAGTCATCCGTTGGCATCTGCCATCCGTCAATCCCAATTTGAAAACAATCAGTAAAGGCACCCCCGTTGCCTTCTCCCATACAGCATGAAGATATTAGGAATTGTCACGCTTTATAATCCCCCGAAAGAGGTGGGCGAAAACCTGTCCAGCTATGCGCCTTTCCTCGACGGCCTTTATCTTTGGGACAACACCGCAGGAGGAAGTAATGTCGACAGTCAGCTTCCGCCTGAAGTGGCAAAGCGTGTGCTGATGCACCGGCGCGGCCGCAATGTGGGCATTGCGATGGCGTTGAATGCCGCCATCGATCTCGCGCTCAAAGAAGGCTATACCCATCTGCTCACGATGGACCAGGACAGCCGTTTTAAGGAAGGCACGTTTCAGGCTTACTTGCGCGACGTTGAGGCTGACACCGACGACAAACATTGGGCTTTCTGTCCGCTCATCAACCGCGACGCGCAGTCTCGCCAGCCGTTGAAGCCGCTGAAAGGACTCATCGTTTCTGGAACAATCCTCACGCGTAACTGCCTGGAGAAGGTGGGACAATTCTTCGAGCCTTTCGTCATTGACACGCTTGACACGGAATATGCCTTCCGCATCTTGCGCGACGGCGGACAAATCATGCTCTCTTCCTCAGGCAGCCTGACACACAGTTTGGGCCAGCCTCTTCGCCGGAACTTCCTGTGTTTTCATCCCGTGTCGCTCAACTATTCCCCGATGCGCACCTACTACATCTCGCGCAATCTGCTCTATCTCCATCGCACGCAGTCTGGTTTTTCGCGCCCCGACCTCCTAAAGGCATTGGTGTGGAAGCGTCCGCTTTACATCTTACTGATGGAAGGCAATAAATGGAACAAGATAGTAGCGTGGACGCGCGGCGTTTGGCAGGGATGGCGCCGAAAACTCGGGCCAGACCCGTTTTTCTCGCGTCTGTCGTGAAACGTTCTGCTGTCGATAGGCGTCAGTGTGCATTCTTCAGAATACTATCCTCATAGAATTATCTGCGAAAGAAAATGAAACAAGAAACCATCGATACGCTCTTTCAGCGCTATGAACAGATGAACGGCCAGTTGAAGCGTCCACTCGTCTATCGTGTGGGCATTGATGCTGGCTTTTTTGCGGAATACACAGCGATGCTCAACGCCATGCTCTATGCAATGGACCACGCTTGGCAGTTTCGTCTCTATGGCGACCGTGCTAACTTCGGTTACGCGTCGGGGTGGAACGACTATTTCCAGTCCTTCTGCCCAGCAGACCATCGTTCCTTCCATGCCCGATGGAATCTCTATCCTGTGGCCCCTTGGCGCTTGTGGCGTGCCTTGCCCAAGGCACAGAGAAAAAGCCAGTTGGCCTGGCGCATGAAACTCTATGCGCGGCATGCCGTTGGCCGTCTCGTGTCTTTGGCGCAGTATAAAAGCTATGTGCGCCTGAACCATAATGTGCATTTCCAGCCGCAGTCCCATTACAACAACGCTATGCTGGCGCTCGATGGCGACTATCTGACAGCGTTCAAGACCGTTACGCAACTCACGTGGCGCTTCAACGAGCGGACGCAGCGCGATATAGATGCTCTCGTGCAATCGTTGCACATGAATGCCGATTACGTGGGATGCCATTTGCGCGGCGGCGACAAAATCACCGAGGCCGCGCTGATGCCCCCCGAGGCTTATGTGGACCTCATCAGGCAATATGCGCCGGGCCGCGATGTCTTCGTTCTCACCGACGACTACCGCCTCTTCCGCCGCTTGGGTGAACTCGCGCCTGAGGTGCGCTTCTTCACGCTCTGTCGGCCCGAGGAAACAGGCTACGTCAATAAAGACTTTGTCAGTGCTGGCGCCGAAGCGAAACGCCAGAGCATGACGCGCCTTTTTGCCTCCATCGAGTTGCTCTTGAAGGGCCGCATGTTCTTTGGTAGTATCACCACGGGGCCAGGCATTTTCTTGCTCAAGAATCTTTATCCGAAGGGCATAGCCGTTGACTGTGCGCCGGAAATGGTGAAAGAGGCCGTCACGCTCCCCATTGCCGACCGCAGCCGCATCGCTGAGCAATATATGAAAGAATATCTCAAGAAAAACTGATGCCTCCTCGGTGTTTGCTTTGGACTAAAGATAGTAATGGGCAAGGCTTATGCTTTCACCATTACTTAGCTACCATACCGCATTATTGAATACCAACTTATGATTAAACAACTCCCACCCATTACCAAAAACCTGCTCATCATCAACATCATCTGCTTCTTGGCGCAGTTGGTGGGCGAGCAGCGTGGCATTGACCTTGCCGATATATTCGGTCTGCACTTCGTTCTCGCGCCAGATTTCGCGCCTTGGCAGGTGTTGACTTACATGTTTTTGCATGGCAGTTTCACCCATCTCTTCTTCAACATGTTTTCGTTGTGGATGTTCGGGCGCATCGTGGAGCAGACCATGAAGCCGTCGCGCTTCCTCCTGTTTTATTTCGTCTGCGGCATCGGCGCCGCCGTGTGCCAGGAAGTATGGCAGTTGGCCGATTATTACTTCTCGGGCATGTCGGCATTCGCCGGCGTGAGCTTCCCCGACGGCACCACCATGCCGATGGGCCTCTATCTTAACCAATGGACCACCATCGGTGCCTCCGGTGCCTGCTACGGCATCTTGCTCGCCTTCGGAATGACCTTCCCCAACGAACGCATCATGCTTCTCATACCCCCCATTCCCATCAAGGCAAAATACTTCGTGGTGGGATATGCCGCCATCGAACTTTTCTCGGCCTACACGTCAAACGACAACGTCGCTCATTTCGCCCATTTGGGGGGCATGCTCTTCGGCCTGCTGCTCATTCTCTATTGGCGCCACCGCGACCGTCGCGGCAACCGCCCCTTTGGCGGCTGGGAAACGTGGACGCCGCGCCGCTCACGCAGCCTTTCCGACCGCATAAAAGACGGCTGGCGCAAACTGACGGCGCGTAAGCCTCGCATGACCGTCCATCAGGGTGGCAAGCGGTGGAACACGCACGACGCCTCCTTCAAAAGCGACGGACTGACGCCGGAACAGCAGGCGCGTGTTGACGAAATCCTCGCCAAAATTCGCCGTAGTGGTTATCAAAGTCTGACAGAAGATGAAAAAAAACTCCTTTTTGAAAAAAGCAAAAAATGAAGGGAAGGGAGGACGTAACTCCCATCCTTTCTTTAAGCGCCTGCTTGTCGGCGCCTCATGGGCGGCAGTAGCGCTGTTGTGGCTCAGTGCCGCCAGCGTCTACGTCAACCCCTCTTACTTCCGCTTTGCCGGTGTCATCGGATTGGCCTTCCCTTTTTTCTTGGCCGTCGTCATCTTCATGCAGATTGTCATGTTGATATTCTCCGTACACCGCGCCTGGGTGCCTTTACTTGGCCTCTGCGGCTGCATTCTTTCCATTCGCGACTATGTGCCCATCAATGTGCCCTCTGCGCCTCCAAAGGGCGCTATGAAGGTCATATCCTATAATGTGAACGGCTTTTCGGCCAACACCAAGGATGAAACAGGCACCAATGTCATCTGTGCCTATGTGAAACGCCAGCGTCCCGACATTCTCTGTATGCAGGAAGCGCATGCCTGGCCCACCATCTACGAGACCGATGTGGAGCCCGTTCTCCGCCAGCAACTCGCCTATGCCGACACCATGAACTTTGCCTCCAGCACGCTCGCCTGCTTCTCGCGCTATCCCATCATCGGGAAAAAGCGCGTCTGCGACACGGGCTCGCCCAATGGTGCGACAGATTTCATCCTCTTGCTCGCGCCGCACGATACGCTCCATGTCATCAATTGCCATTTAGAGAGCATGCACCTCTCGCAAAACGACCGTTCGCAATACCACGAGATGGTGGTCAATCCAGAGAATAGCACGCCGAAAAGCAGTTCGCGCATGCTCGTCTCCAAAATCTCCAATGCGTCGGTGGTACGCTCGCGCCAAACCGTCATCACGGCGGCCTACGTGGAGCGCCTGCTCAAGGCCGGCAAGAGCGTCATCCTTTGCGGCGATTTCAACGATACGCCCATTTCTTATACCCGCCATCGCATCGCCTCTACGGGACTCACAGATGCCTATGTGGCCACCGCCAACGGCATCGGGCGTTCGTTCAACCGCGATGCCATCTACGTGCGCATCGACAATATGTTTTGCTCGCCCGACTGGAAGCCTTACGATTGCCAAGTCGACGCCTCCATCAAAGAGTCAGACCATTATCCCATCATTTCCTCGTTCAAACGGAAGAAATGACGGACAAACCGTTTTCAAAAATACAGCCCCGTGCAGGATTCACCCCCTGTACGGGGTTTTTCCCGTCTGCGCAGCGTTGCCCCGCGTCGGTGTCCGAAAAACAAAACGTTCTCCTCACGAAAAAACCATCATGATTAAGCTACGTCGCCAGCCCGGAATGAGGAAAGGTATGCAGGGTTGTCGCATATTAAAAGAATCGTTTTGGCCAAGCGAAAACGGGGAATTTTTCGCCTTCCTCCACTAACTGAATGATTGCTAACGATATGTCGATGCAACCTTCAAGGAGAGGTTGAAATGGAAAACTTTTCGGACTCGCGGAGAAGAAAAAGTTTCCCAAAAGTTTTATGAAATTTATCTGGGAAAAGATTTTGTTATACGACTTAAAAGCGTAACTTTGCAACCGCAACGGAGAAGAAAAATCCGCAAATATTTTCCAGGATTCCTTCTTCGGATATTTCCGCTGAGCTTTCTTATTTATTCGGTGGAAATAAATAAAACGTTGATATTCAAGGCAGTAAAAATAATGATTGTCTTAGTCAACGGGAGCATTTAGTCTTTTCTCGGTCATTCGCCAGTAAAGTCTGTTCTCCTTGTCGCACCTCGTGATCCACCTTAATCGGACAAGAGGAAAAATGAACTTTTTCGGAAAACTTTTTCCAGTCAAAAAAGTAAAAAGTTTTCCAAAACGAAAATTTTCTCATCCTTCTCCCGACGCTTGAAAACGGCGGGGAAAGACCTGAAATCGGGGCGCCCAAAAGCCGACAGCCCCGTGCCAGTATGTAAATTAACCACACATCATATATCAATCAACATGAGCACCGATTCATTCATCATCACCAAGCGCGACGGAAGCACAGAAGCGTTTTCCGTTGAAAAAATAAAGAGTGCCATCCTCAAGGCATTCACCTCAGTCAACGAACCCCTCGACAACGAAGGTTTGCAGAAGATTGTCGGACAACTCAAGTTCTGCAACGGCATGAGCGTGGAAGACATCCAAAACCAGGTTGAAGTGGCCCTCATGAGTCTGAAGCACTTCAAGGCCGCCAAGGAATTTATGATTTACCGCAAGCGCCACGAAGACGATCGCGAAACGGCCGACAAGCTCCGCTTCCTCATCGATTATTGCAACGCCGCCAACCCAGCAACAGGTTCGAAGTTCGACTCCAACGCCAACGTGGAGAACAAAAACATTGCCACGCTCATCGGTGAGTTGCCAAAACAGGGTTTCATCCGTCTCAACCGCCGCTTACTCTGCGACAAGATCAAGAGCATGTATGGCAAAGAGACGTCCGACCGCTATCTCTATCTGCTCAACAACCACTATATCTATAAGAACGACGAGACGAGCCTTGCCAATTATTGCGCCTCCATCACCATGTATCCGTGGCTTTTGGCGGGAACGAAGAGCATTGGCGGCAACTCCACGGAGCCGACCAACCTGAAATCGTTCTGTGGCGGCTTTGTCAACATGGTGTTCATCGTTTCTTCCATGCTCTCGGGCGCTTGCGCCACGCCGGAGTTCATCATGTATATGAGCCACTTCCTCGAATTGGAATACGGCAAAGACTATTTTGAAAACGCCGACAAGGTGGTTGACCTCTCTTCGCGCCAGCGCACCATCGACAAGGTTATCACCGACTGCTTCGAGCAAATCGTTTATTCCATCAACCAGCCAACGGGCGCAAGAAACTTCCAGTCGGTGTTCTGGAATATCTCATACTACGACAAGTATTATTTCGAAAGCATCTTCGGCGACTTCTATTTCCCCGACGGCACGAAACCTTCATGGCCCGCTGTCAGCTGGCTGCAGAAGCGCTTCATGCGCTGGTTCAACCAGGAGCGCACGAAAACCGTGCTCACCTTCCCAGTTGAGACTATGGCATTGCTCACGAAGGACGGCGACGTCATCGACAAGGGATATGCCGACTTCACCGCGCAGATGTATTCAGAAGGCCATTCCTTCTTTACCTACATGAGCGACAATGCCGACTCTTTGGCCTCTTGCTGCCGCTTGCGCAACGAAATCCAGGACAACGGTTTCAGCTATACGCTTGGTGCCGGCGGTGTCTCAACGGGTTCCAAGAGTGTGCTGACCATCAATATCAACCGCTGCGTGCAGCAGGCAACGCGTGAAGGTCGTTCCTATGTGGAATACCTCGATGGCATCGTCGACCTCGTCCACAAGGTGCAGATGGCCTACAACGCCAACCTCGAAGACCTCCTCAAGAAAGGCATGCTGCCGCTCTTCGATGCTGGCTATATCAACATCAAGCGCCAGTATCTGACCATCGGCGTGAACGGCATCGTGGAAGCCGCAGAAAGCCTCGGCATGACCATTTCCGACAATGAGGAATACGCCACGTTTGTCGGCAATATCCTGGGCCTCGTGGAACACTACAACAAGAAATACCGCACGAAGGACCTCCTTTTCAACTGCGAGATGATTCCGGCAGAGAACGTAGGCGTTAAGCATGCGCGTTGGGACCGTGAAGACGGCTACTACGTGCCGCGCGATTGCTACAATAGCTATTTCTATGTGGTGGAAGACACCAACACCGACGTCATCGAAAAGTTCCGCCTGCACGGTCGCAAATACATCGAGCATCTGACGGGTGGCTCTGCGCTCCACATGAACCTCGACGAGCACCTTTCGCAGCCACAATATCGCCAGCTCCTGCGCGTGGCCGCCAAGGAAGGATGCAACTATTTCACGTTCAACATCCCCAATACGCTTTGCAAGGATTGCGGACACATCGACAAGCGCTTCCTCAAGGAATGCCCCCATTGCGGTTCGAAAAACGTGGACTATCTCACGCGCATCATCGGCTATCTCAAGCGCGTCTCCAACTTCTCTCTCGATCGCCAGAAAGAGGCTTCACGCCGCTTCTATGCCCACGTGCAGAAGTAATCAGGTGGTCAGAATATTTTCTGAACGTCCACCTGTTGGCAGCGCAAGCAAACAGCATAGTTTCTCATAAAAGAATACAGGTCTTGCCCGCTGGATTACATCCAAAGAGGCAAGGTCTGTATTTTTTTTATGTCAGTTTTTTTACTCCCAACAAAACATTATTCCACATGCTTAAATACGTCAATCATGATATCGTTTTCCAGGAGTTTCCCGACGAGGTGACCCTGGCCATCAATCTCTCGCTCTGTCCCAATGGTTGTCCGGGTTGCCACAGTGCCTATTTGCAGGGCAATGTCGGCGACGAACTGACCGAAGAACGTCTACGGGCCATTCTCGACAATTACATCGGCGAAATCACCTGTGTCGGCTTTATGGGTGGCGACAACGACCCCGCGCGGGTCATGCAACTCGCCCGTATGGTTCAGGAAACATACGCTGGAAAGCTTCATACAGGCTGGTACAGCGGCCGTAGCAAACTTCCTGAGGGATTCCAGCCCGAAGCGCTCAACTACGTCAAATTGGGCCCCTATCGCGCCGACAGCGGCCCTTTGAAGGAGCGCACCACCAACCAACGCCTCTACCGCATCCGTCATGAGGCCGTTGAGAGCGGAAAATACCTCGAAGACATTACGCACCGCTTCTGGAGATAAATGCCGGCTAAAAGCCTTGAACACTCAACCTTCAGGGTAGAGTGTTCAAAATATAGAAAAATCTCTGTGCGTTTTTTTGCCAAACAACAAGTGGCGAAGCATGCGCACA